>ERZ779851.3541-NODE-3541-length-10254-cov-45.440239_pt1 | contig 10254 bp, 3 predicted proteins | sample MGYA00511094_ERZ779851 | MGnify/ENA primary metagenome ERZ779851 (study PRJEB29588, sample SAMEA2155512) | human gut metagenome | biome: human gut; feature: human-associated habitat; material: faeces | place: Denmark | collected 2008/2010 ... | reverse complement strand
TATTTCCGGTTGCAAAAGTATAGCTTTTTCTTGAAATACGTGACGTTTTAATAGAATTTTAACTCATAAAAGTTGCAAAAAGTAGTAAAATCATAGTTTTTAGGTATGAATAAGCGGAGATTTGTAAGGTATCTGCTGCAAGAGCCTTACAGTTTCGTTATTTTGTTGCGAAACATCATACATCCCCTTTCCGATACCTCCCGATGTGCTTTGAATTACGTCCTGACGTAGCTTTTGCTGCGTCCCGACGTCTCTGGCTCTGCGTCGGGACGTATTACATGCTACGTCGGGATGTAATTTTATGGAACTCTATTACAATAATCCCGCCCTTCGCACGTTATTAATATATTAATTTAATTAGGAGAAAAAGAAAATGATAGAATATATTCATGGCGATCTGACAGAGCTGACACCTGCGCTGGCTATTGTTGAGACTGCGGGAGTGGGCTACGGACTCAATATATCGCTCAATACATATACTGCCATTCAGGGCAAACAGGAAGTGAAACTCTATGTTCACGAAGTGCTTACGGCTGGTGGAAGAGATGACTCTTTCACCCTTTTCGGCTTTGCTACCAAACAGGAACGTGAACTCTACCGCCTCCTCATCACCGTTTCAGGAGTAGGCGGAAATACGGCCCGTATGATTCTCTCTTCACTCTCGCCGCGCGAACTCTGCGAAATCATCTCTACTGGTAACGACAAGGTGCTGAAAACCGTGAAGGGTATCGGACTGAAGACAGCACAGCGAATCATCATCGACCTGAAAGATAAAATCGTGAGCCTCGGCATTGCTGACGAACTGCCAGCCAGCGGAGGCAATGTGGTGATGGTGAACAATGACGTAAAGGATGAGGCGGTAAGCGCCCTCACCATGCTCGGCTTCTCGCCGGCACCATCTGCCAAGGTAGTAGTAGATATCCTCAAGGCACAGCCTGATCTCCCAGTAGAACAGGTTGTGAAACTGGCATTGAAGCAAATCAAATAAGTTAGGAGTTTTTTGTCGATGAAACAGAAGCAAAGATTCATATCTTTTCTATTGGCTTGGCTGATGGTGGCAACCTTCGGCTATGCGATAGCTTTGCCTCAACTTCAGGACGATAAAAAGAAAACCCATACCAGCACAGCCCAGCCCGTGCAGCTCGATGAAGATACCATTCCCGATTCGCTGCTGCATACCCGCTGGCAGATTCAGCGCACCCAACCTTACTCCCTGAACGACCTCTATCAGAGTCCGCTCGACCTGAAACGTCCTGATAATCTGCAATATCAGGTAGTCTATAACGATACCATCGACCGCTATATCATCGGCAACCGCATGGGCTCAACCTGGCTTTCGGCTCCTATCATGCTCACTCCGAAAGAGTATCTTGCATGGACCGAACAGCAGCAGCGCAACAGCTACTTCCGCAAGCAGAACGATGAAATTTTCCAGGCAAAAGGCAAGGAGAAGTTCGATTTCTCGGATATGCACTTCGACTTGGGACCTGCCGAGAAAATCTTCGGTCCTGGTGGCATCAGAGTGAAGACACAGGGTTCTGCCGAACTCAAGTTCGGTATCAACAAGAAAAACATCGACAATCCTTCGTTGCCTATCCGCAACCGAAAGACGACGATGATGGATTTTGATGAGAAAATCAATCTCAACGTCAACGGAAAGGTGGGCGATAAGGTGAACATGAACCTGAATTACAACACCGATGCCACCTTCGATTTCGATGCACAGAACATGAAACTGAAGTACGACGGCAAGGAAGATGAAATCATCAAACTCGTTGAGGCGGGCAACGTCTCCTTCCCTTCCAACTCTTCGCTCATCAAAGGCGCCAGCAGTCTGTTTGGTGTTAGAACCGATATGCAGTTTGGCAAACTCAAGCTGCAGATGGTGGCTTCGCAGAAGAAGAGTGCATCGAAGAGCGTATCTACCAGGGGCGGTGTACAGCTCACTCCTTTCGAACTGAATGTAGCCGATTATGAGGAGAACCGCCACTTCTTCCTCTCCCAGTATTTCAGAAATCATTATGATGCCTGGATGCAGAAACTTCCTAATCTCACCACGGGCATCACCATCAACCGTGTGGAGGTGTGGGTTACCAACAAAACCGGCAATACCACCAATACCCGAAACATCGTAGCCCTGACCGACCTGGGCGAGAACCAGAAACTGAGCAACCCGATGTGGGCGGCGAGCGGACAGGTGCCTTCTAACCAGGCGAATACAGAGTATGCGGCGATGACAGGGCAGTATGCTGCTGCCCGTGACATCGACCAGGCTGCAACCACTCTCGATGGAGGCGGACTGGTTGGCGGAGCCGATTATGAGAAACTGGAGAGTGCCCGTCTGCTCAATTCTTCTGAGTATACAGTCAATACCGCCTTGGGTTATATCTCATTGAAAACCAGTCTGCAGACCGACCAGGTACTTGCCGTAGCCTATGAGTATACATCGGGAGGCGTTACCTATCAGGTGGGCGAGTTTGCATCCGATCTCAGCGATACCAAGCAGGCACTCTTTGTGAAATCGCTGAAGAATACCAGTAACAATCCGCGACAGGGCAACTGGGGGCTGATGATGAAGAACGTTTATTATCTGGCTTCTACCGTAGAGAAGGAGAAGTTCCGCCTGGATGTAAAATACCAGAGCGATACCACGGGCGTATATCTCAGTTATATCCCTGAGCAGCAGGTGAAGGAGCAGCCTATCATCCGTGTGCTGGGCGCCGACCGTCTGGATAACAACAACAAGGCACACAGCAATGGATATTTCGATTATGTAGAAGGCTATACCATCTCTAATGGACGCGTGTTCATTCCGAAGGTAGAGCCTTTCGGCAGTTATATGCGTGATTATCTGGTCAAGCGGGGCGTGGCTGCCGACAAGGCAGAAAAGTATGCCTTTACCGAACTCTATGACAGTACGAAGACCGTAGCCAAGCAGATAGCCGAAAAGAACAAGTATCAGATTGTGGGACAGTTCAAGGGCTCTGCAGCCAATGTCATCTCGCTTGATGCCTACAATGTGCCACAGGGCTCGGTGGTCGTTACGGCAGGCGGTATCACACTGAAAGAAGGCACCGACTATTCGGTAGATTACAGTGCCGGTGAGGTGACCATCCTGAACCAGAGCATCATCGATGCCGGTACGGCTGTCAACGTTTCTCTGGAGAGTAATACCGATTTCGGACAAACCCGAAAAACGATGTTCGGACTGAACTGGGAGTATGATTTTACCAAGAACTTCCAGTTGAGCGGTACTATCCAGCACCTCTCCGAACAGGCGCTTACTACCAAGGTATCCATGGGCTCCGAACCGCTGAAGAACACCCTTTGGGGCATCAATCTCAACTGGCGCAAGGAGAGTCAGTGGCTCACCAATGTGCTTGATAAGATACCATTCCTGCACCTTACCCAGCCATCGCAGATATCCTTTACAGGAGAATTTGCCCAGCTCATTGCCGGTGAGGCAGGTGGCACACAGGACAATGCATCTTATATCGATGACTTCGAGGGTACGAAGACTACCATCGATGTAACGACTCCTACCTCCTGGTTTATATCCAGTGTGCCTTCGCTCAATTTCAAGGACGATTACAGCGATAAGACTGGTCTGAACAGCGGCTTCCACCGTTCGCGCCTAGCCTGGTATACCATCGATCCGCTGTTCACCCGCCGTGGAAGTTCGCTCACTCCGGGACATATCAAGGGCGACCTCAAGCAGTTGAGTAACCATTATGTTCGCGAGGTCTATACCAAGGAGCTCTTCCCATTGCGCGACCAGAGCAGTTATCAGGGCGCTACCAATACCCTGAATGTACTCAATCTGGCTTACTATCCAAGCGAGCCGGGACCATACAACTTCAATGTAACAGATTTGCAGGCAGACGGAACCCTGCAGAATCCGCAGCGCAACTGGGGCGGAATGATGCGTAAACTGGATACCAACGATTTCGAGCAGGCAAACATCGAATACATCGAGTTTTGGATGCTCGATCCGTTCATCTATTCCCGCGAAGAGGCTGATGCTGCCGATTATGGTGGCGATTTCTACATCAACCTGGGCGAGGTGAGTGAGGATATCCTGCGTGATGGCAAGAAATTCTATGAGAGTGGCATGCCGGTAGATGGCAGCAAGAGCTACACCTATACCCAGTGGGGTAAGATTCCTACCCAGAGCACCGTGACCTATGCCTTTGCTACCACCAGTGGCAGCAGAGCCTTGCAGGATGTGGGTTTCAACGGACTGACTGATGCCGAGGAGCAGGAATTCTACAAGAGTGCTTATCTCGACCAGATTCAGGGTAAGGTGAACCAGGCGGTGTTCGACAGCATCTTTGCCGATCCGGCACGTGATGACTACCACTATTTCCGAGGTTCCGACTGGGATGAGATGCGTGCTCCAATCTTGCAGAGATATAAGTATATCAACAATCCTCAGGGCAACTCGCCTGACAGCGACAGCCGTTCTGAGAGCTATGATACTTCTTATAAGTCAACGCCGGATGTCGAGGATATCAACCAGGATTATACGCTCAACGAATATGAGAAATACTTCCAGTATCGTGTCAGCATCCGTCCGGAAGATCTCGTGGTGGGTAACAATCATATTGTAGATAAGCGTGAATACAGCCAGACCTGGCGTGATAATACCAAGTCTACCGTTACCTGGTATCAGTTCCGCATACCTATCGATGAGTTTGAGAGCCGTCAGGGCAACATCAACGATTTCTCCAGCATCCGCTTCATGCGTATGTTCCTCACCGGTTTCAAGAAACCTATCGTGCTGCGTTTCGGTACCTTCGACCTCGTGATGGGCAAGTGGCGTACCTATGATCAGCCGCTCGGCGCAGCCAGTGGCGGAACCCTCGACGCAAGCAGCGTGAGTCTGGAAGAGAACGGCGAGAAGACACCGGTCAACTATGTCTTGCCTCCGGGTATCAGGCGCGAACAGGATCCTAGTCAGCCTCAGTTGGTTGAGGCGAACGAGCAGGCGTTGAGTCTGGTGGTCAAGAACATGAGCACAGGCGAGGCGAAGGCGGTTTACAAGAATTCTACCCTTGATCTGCGCCAGTACAAGCGCATCCAGATGTTTGCCCATGCCAATGCCCTGGAGCAGAATACCACCCGTCTGCAGGATGGTGATCTCTCAGTCTTCATCCGTCTGGGTAGTGATTACAAGAACAATTACTACGAGTATGTAATCCCGCTGAAGCTCACCGAGCCACGCTCCAACTATAACCGCTATGTGCTTGCCGACTGTAAGGCGGTATGGCCTGAGGAGAATATGCTCGATGTGCCGCTGAGTGTCTTTACGGCATTGAAGAAAAACCGTAACAAGGCGAAGGCACAGGGTGTGGCTTCTTATCTCGCTCCTTATTCCATGATGGATGCAGAACATCCGCAGAACAAGATTACCATCGTGGGTAATCCGAGTCTCGGCGAAGTGAAGACCATGATGCTGGGTGTGAGAAACAATTCTGCCGACATCAAGAGCGGTGAGGTATGGATAAACGAACTCCGACTCAAGGAACATAATAATTCGGGTGGTTGGGCTGCCAATGCCAACCTCAACGTACAACTCTCCGATTTGGGTAGCGTGAATGCCACCGGCAGATACATCAGCGAGGGATTCGGCGGCCTGGAAGATGGCGTGGCAAGTCGCACCACCGATAACTACGGTACCTACAGTGTGACCACATCGCTCGAAATGGGTAAGTTCTTCCCAGACAAGGCGAAGGTGAGCATACCTTTATATTATAGTATTACCAAGGAGAAGACTACTCCTAAGTATAATCCGCTGGATACCGATATGGAGTTGAAGGATGCCCTCGATGCCGCCGGCTCCAAGCACGAGCGCGATTCTATCGAGAATATCGCTGCCACCAAGATTACGCAGACCAACTTCTCCATCTCGAATGCCCGGGTGGGTATCGCTACCAAGCGCCATCCGATGCCATACGATCCAGCCAACTTCTCATTCACCTACAGTCATCAGCATCAGTATACTACGGGTGAAACGACGATGTATGAGCGCAAGGACAACTGGCGCGGAGCCTTGGATTATTCGTGGAGCCCGGTTTATAAGGCATGGGAACCATTCAAGAGACTGAAGAACAAGAGCAAGTGGCTCGACATACTGAAACGTTTCGGACTGAACTGGCTGCCGCAGAACATAGCCTTCAATACCGAGATGACGCGCGACTACTACGAGTTGCAGGAGCGCGATATGGAAACCCTGATGAGTGGAGCTGCCGGAGTAGACTCCAAGTTGCCGCTCACTTTCAGTGAACAGTTCCTTTGGAACCGTGAGTTCTCCATCAACTGGGATCTGACCAAGAACCTGCACATGAACTTCCAGAGTGCTACCCATGCACAGATAGAGGAACCATATACACCGGTCAACAAGGATCTTTATGCCGACCAGTATCATGCCTGGAAGGACTCCGTATGGACCAGCATCCGCCACTGGGGTGCACCGCTCGACTACAGTCAGAATTTCCAGGCATCCTACAAGGTGCCTCTCAATCTGCTGCCTGTCTTCGATTGGGTGAACAGCGATGCCTCTTACAATGCCAACTATTCTTGGGAGCGCGGTACAGAGGATGAGGAGGGTAACTCGTATGGAAACACCATCAATACCCAGCGCGAACTGACATTGAACGGAAACTTCAACCTGGTGAAACTCTACAACCATGTGCCTTTCCTGAAGAAGGTAAACGATAAGTTTGACCGTACCCAGAGTAGGGCACAGATGCAGCGCAAGAAGCAGGAAAAAAAGAAAAAGAAGCAGGAAGCAAAGGAACAGGCGGCAGATCCGAAGAAGGCGCTGCCTAAGAACAAGCGTGCCTTCGAACGGGAAATCACCCTCTTGCCTGATACCACATTCAAGATACGCCACGGCAAGAATACCAAGCGACTGATTGTGAATGCCAAGACGGAAGACGGCAAAGTGTTCCCGCTTAAATATAAAAAGGTGGATAATAACCAGATCAGAATCATCTCAAAGGTAGATACTGCCATGAAGGTGAAACTCTCCGTACTGGCTAAGGAACCGCATGATGATAAGAAATGGTATAAGGGATTGCAGTTGGCTAGTCGTCTGGCAATGATGGTGCGCAATGTGAGCATCAACTATCGCAGCAGCTATCAGCTCACCCTGCCGGGCTTCTTGCCTAGTGTGGGTGATGCCTTCGGACAGAAGAAGGTGGGACAGATGGCACCGGGTCTTGACTTCGCCTTCGGTATGGTTGGCGACGATTATATCGAGAAGGCTAGAAACAACGACTGGCTGCTCTGCAACGACAGTATCGCAACACCAGCCACTACCAGCAGAACGGATAATCTTACTTTGCGTGCCACCCTGGAGCCTGTCAAGGATTTCAAGATTGATCTCTCAGCCACACGTACCAAGACCACGCAGAAGAGCATACAGTATATGTATGAAGGAACGCCAACTACCCAGAGTGGAGCCTTCCAGATGACTACCATCTCGCTGGGGTCGGCTTTCGAGGGAATGGGCAATGCCAATTCGGGGTATCGCAGTAAGACCTTCGAGAAGTTTGTCAACTCGCTGGCTGGTTTCAGAGATAGGGTAGAGGCGCAGTATGCCGGAACTGTTTATCCGGCTGGTTCGGCTCTGGCTGGCGGCAAGTTTGATGCTTCCCGCACGCCGGTCAACCAGTATAGTAGCGATGTCATGATTCCTGCCTTCCTCAAGGCTTATACCTCGATGGGCGGCAATTCGCTCTCGGTATTCCCGGCATTGAGCCGGATGTTGCCAAACTGGACCATCCGTTACAGCGGACTGGGACGTCTGCCTTGGTTCAACGAGCACTTTAAGAGTATCAACATCAACCACTCTTACAAGAGCGTCTTTGCGGTTGGCAGCTACAACAGTTACAGCACCTTCCAGGAGTATATGAACGGTCTCGGCTTCGTGAGTGATGCCACTACGGGCAATCCGTCGCCAAGCAGCATGTTCAACATTTCGCAGGTAAGTATCAACGAGTCGTTCTCGCCATTATTGGGTATGGATGTCACATTCAACAATAATATGACGGTGAAGGCAGAATATCGCCAGACTCGTGTGTTGAACCTCAGTATGACGAGTGTGCAGCTGAACGAGGCATTGAGTAAGGACTGGGTAATCGGTATGGGTTACCGCATCAACAACTTCGATGTTTTCGGTTGGGGCGCCAAGGCCTCCCGTTCCAAGTCGAAGGGCGGTAACAAGAATGCAGCCAATAAGAATGCGTCGACCACTAAGACGGTTCAGAATGGAACCAACCATGACCTGAATCTACGTCTTGACTTCAGTTTCCGCAAGCAGGCAGCCATCGTTCGTGATATAGCCTCAATGGTAAGCAGTGCCAGCAGCGGCAACAATGCTCTGAAACTGAGTTTCTCTGCCGATTATACCTTCAGCAAACTCCTTACCATGAGTTTCTATTATGACCGTCAGACCAACACCCCGCTCCTGTCGAGCAGCAGTTATCCTACCACCACACAGGATTTCGGCCTGAGCATCAAGTTCTCGCTGACGAGATAAAAAGAAAAATCACTAGAACCAATAGGTAGGAAGTAAATTCTCTAATTCTCAAATTCTTGAAAATAAAAAAAGCTCGGATGCATCACAAGCATCCGAGCTTTTTAATATTCTGATAATTCTTGATTACTTCTTGTCGTAAGCATGAACAGGGTAGTCGATGGTATAGTGGAGACCACGGCTCTCCTTGCGTTCTATCGCCATGCGGGTGATGAGATAACCCACGTTGATCATGTTGCGGAGCTCGCAGAGTTCCTTGCTTACCTTTACACGCTTGAAGAGGTTTTCTGTCTCTTCGTAGAGAAGGTCGAGGCGGTCCCATGCTCGCTTCAGACGGAGATCGCTGCGCACGATGCCTACATAGTTGCTCATGCATTCGCCAACCTCTTTCACGCTCTGTGTAATCAGCACCTTCTCTTCGTTGGTCAAAGTACCTTCATCGTTCCATTCTGGTACCTTCTCATTGAAGTCGTATTCATCCACATGCTCCAGACTGTGCTTGGCAGCAGTCTCGGCATAAACCACAGCCTCGATGAGCGAGTTGCTGGCAAGACGGTTACCGCCATGCAGACCAGTGCATGAACACTCGCCCAGGGCATAGAGACGGTTGATGCTGGAGCAGCCGTTCAAATCAACCTTGATACCACCACACATATAGTGAGCGGCAGGACGAACAGGGATATATTCCTTGGTAATGTCGATGCCGATGCTCAGACACTTGGCGTAGATATTAGGGAAGTGACGCTTGGTCTCCTCAGGATTCTTATGGGTTACATCGAGACAGACATGATCCAATCCGTGAATCTTCATCTCCTTATCGATGGCACGAGCCACGATGTCACGAGGAGCCAGGCTCAATCGCTCATCATATTTCTCCATGAAACTCTCGCCGTTAGGCAGACGCAAGATGCCACCGTATCCACGCATCGCCTCGGTGATGAGGAAGGCAGGATGAGTCTCGCCCGGATGATAAAGGGATGTAGGGTGGAACTGAACGAACTCCATGTCGGCTACAGTTCCCTTGGCACGGTATACCATCGCCTCACCATCGCCAGTGGCAATCACAGGGTTGGTGGTAGTCTGATAAACAGCACCGCATCCACCGGTACACATCACGGTAACCTTACTCAGATAGGTATCCACCTTCTGGGTATCAGGATTCAATACGTATGCACCGTAACAGTTGATATAAGGAGTGCGGCGGGTAACACGGGCACCCAAGTGGTGCTGAGTGATAATCTCCACGGCGAAATGATTTTCCTTGATATCGATATCCGGACAGTTGCGCACAGCCTCCATCAGACCGCGCTGGATTTCTGCACCCGTATCATCGGCATGATGAAGAATGCGGAACTCGCTGTGACCGCCCTCACGGTGGAGGTCGAACTTGCCGTCCTGCTGCTTATCGAAGTTGACACCCCACTGCACGAGCTCCTTGATCTGCTCCGGTGCCATGGTGACAACCTGCTTCACTGCTTTATAATCGCTGATATAATCACCAGCAATCATTGTATCCTGTATGTGCTTGTCGAAGTTATCCACTTCCAAGTTGGTAACTGACGCCACACCACCTTGTGCGAATGACGTGTTAGCCTCGTCGAGCGAGGTCTTGCAAATCATACACACCTTACCTTTATGCGCTCTGGCTACTTTCAGGGCGTAACTCATACCGGCAACTCCTGAGCCGATAATCAGAAAATCATACTTATAAA
>ERZ779851.3536-NODE-3536-length-10265-cov-13.216063_pt1 | contig 10265 bp, 10 predicted proteins | sample MGYA00511094_ERZ779851 | MGnify/ENA primary metagenome ERZ779851 (study PRJEB29588, sample SAMEA2155512) | human gut metagenome | biome: human gut; feature: human-associated habitat; material: faeces | place: Denmark | collected 2008/2010 ... | reverse complement strand
AGCTGGATATGCCGGAGATTTCCCGCATGAAGGCAGTTCTCCAGATTTGTGATGATAACGATTTGAGCAGCAATTCAGTAAAGTATGCGCCCCTGTCTATGATTGAAACCTTGCAGGACGCTGCCTATCAGCAGATGCAGGCAGAGGTCAGTCAGATGACTGCTTCTTTTCAGCTGCCGGAAGCACAGGAGCAGGCGCTGGATGAATACCCCATGCCTGATGAGCAGGTCTCCACACCGGATATGCAGGAATACGGCTACTTCTATGATGGGATGCTCCCTGTCACCAGAGAACGGGCGCTGGAACTGGATGCCGCTGGTTTGACTGTCTATGTGCTACATGAGGACAATACGGAGAGTATGGTATTTGACTCGCAGGAAATCATGGATCATGGCGGCCTTTTCGGTGTGGATCGTGAGGAATGGGAGAAAAGCCCTCAGTTCCACGAAAAGGTCATAGAGCGCCAGGAACATCAGCAGGAACGGGAACAAGCATTTCTCGCTCAGAACAGAGATTGCTTTGCCATCTATCAGGTGAGCCGTGACGATCCGCAGAATGTGCGCTTTATGAATCTGGACTGGCTAAAGTCCCATGATATTTCCATAGAGCGCAGCAATTATGATCTCATTTACACTGCTCCGCTGAGGGAGTCTGGCACGGTACCGGAGCAGCTGGAAAAACTATATGAGCAGTTTAATCTGCAAAAACCGGCGGATTTTCACAGTCCTTCTATGAGTGTCAGTGACATCGTTGCGATCAAGCAGGATGGTAAGGTATCCTATCATTACTGTGACAGTGTTGGCTTTACCCAGATCCCCGGATTCCTGCCGGAAAATCCGCTGAAAAATGCGGAGATGGCCGTGGAGGACGATTACGGCATGATCGACGGTATCATCAATAATGGCGTAAAGGAACCTACGGTAGCAGAGCTGGAACAGCAGGCCCGCAGCGGTCAGCCCATTTCCCTGATGGATCTGACTGCCGCTGCCCATCGGGAGGAACGGGAAAAGAAAAAGTCCGTCATGGAGCAGCTGAAAAGCCAGCCCAAGGCAGAACACAAAAAGATAGCGCCAAAAAAGAGTGCGGAAAGGGAGATTTGATATGGGAAACTTTACTTTTGAGGAAATGAACCTGATGTGCATTTACAATACCGGCAGCCGCACCGGACTGATCGACAGCCTGCGTGAGATGCGCGGCGAGCTGGCCCCGGAGGAAACCGAGCTGCGGGAGCTGACCGACAGCGCCCTTATGAAGCTCTGCGTGATGACCGATGAGGACTTTTCCCAGCTGGAGCTGTACCCGGATTTTGACCAGTAAATTTATCGTGTAAAAAATATAGTGAGAGAAATTGTCTGACGGATAAGCGATTTCTCTCACTTTCATCACAATATCCCACTATACTTAGAGAGATGGATGAAGTATAATCTAAGCAACAAATTAGAATTTGGAGTAAACTTATGGACTATATAATACGAGAAATGAGAAGCGAAGAATACTGTTTATTAAGTGATTTTTTATACGAAGCGATTTATATTCCGGAAGGTATTGAACCTCCACCTAAATCAGTAATAGAATGTCCGGAATTACAAGAATATATCGTCGAGTTTGGAAATCGAAAACATGATAAAGCCTTAGTTGCAGAGATTCAGGGAAATGTAGTAGGAGCTATTTGGGTAAGAATTATGAATGACTATGGACACATTGATAATGATACTCCATCTCTTGCCATGTCTGTCTGCCCCCAATATAGAGGGTTAGGCATTGGAACTTCATTATTGAAACAATTATTACAAGTGGAAAGATTAGCTGGATATTCAAAAATATCCTTATCTGTTCAGAAAAGTAATTATGCAGTGAAGATGTACGAGAAAGTGGGATTTACTGTTGTTAATGAAAATAGCGAGGAATTTATTATGATTGTAAATCTATAACAGAAATTCCAGTTTGTTTGTGCATTGATGATTATCTTGAACTTAGGAGGTGTTTAATGAAAACGGTTCTTTTACATGGGTTGGGACAAACTGCACAGGATTGGAAAGAAGTAGTCCAACAACTATCAATTTCCGATGTCGATTGCCCAGAACTTTTTTCTTCAGCAGAAGATGAAATATCATATTCGCAGATTTTGGGCGATTTAGAACAGCGGTATTCAGAAGTAAAAGAGCCGCTTCGTATCTGCGGTCTTTCGTTAGGTGCGCTTCTTGCGATTGATTTTGCTATTCGGCATGAAGAAAAAGTGGCTTCGCTGATTTTGATTGGCGCACAATATAAAGTTCCAAGTTTACTGATAGATTTTCAAAATCTTATCTTCCGTTGTATGCCAAACAAGGCTTTTGAAAGTATGGGACTATCAAAAAGCAGCACCATAAAATTGGCTCACTCTATGCGATCATTGGATTTTACTTCGCAATTAAACAATATTCGTTGTCCAGTGACAATTTTGTGTGGCAAAAAGGATACTGCCAATCTAAAGGCTTCTAAAAGACTAAAAGAATTGCTACCCAAAGCTACTTTGCACATCGTTCCAAATGCAGGACATGAACTCAATAAATATGCACCAAACACGATTGCAGAGATATTAAATCAGTAAATTTATCGTGCAAAAAATATAGTAAGATAAATTGTCTGACAGGTAAGCAATCTCTCTCACTTTCATCACAACATCCCACTGTCCTTAGAGAGATGGACGAAGTATAATGTAAGCAACAATCGGAGTTTGTTACTCTTTTTGGAGGTGAATTGGTAATGATAAAATTAAAAATGTCTATTGAAGATATAAGTGAGTATCAGACAGGTAATTTACCAAAGAATGCTGTTAAAATAGAAACACCTCAGAGCATTGAAGAGATGATGAAAAAAGCGGCACCTATTGCAGCGGTATTATGTGTTTTAATGTTTGTAACGATGCTGTGTAAAACAGTTATGAACAAGACAGTTGTTATTTCGCATGTATTTATTTTGATTGGTTTTTGCCTGGGGTATATTTGTTTGGTGATACACGAGTGGTTACATGGGATTGTCTATCCGAGAAACGCACTGGTTACGATAGGTAAAATAACGGGTAAGATATCATTTGTTGCATTAGCATCATATCCTCTGAAGCGTAGAAGGTTTATTGTAATGTGCCTATTACCATTTGTGCTTGGAATAATACCATTATTGATTTTTATTGTTAGTCCGGCAGAATATAGAGAACTAAATGGACTAATGTTTGGCATGTCATGTATGGGTATGGTTTCGCCATTTCCCGATGTATATAATGTTTTTATTGTCTTAAAAAATGCAAATAAAAAAGATGCAATAATGTTTTATAAAAACGATATGTATAAGGTATCGTAAATTCTTATTTATGGAGGTATATATTATGAGAGTAATCATTTCAATCATTCTTATGGTAATTGCAGCGTTGGTCGGTTTTTTCTTTGGTGCTGGAATGAACGAAGCAATGGGTGGAGCAATACTACTTTCAATGATTACAGGTTTTGCTTGCACTATTAATGCTATTGAAAAGAACAAGAAGGACTGACAACTTCAAGTTTGTAAGGAACAGAAACTTTGAAGTTGGAGGATACACGCATGAAAATTGTAATCATTAATGGAAGTGCCAGAAAAGGAAACACGCTGACCACAATTGATGCATTTATAAAAGGGGCATCAGAAAAGAATGAGATTGAAATCATCCAACCAGATAGACTTCATATAGCACCTTGTAAGGGATGTGGTGCCTGTCAATGTTATAAAGGATGTGTTGATCAGGATGATACAAATTCCACAATCGATAAAGTTGCAGCTGCAGATATGATTCTTTTTGCTACTCCAGTATATTGGTGGGGAATGTCTGCACAGTTGAAGCTAATCATTGATAAGTGCTACTGTCGCGGTTTGCAGCTGAAAAATAAAAAAGTTGGAACAATCGTTGTGGGTGGATCCCCGGTGGATAGTATCCAGTATGAGTTGATTGACAAACAGTTTAGCTGCATGGCGAAATATCTTTCATGGGACATGATTTTCCAAAAATCATATTATGCAACAGCCAGTGATGAGCTTGCAAAAAACAAAGATTCTATAAAAGAACTTGAAAATATTGGAAAAAATTTCTAAAGCATATTTAAAGTTTTAGGTTTCAGAAAAAATAAAAATATGAGTAGAACTAGATAAATTACAATTGGCATAGCTGGCTATAATGTGTCATGCCATTGTGATTGTATACTTATCACCAAGAAAAATGATGGGTATATATTCTTGATTATGCTGATCAAATTGTTGTGATAGATAAAGGAAGAATTGTACAACAAGGAACACACGATCAATTAATGAAACAAGAGGGTATCTATAAGCGTTTTGTGAATTCAAGAGAACAGGCAGCAAGTTGGAAACTTACGAATGGTTGATACAAGAATGGTGAAAAATATATTGATAGAAACATTAGTGAATTTAAATACTAATGTTTCTTTTGTTTTGAACTAAGGAACCCCAATAAAATTAACAATAATGAACAAATAGTACTACAACATATTGAAGAAATGGAGTAAATCGCATAAATAGATATTGAAGAAATGGAGTAAATTACACAAAATGACTTTGAATAAATGGAGTAAATGGCATATAATAACATTGAAGAAATGACGATTGGAATAGGAGGACGCTCATGTTTTTTAAACGAAAAGTATATGATAAATTATTGGAATGGAAAAAACTATATTCGGATAGATATGCTGCTTTATTAGAGGGTGCAAGGCGTGTTGGTAAGTCAACGATAGCTGAAAGTTTTGCGAAAAATGAATATAAATCTTATATTTTAATCGATTTTTCAAAGACAACGAATAAAATTTTAGAATGTTTCGAGGATATTGGAAATTTGAATATATTCTTTTTGCGACTACAGGCAGAAACAGGTACAACACTATATGAACATGATTCGTTAATTATTTTTGATGAAGTACAACTTTTTCCAAAGGCAAGACAAGCAATCAAACATCTCGTGTCTGATGGTAGATATAGTTATTTAGAGACGGGTTCTTTGATTTCTATAAAGAAGAATGTGAAGGATATTTTGATTCCATCCGAAGAAATGAAAATTCAGGTTTATCCAATGGATTATGAAGAATTTTGTGATGCCACAGGCAATAGTTATGAGCTTTTAGAGCAGATATATGATAGTGCCTCACCAATAGGACAGGCAACCAATCGAAAGTTAATGAGAGATTTAAGAATTTATATGGCTGTTGGTGGAATGCCTCAGGCTGTAGAAGCATATGTGGATGGAAAAAACTTTTCTGAAATCGATATGGTTAAAAGGCAGATTATTACACTTTATGAGGAAGATTTTAAAAAGATCGATGTTTCTGGAAGATTATCAGCTATGTATCATTCAATTCCTGCTCAGTTGGCAAAGGATTCAAAAAAATACCGTATGAAAAGTGCAATTAGCAAAACAAGTAGTGCGAGAACTGAAGAATTGTTATATGAATTGATAGATTCAAAAACAGTATTACCATGTTTTAATACAACAGATCCTAACGTGAGTTTGGCTGATACTAAGGATTTTGATAGTTATAAACTGTATGTTTCAGATACAGGATTATTTGTGACAATGATGTTTATGGATCGATCCGTAACAGAAAATGATGTATACGCAAAGTTACTTTCAGATAATTTACCTGCAAATCTTGGATATCTGTATGAAAACCTTATGGCACAGATGATTGCTTCAACAGGAAGAGAATTGTATTATCACACATGGGAGAAAAAAGATAGTACACATTATTATGAAGTAGATTTTCTTGTTTCGGATAAAAGTAAAATAAATGCGTTTGAAATCAAGTCATCAGGTCTTGGTAAGCATGAATCGATAAATGAATTTTATAGGAAATATTCTAAAAATGTGAATAAATCATATTTAATATCCCAAAAGGATGTAGGAAAAGATGGAAGCTTATTATTGAAACCATTCTATCTTGTACCTTTCATAGTAAAGTAATAAATCAGGTAATTCCAAGATAAGGATTGTCTTTTTATATAACGATTTAGATTATATGATTCTATTTTATAGAAACTTCAAAAAGCGCAATTCATAAGAAAACTGCTGGGTAAGGGTACTGTTTTTAAAAAAAATCAAAAAACAGTACCGTTAAGTTAGATTTTTGTGTTTATGTTTCAAATTTGTTTGTATAGGTAAAAGATGAATTTAAATGAAACAATGCATTATAGATAAAGAAAGAATTATTCAACAAGGAATGTACAATAAACTAATGAGTATTTATAAGTGTTTTGTAGATTCTAGAAATTAGGCTGTAAGTTGAAATACATTTATGATAAACATATAATTTGGATGATGAGGAGGCGATATTATGATGAACGAAGCCGTTTTAAGTAACGAAAAAAACTATACAAAATTTCAATTTGGCAATCATGTAATTCGCTTTGTAGCACCATATTCTTTAGAATATTATACAGAAGTAAAAGAATGGAATAATGGATATTTAGTAGTAATGGCAAAATATAAACATAATGAAAAGCCAGAAGAAGAGTATATTGATCTAATTCCTATTTTAAAAAATCTATATTTTGATACAGATGAGTTTTGTAAACAAATTAAAGAAGTGAAGGTTGTGAATTGATATAAGAATAAATGAGTATCTAATATCGTAAGGATATAGCTTGAGAAAGCATCGTGAAGAGAAGGACAAAGGTCTAAGATGATTGAAATCTTAGACCTTTGTTTTAACCTAACGAATCTGTCCATTACCCTGGACTATGTATTTATATGTAGTTAATTCTTCGAGTCCCATTGGACCTCTGGCATGAAGTTTTTGTGTAGAGATACCAATTTCACAGCCTAGACCAAATTGTCCACCATCTGTAAATCGTGTTGAACAATTCACATATACGGCTGCACTATCAATGGATTGTGTAAAGAGTTTGGCATGTTCTTTATTTGTAGTTAGAATGGATTCACTATGTTTTGTAGAATGTTTAGAAATATGTTCAATGGCTTCTTCTACAGAATCTACAATTTTAATAGCTAGAATATAATCTAGAAATTCGGTGTCGAAATCTTGTTCTGTAGCTTTTGTACCATCAATGATTTTTTGTGCTCTATCATCCAATCTTAATTCAACTGGATATGTATCTAGTTGTTTTTTTAACTTTGGTAAGAATTCATGGGCCACTTTCGAATTCACTAATAAGACTTCTTCTGCATTACAAACACTTGGCCTAGAACATTTCGCATTCTCAATGATTTTAATGGCCATATCTTGATTTACTTCATCATCCACATAAATGTGACAAATACCTGTACCTGTTTGAATACATGGTACTTTGGCATGTTCGACACAACGTGAAATTAAATTCTTTCCACCTCTAGGAATCAATAGATCAATATAGCCTACGCCTTCCATTAATTCATTGGCACTTTGATGCGTTGTATCTTGAATCAATTGCACAATATTTGGATTTACACCACATTGTTCAATTCCTTCTTGTAGTGCTTGTACAATCGCATTGGCACTGTTCCAAGCTTCCTTACCAATTCTTAAAATACATGTATTTCCACTTTTGATACATAGAGTAGCCGCATCACTTGTCACATTAGGTCGACTTTCATAAATAATCGCAATGACACCTAATGGTACACTCACTTTTTGAATGACTAAACCATTCTCTAATGTTCTTTCATTCCATACTTTTCCAGTAGGATCAGGCAATTTTACAACATCTAATATACCTTGAGCCATATCATTGATTCGTTGATCATTTAACTTCAAACGATCCTTCATGACATCACTTACCATTGCTTTTTCTAAATCGATTAAGTTCGCGTTCAAAATATCTTCTTTATGAGCCAATAAAGATTGTGCCATAGCTACTAAAATTTCATTCTTTTTCGTTTCATCACACAACATCAATGATTTAGTGGCATTTTTGGCGTTTCTCATAATATCTTGAGTTGTCATATTATGCTCCTTTCTTGGCTACAAAGCGAGTACCAATACTTTCATTATCTAAAATAGAATATAAAGCTTCCGGTTTTTGACCATTGGTAATAATCATATCCAACCCTGCATCCATACAGATTTTGGCAGCCTCTAATTTTGTCTTCATACCACCCGTACCGACATTGGAATTGACACCTTGTCCAAAGCTTAAAATCTTTTCATCCAATTCATAGACTACTGGAATTAATTTTGCATTTTCATTCTTATGAGGATCATCATCATACAATCCATCAATGTCAGATAAAATGATATATAAATCGGCATGAATATTTTTAGCTAAAATGGCACCCAAGTTATCATTGTCGCCAATCACAATTTCTTCAGTCGCAATCGTATCATTTTCATTTACGATAGGTAGAACATTTCTTTTTAATAAATGTTCCATGGTATTGATGAAGTTTGTCTTTCGATCATCATTTTCAACATCGGCCTTTGTGATTAAAATTTGCCCCACAATATGATTGTATTGCGAAAATAAAGAATCATAGGTATACATCAATTCACATTGTCCAATGGCTGCACAAGCTTGTTTTCCTGGAAGATCATGCGGCTTTGAATCCAATCCCAATTTTCCCATGCCCATTCCGATGGCACCACTTGATACAAGAATGACTTCATGTCCTGCATTTTTAATGTCACTTAGTACTTCACATAACTGTTTCATTCTACGAATATGTAATAGACCTGTATTTTCGTATGCCAAAGTACTTGTACCTACTTTAATGACTACGCGCATATATTTCACTTCCTTTTCAAAAAAATATTTTTGATATGATAACACAATTTTATATTTCTATAATACTTTTTTCTGTCCTTTCATTGAGAACGCTATCATTATCAGATATAATAATTGCATGGACAAAATAATAAATCAAGTTTTAAAAGAGAACACAATAGGAATATGGAAATTAGATGGAAATCAATTGTATGGGAATGATTGCTTTTTAGATTTAATTGGAGTACCAAAAGAAATGAATGCACAAGCATGCTTAAAATTTCATTTATCACATGTACATCCTGAAGATCAAGAGCAATTTGGAGAATACGTAAGAAAACTAAGCGAAGAAAGAACGGAAATAGTGTATCGTTTTCTACATCCTGAAAAAGGGGTTTTGATGATTCGCTGTTCAGGTAAGAAAATGGAAGATGGTACGATTGCAGGGATTCATCAGGATATAAGTGATATTGTACGTTTAGAAAAGGATAAGATCTTAGAAACATATCTTGCAGAAACCAATGAGAAATTGCGGAATCAAAATGTTGCACAGAATGATTACTATAAGGAAATTTTAGATGAATTACCTTGTGGTGTATTCGCATATACCGTAAAGGAACATAAAATTGTACATTTAAACAAAAGAGCTTTAGATATATTTCACATAGATTCATTTGAAAATGCGCAAAGTAAGATGCGTTCGATATTTGAAAAGTTTGAATATCCAGATTCAACCACAAATGAGCGCTTGATCGCATTAAGAAAATATGATAATTCGGTAGATTTTGAAGTAATCATTAATCCTAAAGAAACTTATGAAGTTCATGCACTCGCAAAGTCAAAAGTTTTTATGAATCCAGATCATGAACGCATTATCATTACAGTATTTTTAGATATTTCAAATATGGTCATGTTGAAAAAAGCTTTAGAACAAGCAAAAGAAGGAAGTGCAGCTAAAAGTGCATTCTTATTTAATATGTCTCACGATTTAAGAACACCATTAAATGCCATAATTGGTTTTAGTGAATTGATGAAAAGTCATTGGGATGATCAAGAAGTGTCTAGAAATTATCTCGAAAAAATTGATGAATCCAGTCAATACTTACTTTCTTTGATCAATAATATTTTAGAAATGTCTAAAATTGAGAGTGGGAAAGAAGAATTGAAAGAAAAAACATGGGATATTTATACGTCTTGCGATAATCTTCTACAATTCTTTGAACCAGATATTCGTCGAAAGAATCAGACGTTAAACTATGCAGTGAACATTAAGCATAATATGATTTTAACGGACTCTTTAAAAATCAGAGAAATCTATATGAACTTAATGAGTAATGCGATCAAATACACGGATGCGGGTGGAACTATTTCTTTTTCTTTAGAAGAAATTGAAAGAGAAGAAGGGGTATCCGAATATAAGGGTATTATTCAAGATACAGGTATCGGCATTTCAAAAGATTATTTGCCATATATCTTTGAGAACTTCACAAGACAAAGAACATCCAGTGAATCAGGTGTAATAGGAACTGGATTGGGTATGCCAATCGTTA
>ERZ779851.3534-NODE-3534-length-10272-cov-4.078105_pt1 | contig 10272 bp, 9 predicted proteins | sample MGYA00511094_ERZ779851 | MGnify/ENA primary metagenome ERZ779851 (study PRJEB29588, sample SAMEA2155512) | human gut metagenome | biome: human gut; feature: human-associated habitat; material: faeces | place: Denmark | collected 2008/2010 ... | reverse complement strand
ATTCCCATTGTTATGGCGTGCAGGGGGACTTTTGATATGTCTCCGCCAAAGAAGCGCGCATTGCCGGAGCGCGTTTTTTCAGTGAGCGTCTTAACGCGCGTGCGTGAGCCGAGCGACGATGAGGGCTCGTTAAAGCCGATGTGCCCGTTTCTGCCGATTCCGAGGATCTGCAAATCGATACCGCCGGCCTTTTTGATTGCCTCGTCATAGCGGCGGCACTCATCCTCGGCGTCCGGTGTGCTGCCCGAGGGAATGTGAATGTTCTCTTCCGGCACGCCGGCCCTGTCAAAAAAGTTTTTCTTCATATAATAGTGATAGCTCTGCTCATTGTCCGGAGCGATCGGGTAATATTCGTCCAGATTGAATGTCGTCACGCCCGAAAAGTCGACCTCGCCGGCCTCCTTCATCAGGCAGAGCCTTTCGTACATTCCGAGCGGCGTCGACCCTGTCGCGAGGCCGAGCACCGAATTTGCCTTCAGCATCACCTGTGAGCGGACAAACTCCGCCGCCTTCTCGGAAACCTCATCGTAATTTTTGCAGATAATCAATCTCATAATCAGCGCTCCTTTTCTCTTGCCATTTTGCCAAACCTATGCTATAATAATATAATATAACATATTTTATGTATTTTCAAGCAACTAAATTGCTGATTTTTAACACAATATTGCCGGAGGTGACAAAATTGGAATCATTTGTTTTTGAGTCGCATCAGAACGCGGACGGCGCGCTTCCTTTTATCTTTCATTACGATGTGCTCTCCGAAAATGCGGCGGACTGCTCCGTGCCGGAGGGAGTTCCGCTCCTTCACTACGGCAAGCGATGCATCTATAACTGGCACGAGAATATCGAGCTTTTGTATATCGTGAAGGGGGAGGGCACGCTCTTTTCGGACGGGCGGCGCTTTTCCTTCCGCGAGGGGGACACGGTCGCCGTGAACTCGCTCGAACTGCACTTTACCGAGGCCTTAAACGAGCTTTCCTATTTCGTCATAATTCCCGACCGCGGATTTTTGAAGGTGAACTCGGTCGACACGTCGGCTCTTTCGCTAAAGCACGTCATAACATCGGAGGAGTCGGGCGCGCTCTTTTTACGTATCGCAAAGCTCTATGCGTCGAACGATTCTCTGCGCGAGGCGAAGCTGAAGGCCGCGCTTTTGGAGCTTGTCATATTGCTGGCGGACTCCTTCAGGTCTGACGAGGCGGCTTTGCCTCAGTCAAAGTCGCTTGCGAGAATGAAGATAATCATAAGCTACATTAACGCGCATCTGGAGGAGCACATCTCGGCGGACGAGGTCGCACGCGCGGCGTCGCTCTCGAAATATCACTTTCTGCGCGAATTTAAAAAGCTCACCGGTATGACGCTGGTAAGCTTCATCAATAATCTAAGGTGCGAGAAGGCGCGTTCGCTCCTCTCGTCCGGCGAGCTTTCGGTGTCGGAGGTGTGCTCCGCGTGCGGATTCGACAACGCGTCGTATTTCACGCGCGTGTTCCGCGAGAACGCCGGTATGACCCCGTCCGATTACCGCGCTATGTGCCGCCGGTGAGCCGAAGGCACAACCGTTACCTTAAGCGGTCGATTTTGAGAATTGCCCCTACGGTGTAACAAAACAAAAAGGAGCGTTATTATGAAAAAGAAAATTCTGATCGGCGCGAACGCGGTCGCTTTTATATTGATCCTGCTGTCACGGCGGGCGATATGGGGCACTGTCACCGCGCTGAACGCGCAGTACAACAGCATTGTCTCGATGTGGTTTTTCATCTTCGCGACAGTTATAAAATATGCCTTGCTTTTTGCCGTCGTTGCGTTCGATTTTGCGTTACTCAAAAGAAAAACCGCCGCGGTGGCGGCGCTTTGCCTCATATTGCCGATCGTAATCGTGAACACGGGCACTTTCGCGAGGGCCGACCAATTTCTTTTCCGCGAAATGCGCGGGAAAATCGTTTCCGAAATTCGGGAGGGCAGGGTCGAGCGACGAAATGAGCATTCTTTCATTCTCGCAGGAGGGGAGCGCCTTGCCTCTTCCACCTCCGAGGTGATCGCGACCGACGACGGCGTTCTCTTTTTCATTAACCGCAACGCCTCGGGTTTTCGCGCGGCGGTCTGGCCTCTGTCCGAAAAAAGCGTCCGCACAATGGGGTTCGGATTTAATTTTCAGTCAGTCACACCCTCGCGCGGCGGCTGGTACATCGTGACAGGTAAGTGAGGGTGCACCGGTGTGAACGAAAGCGGGCAATTCTGAGAATTGCCCCTACGGTTACATATTCCCTCAATCTGTAGGGTTCGGCGTCCTCGACGACCCGGGGGACGGGGCAAACCGCCGGCGCGTCGGAAACCGCCGCGCCCTACGGGCGCACTAAAAAGTGCGCACATCTTTTATTTGACAATATCTCTTCGTCGGTGTATAATAAAGAAGGTTTGCTGAAATTTTTTAGGAAGAGGAATATTTATATGAGAAAATGGGGCGACAGGCGCGACGCTGAGAGGATCCGCAACATCGACGGCGTGCACGCATACATGGCATACGGAATGCCGAAACGAACCGAAGCAGAGGTCTATATCAACGAAAAGATCGATGTGACCGAGCTTTTGCGCTACATCGACGAAAAGAACGCCTCCGGCGAGCGGAAGGTGACGCTTTTTCACTGCTTCATCGCGGCGGTCGCGAGAACGGTCAAAATGCGCCCTCTTTTAAACCGCTACATATCCGGAAAGCGCTACTATATGCGCCGCGAGATCACGATGGGCTTCGTCGTTAAAAAGCGCTTTGCCGACACGGCGGAGGAGACCTTAATGATCTACCGCCCGAAGGAGGATGAGGCGCTCGTCGACATCGCGGATAAGATCTCCGGCAACGTGAAAAAGACAAAGTCCGGCGAGAAAAAGCAGGGAGCGGACGACATATTAAACGTCATCAAGCACTTCCCGAAGCCGATCATGAACCTCTTCATCTGGACGCTGCGCTTTTTGGACAGCCACGGCCTCATGCCGGCGGCGTATACCGATGTTGACACCGAGTACTGCACGGTGCTTTTGTCAAACCTCGGCAGTATCAAGTGCGACGCAGTGTACCATCACCTTAATAATTTCGGCACGAACGGCATAGTTATAACGATAGGGACGATCCATAAGGAGCTCATGGAGTCCGAGTCCGGCGAATTTGTGCCGCGCGACACGGTGAACATCGGCGTGACGTTAGACGAGCGCATCGCGGACGGATTTTACTTCGCGCGTTCGCTAAAGCTTGTTAAGCACATTTTCAATAACCCCGAACTTCTGGATAAACCGTTGGGAGAGGTGATCGATTTTGAATTCTGAGGCTGCATGGTTTAAATTTTACGGGAGCATTCCGCATTCGCTCGACTATCCTGACATCAGCATGTGCGAGATGGTCTTCCGCTCCGAAAAGGAGCACCCCGACTTCACGGCGTATGACTTTATGGGCAACTCGTCCACATATAAAAAGCTTAAGGAGGACATCGAGGCGGCGGCGCGCGCACTCATAGCGCTCGGCGTGAAGAAGGGCGACGCGGTCACGATCTGCCTTCCGAATATGCCGCAGGCGGTCATACTGTTCTATGCGGTGAACCGTGTAGGGGCGGTCGCGAATATGGTGCACCCCCTCTCGGCCGAGAACGAAATCTTATTTTACTTAAAGCTAAGCAGGAGCCGCTTCGCGCTCACACTGACCGATTTTTACAAAAAATTTGAGGGCGCGTTCGGAAAAACGTTTCTCGAAAAGGTTATCGTCGCAACCGTCGGCGAGGCGCTCCCGGCGGTCAAGTCCGTCGCATATAAAATGATGGCGCACGAGACTAAGCTGAAGTCCGGCTCGCGCATTGTCACATGGTCCGACTTTATGAGATCCGGACAAGGGTGTGAGCTTCCCGGCTTTTTGAAGGGTGAGGATGATGCCGTTATCCTGTACAGCGGGGGGACGACGGGCACATCCAAGGGCATATCGCTCACGAACATAAATTTCAATGCGCTCGCGATGCAGACCGTTGCCGCCGCCGAGACGTTTGACGCGGGGCAGACGATGCTTGCGATCATGCCGATGTTTCACGGCTTCGGGCTCGGCGTGTGCATTCACACGATGCTCTGCTTTGCGGGGCGCTGCGTGCTTGTTCCGAAGCTTGACATTAAGGCGTTTCCGAAGCTGTTCAAAAAATACCGCCCGAACTATATGGCCGGTGTGCCGACTCTGTTTGAGGCGATGCTCAGAAGCGATGGAATGGCGGATGCCGACCTTTCGTGCCTGCTCGGCATCTTCTCCGGCGGCGACTCGCTCTCAGTCGAGCTTAAAAAGAAGGTCGACAAATTCTTAAGCAGCCACGGCGCAAAAATTCAGGTGCGCGAGGGTTACGGGACGACAGAGTGCGTTACCGCCAGCTGCCTGACGCCGAAGGACTATTACCGCGAGGGAAGCATCGGCGTGCCGTTTCCGGATATGTACTATAAGATCGTGGAGCCGGAGACGAACGACGAGGTGCCCGCGGGCGAGACGGGCGAGATCTGCATCTCCGGTCCGACCGTTATGAAGGAATACATCGACAATCCGAAGGAAACGTTAAAAACGCTCCGCGTTCATGAGGACGGGAAAGTCTGGCTCCACACGGGCGACCTCGGCTATATGGATGCCGACGGGTTTGTGTATTTCCGCCAGAGGCTAAAGCGCATGATAGTCACGAGTGGCTACAACGTGTATCCGTCGCAGATCGAGAACGTGATCGACGCGCACGAGGCGGTGCTCTTAAGCACGGTCATCGGCGTGAAGGACGATTACAGAATGCAGCGTATCAAGGCGTTCATCGTGTTAAAGCCCGGCGTTAAGCCGACCGACGAGGTCAAAAATTCTATCAGGGAGCACTGCGAGAAAAACATCGCAAAATACGCTCTGCCCAGAGAATATGAGTATCGCGACGAGCTTCCCAAGACTTTGGTCGGCAAGGTCGCATACACGGTGCTTGAGAAAGAAGAAGAGGAAAAGCTGAAGGTCTGAAAATTTTAAATCGCGCTTACAGAAATGTTAAACTTTAATTAAATATCTGTTGCAGGTATTGAAAAATCTTCCGTTTTGGGGTATGATATTAACATGATATTTCCTAAAAAGGACGGTGTAACCGATGAACAATGATAACACAACAATGTTTGAGCTTCCGCGTGATATCAGCGAGGAGGTCTCGAAAGCGCTTAAGCTGACCTTTGAGGCGCTTACGGAAAAGGGCTATAACCCCATAAATCAGATAGTGGGTTACATTATGTCCGGCGACCCGATCTATATCACGAGCCATAAGGGCGCGAGAAGCGCGATTAGTAAGATCGACCGCGAGGAGATCTTAGAGGTCGTTTTCTCCGAGTACCTGAAAAAATAAGCGAAAAGATAAAAAAGCCGCCCCTTCGGGCGGCTTTTTTGTGTGCGGGGGCGGCTTTTATGCCTTCACCCTTGGGGGAAGGTGGTATGAAGGCTTTTCGGCATACCGGATGAGGGGGGAGCCGGCTTCGGAAACAAAAAAAAAACACCTGTAGTGCTCCGTGATAAGAAGGCCTGAGGCTTTACGAAAAAGGTACTGTAACAAAAAGCTACAGTACCTTCTTAATATTTAAAAGAGCAGGCAATGCGTAAAACTGCCTTATGGAGCGGAGCTATAAGAGCCGGCTTCCGGTGCGCAGTTTATTCAAGCTCGTCGGCGCGGACCTCGCGTCCGAGCTCGGCGGACTTATAGAAGCACTCGATGACCTTGGAGACCTCTAAATTCTGTTCCTCGGTGATGAGGTATTCCTCTTTGCCGGCGAGCGTGTTCATAATGTTTCTGTACATATAGCGGTGCTGTTCGAACGGAACGCCCTTGTACTCGCCGTTGTCGAACCACTTCATCGCGCACTCGGTCTGGTAGCGGCCGATGTTTTTGTAAAGCGTTTCGCCGTTGACCGAGAGGCCGCCCTTGTCGCCGCAGATGACCATATCGAGGTTCGTCGTCGGCAGATTGATCGCCCACGAGAACTTGAAATTAACGCTCATACCGTTGTCCAAACGCATAAATCCGGTCGAAAAATCCTCAACGTTGAACTCGTGATAGTCGTATTTCCGGGGCGTGAAGGTGCCCGAGTACGCGCCGCTCTCCGCGATGGAGAGTAAAATGTCCTCGCCCTGATTCGCGATCTTGGTGAACGCACTGCCCGAAACGCTTACGACTTTCGGACTGCCGCAGATCCACAAAAGCGAGTCGATGAGGTGCACGCCGAGGTCGCAGAACGGGCCGCCGAAATTGTGCTCCTTCATGTGGAACATACCCCAGGTGGGGATTCCGATTCGCCTGATGAACTCGATGTCGGAAAAGTACACGTCGCCCAGCTCGCCCGAGTCAACGAGCTCCTTGGACTGCTGCATGTAGTTTCTCCAGCGCATGCACTGGCAGGGGAAGAGCATTTTGCCGCAGTCCTTCGCGGTCTGCCACATCTCCTTCGCGTCGGCAAGCGAGGTCGCCATCGGCTTTTCGCAGGCAACGTGCGCGCCGGCCTTCAGCGCGGCGATCGTCCACTTTTTGTGGTACACGTTCGGGGTGCATACGGCCACAAAGTCGGGCTTTAATTCGTCTAACATTTTCTGAGGGTCGGTGTACCAGTTGGCAACGGAGTGCCTCTTGGCGGTCTCTTCGGCGACCTCACCTCGAATATCCGCCACGCCGACAACGTCGACGAGGCCCTCTTTTCTTAAAATATTCAGCGCCGGGAAGTGCGCCGAGTTTGCTATCATTCCCGTGCCTATCACGGCAACTCTTAATTTGGACATATTAATCCTCCTTTATATTGATAATTGTAAATGCGTTGAAAACAACATTTCCCGGTGTGCCCGTGTGCGCATTACAGGCCGAAGGGATCGGCCGCAGACTCGGTATTGCCCGAATTGCACGAGCGGATGCCGGCGTCGAGCGCGCTCGCGGCGCGCATATTAAAATCAAGCGTCAAAAGCTCGTGAAGAGGCGCGCCGTCCTTAAAATGCGCGATGACGTTCTTTGCCATCAGCGAATTATCCTGCGGCGGAAGGGAAAACTCCTCGGTCGGCGCGGGTGACGGCTGATAGGGCTTTAAGTCCTTATACACCTTAACGACGGGGTCGAACCTGTCCGCCACGATTACGCCCTCGCGCCCGTAAATGACCGGGCCGGTCGCGATCTGGCCGTTATTCATCGTCGACCACGAACCCTCGATGAGACCCACCGCGTCGCCGAAGTCGATCGTGAAGCACGAGTAATCCTCAACGTCCGAGAACGGAAGGAAGAAATTTTTCTTGATGCCGGAAACGCGCTTCGCGTTCTTGCCGGTGATCCAGGTCGTGAGCACACAGCCGTAGCCGGCGTAGTCGAAGATCGAGCCGCCGCCGCGGTCCGACTTGTACCACCACATCTCGGAAAGCTGGCGCGGCGTGAACTGGGCGAGCCTGTAGGGCCCTCTGGTCGACGGGCTGCGGTACTGAACCCTTAAAACCTCGCCGACGGTGCCGGAATCCGCGAGTTCCTTGGCCTTGTTAAACGCCGGGAACCACGCGATCGGCCAGTTTATGATGAGCTCGCCGGAGCTCCTTTTCGCCGCGCGGTACATTCTCTTTGCGTCCTCAAAGTCAAACGCCATCGGCTTTTCGACGAGGACGTTGAAATCGCGCTCCAATAACATGCACACGCAGTCTGCGTGGCTTTTCACATCCGAATTGACGACGACAAGGTCGGGCCCGAGCGACAACAGCTCGTCTAACTCATAGAAGAGCGCCAATGTTTCGCGAATGTTCGGCGCGGCGTTGTTATGAAATTTTCTGTCGATCTCCTCTTTATCTTCAGAGAGAAAATCCGCCGCGCCGAGAAATTCATAATCCTCGCCGGATTGAAGGAACGAGTGCGCCATCTGATTTACATGAACGTGGTCAAGCCCCACGAAAGCTATTTTAAATGCCATAGTCTCACCTCATCAAAACACGGTCGTAAGATCCACGGTCGAACCGGACTCGATTGCCGCGGGAATCTTGCACATAATCTCTAAGATGTGGCGCGCGTGCTCGGGCGATAAGACGGGCGATGAGTCCGACTCGATCGCGCGCACGAGGTCGCCCAAGATACAGCACTGGCTGATCATCTTTCTCGGCGGTTTCGTCCACGGTTCGGGCGTTATCCAGCCGCGAAGCCCCTTGTCCGGCGCGTCCATATACACGTCCGGCACGGGGTTTGCCATATAAGGCCGCGAGAACGAGATCGTGCCCTTGTCGCCGAAAATTTCGAGCTGGGGCGCGCGGCTCGCCTTCTGGGAAAAGCCCGTGTCGACAAGCGCCATCTTGTTGCCGCCGAAGTCGAGCGAAATTATGTACTGGTCGGGAATCTTGTCCGACTTAATCTTCTTGCCGTCATATGCGCCGCTTCTGACCTCGCGCACCGGAGTGGTGACCTTCGCCATGCATGAAAAGCGCTTAGCCGGTCCGAAAATGCTTGTCACGATCTGCAGGCCGTGAACACCCATATCGACGAGCGCGCCTGCACCGGGCTCAAAGAACCAGGACGGGTCTGCCGCGCGGTACTGGAAATACTCAGGGCCGCCGTGGCTTAAGTTGCATTTTGCGTAATACGGGTCGCCGATCGTGCCCTCGGCCATAATGCCTTTCGCGACGTTTAAGTCGTAGCGCATCGGGTGCACGGGCGCGCACGCGAACTTAACGCCCATCTTCTTTGCAAGCTCGATCTGCTCGGTCAAAAGCTCGACCGTCGGTGCGGCAGGCTTCTGGCTGATTAAGTGCTTGCCGGCGGAAAGGACGGCCATATTAATCTCGTGGTGCGCCTGAATGGAGGATGAGTCGATTGCGATGTCGAAATCGCAGTTTTCGATGAGCTCATATACCGAGTGGTACGCGTTCGGGATGTTATAGTCCCGGCACGCCTTCTCGGCGCGCTCAAAAACGATGTCCACCGCGGCGACGATCTCGGCCGGAGCCTCGCGCCTGATGTTGGGAAGGTACTGTGAGTTTGCGAACATACCGCAGCCTATGACTGCGACTTTATAAGTTTTCGTCATAAAATTACCTCTTTTCTTGTTTACAATTATATTCCCGTATGCTATAATTGTAAATGGATAATCTTATGAAAAAGGTGGACAATATTAACATATGATATACGCTGTCGATTTTTCATCGCTCCCATATGTCGCGAAGGCATATTCGGTCAGGCGGCGAACCGTCTGGCAGGTGACGGATCCCTATACCATTTTAATGTACATAAAAGAGGGACGATGCGCCGTTACGGCGGACGGGGAGGACTATATCTTAAATACGGGCGATATGCTTCTGATTCCGGCCGGCCAGCGCTATATCCGACGCCCGGTCGAAAATGAAATGTGCACAATTTTCTATGTGCATATGCGCCTTTCCGGAATCAGGGTTCTGTCGGAGGACGAGGCTCTGTCAGAGACCGAAGAGAGGAAAAAGGAACTTGCAAAGAACTTTCTGGAGGGGGAAGATTCGCCTTTCTACACGATCTACATCGCGCCGCACATCAAATGCCGGCCGGAGACGGAGCTTGCCTCGCTTTGTGAAAAGGTTCGGGCGAATTTCGTGAAAAATCACATCGAGAGCAGTCTCTTGACCGCGCTCGCCGCGGGCGAGCTTCTCTCGCGCGCGAACCGCGTGACGCTCGACCTTTTGGGCAATATGAGCGTGGATAGGACGCGCGTTTCGATCAATCTGCGCCGTGCGATCGGTTTCATCCGCGCGAACTACAAGGAGAAGATCACGCTGACGGACCTTTGCCGCGCCGCCGCGGTGTCGCCCCAGCAGATGATCCGCTATTTTAAGTCCGAGCTTTCGGCCACTCCCGGCCGCTATATTAATGAAGTGAAAATCGACCGCGCGAAGGAGCTTTTCTTAACGCATCCGGATCTTTCGGTCGCCGAAATCGCGTCAGAGCTCGGCTTTCCCGATCCGCATTATTTCACGAGGCTTTTTAAAAAGCTCTCCGGCGAAACACCGACCGGGTACAAAAAAAGAGTTCACTCGTTCGACGAGAAAAAACAATAAAAAAATTTTAAAATAAAAAGAGGAATTTTCTCGTTTAGGGCGAATTATAATAATACTGTCAATTGAGTGCAGAGGACATGGGGATTGTATCAAAAACTTTTTTGAAAAAAATTAAAAAAAGTATTGACAAAGAGTTTTAGATATGATATAATAAGTTTCGTCGTGAGAAACGGGAGTTTAGCTCAGCTGGGAGAGCATCTGCCTTACAAGCAGAGGGTCATAGG
>ERZ779851.3533-NODE-3533-length-10273-cov-2.903993_pt1 | contig 10273 bp, 8 predicted proteins | sample MGYA00511094_ERZ779851 | MGnify/ENA primary metagenome ERZ779851 (study PRJEB29588, sample SAMEA2155512) | human gut metagenome | biome: human gut; feature: human-associated habitat; material: faeces | place: Denmark | collected 2008/2010 ... | reverse complement strand
GCTGGGTCTGCGTGGGAACAGTGACTTTCTCTTTTTCAGTCGGCTTTGATGCAGATTGGGCGCTGCCCTGCAAGGTGAGATTCTTCCGCTTCTCCTGCATTGCACGAAACTTGCGGTAGCTCATGCGGGCGGTGCTTTTGGCGGTGTTGCCTGTACGGGCAGCCACATAGGAAATGCCCTGCTGCACCTCGGTTTGTGCGTATTCTTCGGGTGATTCCTGCCGCTGCTCGGCGGGGCGTTCGCTCTGCGCCTTGGCCCGCATAAGTGTTTTGCGCACAAGCTGCTTGCGCTTTGCTTTAATTCCGGGCATCGCCAATTACCACATCATCCAACTGGCGCGTATATTCCGGGTAGTTATCCATCACCTTGCAGCGGTTAAGGTGGGTTAAGTATGCCCTACGGTGGGCAGGGGTCATAAACTTAGGTTCGGTCATGGTGGTGTCCTCCTGCTTTCTTTATATATGAGGTTATATTTTTGAGATTCTAAGGCGGGCGACACCCCGCCTTTTGTTTGTGTAAAATCATGCTCTTAGCGTTCTCCGTGGTCGATGGGTTTGATTTTCAGCTTATTGCCATCGCGCTGGAATTGCTCGTACTGTTCAGGAGTGCATTTCATCGGCAACAGGCCGTGCGGCGTGGGGAGAAAGACAACAGGGTTATGATACAGCCTTTCATATAAGAAAACCTGTCTATCAGTCAAACTGATAAAGTCTTCTCCGCCATTGCCGCAGACCACAAAAGAACCTGCAAGAAAATCTGTATGTCCGTAAAGACGGTTTGGCGGCAAATCAAGGTCCTGCGCGGCGTCATTGCTGATAATGCAAGCGTTATCCCGCCACGGATGGCAAACGGTTAGATCTTCGCCTACAAGTTTCTGTCGTGCTTCGTATGTGTTGGGAATTGTGCGTTCCTCCGGGTATTTACCGGGCTGTACATACAGCACGCGGATTTCATTTTCACTCATAGGATTCACTCCATTTCACCGGGTTTAGTCGTGAGTAATTTGTAAGTCTTAGTATCCTTGGGCTGGGGGTTGTTGAAAGGGATAAGGCTGTTGCCCATTTTGATAATACCCTCGCCGGGCTGGGCCAGCAGCAAGTATTTTCGCTGCGGCTCGGACAGGCCGTACAACTCCACCACGCTGTCAATGTCCTTGGTCTGTCGCAGCATGACCACAAATTCGGAGTTTGCCAGCATGGCATAGGCGGTGTCATTGGTAAGGCAGTCCTGCACATTTTGCGTGATGCCGGTGGCGTAGGCGTTGTACTTTCTGAATCGCTTCCAACTTGTGTACAGGAAATTGGCGCTCAAAGAATCGCGCAGCAGCAGATAGATTTCATCAAAGTATACCCATGTGGCGGCCTTGGGGTCGTTGCTCATAACGGCGGGGGTGATGTACTCCAGCATAGACAGCATGGCAACAGGTTTAAGCTGCTCACCCAAACTTTGGATATTGAAGCAGATAAGGCGGTTGCTCATGTCCACGTTGGTGGGCTGGGCGAACGCTTGCATACTGCCGGTGGCGAAAATCCGCAATGCAAGCGCGATTTCCTTTGACCGTTTATCGCGCTGATTGTTCAGTGCCATCCACAAGTCCTTGATAGTCGGGCATGGCGCGGTATAGTGGGATTCCATCAAGGGTTTGTAGATGTTTTCAAGAGCATCGTCAATCAGACTTTTATCACCGGCCAGAATATGCTCCTTGCCCATTATCTGCTCACACAGGCTCAACACAAATTCTGCCTTAGCAACATGGGGAGGTATTTTCGTTGACTTATCGTATTTGAAGTCCAGCGGATTAAAGTGCGTAGCGCTGTCCACCGAGATATTCACAACCTCGCCACCCAATTCCTGCACGAGGGGCGCGTACTCATTTTCGGGATCTACGACATAGAAACGTGCTTTTGTGAAGCGCAGATACAGCATCAAAATTTCCAGCTTAACAAACATGGATTTACCGCCGCCGGAGGTGGCGACAACCATCGCATTGCCGTTGACAAGGCTAGTGCGCAGCCCGATGATGAGGTTGCCGGTCACGGCGTTTCTGCCGTAACAAATGCCGCCCGGTGTGAGAATTTCTTGGGTATTGAACGGTACAAGTGCTGTCAGCGATTTCGTCAGCATCGTGCGCACACTCTCGATGCGGCGCAGACCGTAAGGCATGGCCGTGTTAAAGGCGCGTTCCTGCTGAAAATACAACTCGGTGAATCGGCAGTTATAGTTCGCCGCCGTGGTTTTCAGTGCATCGGTTTCCAACGCGAGATCTTCCAGTGTGTCAGCAAAGTAAGTGACGGTGAGCAGGCTCAAAAACATCTGCTGGTCGTTCTCCGTCATTTCTTTGCGGATGTTGGCAATGATGCGGTCCTGCTCCTGCGTCCGCTGCGGTACGGAGGAAGTGAAGTCCAGATTTTCCACGGATTTCTTATTGAAACGGACTTTCTCGGCATCGGTTTTCATCTGGGCATTGTCAATTTCCTTAAAGGCATCTTCCGTCTCCACCGGCTCAATGTCGATTGATAACACAATGTATGGCACTTGCTGAAGCAGTGCGGAGATAAACTTATCATCAAGCTGCTGCGGGTACTCGCTGATCGTCATGCACTTGGCATAAAAATCCTCGATTTCAATATGCTTTTTGCAAAAGCGGATGCAGTCCGGGGCGATAGAATCGCGGAAGTCCTGCCCCAGTTTGGCGCAATTATCAAAGTCGAAGTTAAAACGACCCTCCTCGAAAATGCGGAAAAACTTGTGCAGTACCTCCAGCCGTGCGCGGTTGTCCAGCGGCGTGACGGCACATTCCAAGGCGGAAAACGCGGACAAAAGATGCCCCTGCACCTGTACAAAGCGTTCGCGGGCCTCTTTTACGCCGGGTTTGTTCGTGGACACGATGATGTACTTATGCTGCACCACATTTCCGTTTTCGCGGGCGTTGGCCTTGATTTGGCGGTTGCGTTCGGCGCGGAGGGAATCAAAGCCATCGTTCTCGCGGTGGTACAGCACATCGCGGGCAAAGGCTTTTTCATCCATGCGCTGGCTAACGATGCAGACTTGCATCCAGCAGTCGGCGGGGATGCCCGCGTAGACCGTACCAAGCTGCGTTAAAATATTCTGCTTGGCCGCGTCACTCTGCATGGCGTAATTGATGTCGCTGATTTGCCACATCATGCTGAACACATTTCCCGATTGCCAAACACCGTCTGCATAGATTCTGTCAATCGGGATACTTTGCTGCACCGAACGCGGCATTTTATAGCTGCCGCGTGTTTTTCGCGTAGATGCGTACTCACTTAACCTCAATGTCTATCACCTTTCTTTCTGCTTTTCTTCTTTATGTGTTTGTTTTCAGTTTTCCATAGCCGCCAATCGTTTCTGATAACTGTGCTGTCTATTACAACAAGCAGGAATTTTTCAAAGGTCAGACAGTCATAAGTAAAAAATCCTGCTGCTGCAATCGGCGCAGCGGCCACAATGCAGACCCAGCCCGCCGTTTCATGACCCAACAGCGGGGTCAGCCCCAAATAGACCGCAACTGCCACGGCAATGGCCGCGCCAGAGCAAATCATCTGCCGCAGATTCAGCCCCAAAAAGATTTCCTCTTGGTAATGGCGGATTTCTTTATTTATCGGAATTTGCATATTACAACCCCATCATTTCATGGATAATTCGGTCAGAGCCTTTGATAAGGCCAACCAATACGAGCATATTGAAAACTGTTTCTGCAAGATAACTCCACACAATAGTGGTTGCCTCGCCGCCTGTCACAGTCGGCGTACCGACAAATGCTGAGTAAATCACGCAGGCCAGTACAATGACCGCACCCTCTAAGCACACGCCGACATAACTTTTCAAAAACGATATGCCCACGGATTGTGTGCTTTCCCCAGCAAAAGCCGCCAGCGGCAGCGGAGCCAGCGCTGTGTACATATACAAACGGAAGAAGCGACCATACACGGTAAGGATCATTACAAAGGAAAGCACCGTAATGAACAAGCTGCCGAGAATCGTTACGAGCCATAGCGGTATGCTGGCGAGAAATCCCACATTTTCGATAGCGGTCTGCATTTCTGCGGGCAGCGACACCATAGCTTCTGAGATACCGCCCATGCTGTCGGCCATATCTGTGACGATGCCGTTACAGATGGAAAACACATTCAGCATAATGTCCATGCCGTATCCCACAAGCGCTTTTGCAGCCACAAAGCGGAGAAAGTAATGGATTGCAGCTTCGGGGCGTTTTAACTCGTGAAAATTCATTGTGTTTTTGCATAGCGATATAGCAAAGAACAGCACGACCAGTGCATAGCCAATGCCAACCATACCATTGTGCAAGGTCTGCATCACACTCCACACTGCGCCGCCCTTAAAAGTTTGGGGGCCGGTTGTCACCAGCCCCCATAACTCGCCCAGCTTTCCATTCCATGTGCTGAACGCATTGTTCAGATTCTCAACAATCCAGTTTTGATTCAAGTTTTCACCCACTTTCAGATAAAAGAAAACAGCCGACAGAAAGTCTGCCGACTGCATAGCTTAATTAAAAAAATTGTTTGTTATTAGGGTGTCCATTGTAGAAGCAACTGCATCACACACTTCATCAAAGCTGATGGTGGAAGCGTAGTCGAAATCTTTTCGGTAATTATCCCATTGCCTACGCATAATCTCGCTGTTTCGCACCGTTTCCACAATTGCTCTATAATCTTGCAAAATCGAATCAGAGCCTCGCTTACTGGCTGTAGCCATCAGTGCCGCCCCTAAAGCGGGAAAGTCTATATTTTCTGCTTGCAGTTTGGTAAGGATATAGACATCATAATAATCTCTTGGCCGGGTATTCTGGTCACTGCGAGATATTACAGTCTCCAGCTTTTCCGCCAGAATGGTGGCCAAATTGTATGCCATAACTTGAATATGACGATCTTCCAGCATCAACTTGTAGTCATATTGAATTTCGCGTGGTGTGATTTTATCGCCAGTAGTAATGTCCAGCTTTAAGGGAACTGCCATAGGCGGAAAATCGGCTGTCAAAGCTACGCGGTATCCAGTATATTCATCACCCTCCCGGATTTCACCAATGCTTTTGAATGTAAATGTGATGTCATCGTCAACAGGAACAGTGAGAATCTGCTCTATCATTTTTTGGACGGCATCCTGCGTAACTGGATAACCCTTTATGGTTGCATCCATATCCATTGTCGCTCTGGAGTTCAGCCCCACCATAGAGGAAATTAAAAAGCCACCTTTGATAATGTAATTATCCCGATACGGGGATAATGATACCCGCTCCAAGAATCGTTCCAGCATATAATTTTGCAGAACAAGCTGTGCGGAAATCTGGTTTTCTTTCGCCAGTTTTTTCATAATCGCTTTCAGCTGCATAGCGTTTTTCATAATAGTACCTCCAAATAAGGACGCAGCCGCTTTTCTACGCGTAGTTGATGAGCATATTCCGAAAGCAAAGGAATGTTCTTATCTTTACGGCCAGCGTACCGTTTGAATGCATCTGTAATGATCTGAATATCCGTGTGGCTGATGGGCTTTAGAATTTCACATAGGGTTTTTTCTGCATTGTAGGCCCGGACTGTATTTCCGGCAGGGGTGTCAACCAGCGCGATTCCAAGACTGTAATAAGGCTCTTTCTTGCAAGAGCATAAAATCCCCGCTGCTTTTGGACTGGATGTATTATATCCATAGGGAAATGCCATGTGAAACTTGTGTGGTGTCCTGTCAGTCAAATCATGCAGAAACAGTGCGGTATCCAATGCAAATACACCACGCTTATATCGTTCTTGAATGGATACAAATTCATCCTCCCAAACTTCCGGCAGGGTATATACCCCACGGGAGACCTGATCTAATCGGCCTGTATCGGCCAAATATTTCAAACTTCCGCGTGATATTCCGGCAGAAGAAATCATAGCAGCAGTTACGATGCCATTATTTTGGGAAGCCAACTCTATAATCTTCGTTGTAGAATCCATAGCACACACCTTCTCTCAAATTGACTTTCACGCTAAACATTATACGCTTATTTAGCATAAAAGTCAACGAGACGGCATCGCTTACAGAATCATATCAAGAATATCCTTTGCAAAGTAAATGACCACACCGCCGAAAAAGGTCATAAAACCTTGCGCCCTCTGGCTGGCATCGTGGCCTTTGAGGGCAAGGCCGATTTGCACGATGCCGAAGCCCAGCAGCACTACCAGGACGGCCAGGATGACCAGGTGGAACCAGGTAAACTCGTATTTGCCAATGACGATCTGCGGATCCAGCTCCATGGTGCCATTGAGCACTGCAGAACCGATACCGATGACGGCAAAGAAGACGATGAAAATAGTGTTCCAAAGTCTTTGGCGTTTTTTATAGCCCTCGTAGATCTTTCTGGATTCTTTTCTATTGGTTTTTGCCATGCTCCCTCTCCCCATCAAACGAAAATCTGGATAAATTATATCATGGCGCGGCGGCATTTGCAAGAAAAAGTCCCCGCCGAAAAGCGGGGACAGGAAAATGCGATCGGTTTAGCCAGGGGGCCAGGTCATATCCCGGCCGGAGAGCACATGGAAATGCAGGTGCTGCACCGTCTGGCCGGCCTGCTCACCGCAGTTGGTCACCACACGGTAGCTTTCCCAGCCATGCTCGGCGCAGATGCGGGCGATGGTGGCGAAGATATGGGCCACCATCCCGGCATTTTCCGGGGTGATCTCGGCCGCGGAGGCGATGTGCTCCTTGGGGATGACCAGGAAGTGGGTGGGCGCTTGAGGATCGAGATCATAGAAGGCGAGGACCTTATCATCCTCGTACAGCTTGTTCGATGGGATCTCGCCGGATGCGATCTTGCAGAAAACACACATGAGAGAATACTCCTTTCCGGGGATTTATGGAACTGGGGAAAAACGGACGGGCGCGACGGAGGGAGAGGGCTCCCGGCAAGAAGCGCCCGCAGGCAGGCTGTTGTACGATGAAATCGTACTTATGCCTGTCAAGGGCAGCGACGACGCCGGGGGTGCTTTCCACGGAGGAGCGCCGCAAAAAGGCGCCGCAAAAAATCAGATCAGTTCGGGCAGATGGGTGAGGGCTTCGGCGATCTTTTCGGGATCGCCGGCACCGCCCATGGCGCTATCGGGGCGGCCGCCGCCATTGCCGCCGGTGAGCTGGCAAAGAGCGCGGACGAGCTTACCGGCGTTGACACCGGCTTTCACGGCTTCCGTACCGCAGGCCACGGCGATGGTACCCTTGCCGCCGAATACACTGCCCAAAGCGATAACGGCATCGGGGTGATTGCCGCGGGCCTCATCGATCATGAGGCGGAGGGCATCAGGCTTCATTTCGCCGGGCATCCCGGTGACGACCTGCAGGCCCTTGACGGTGACGGCGTTCTTGAAGAGATCGGCCGCAGCACTGGCCGCCATCTTATTTTCGAGGTCGGAGAGTGCCTTTTCCTTGGCCTTCAGCTCCGCCATGACCTGGGCGGTCTTCTGGGGCAGTTCGGCGGGGCTGCCCAGCTTGAGGTTCTGGGCGGCGGTATTCATCAGCGCCTGATTTTCCGCCATGTATTCCAGCACACCGCGGCCGGTCACGGCCTCGATGCGACGGATGCCGGCGGCTACGCTGGATTCCTTGAGGATCTTGAAGAGACCGAGCTTGGCGGTATTATCCACATGGGTGCCGCCGCACAGCTCGATGGATTTATTATTGGCATTGACCACCCGGACGGTATCGCCGTACTTTTCGCCAAAGAGGGCCATAGCGCCCAGCTTTTTGGCTTCCTCGATGGGCATTTCGGTGGTGGTGACGGGGTTCGCCTCCAGGATCAGCTCGTTGACACGGGCCTCCACCTTTTCCAGCTCCTCGGGGGTCACGGCGGAAAAATGACTGAAGTCGAAGCGGCAGACCTTATCATCCACCAGGGAACCGGCCTGATGGACATGATCGCCCAGGACCTCCTGCAGTGCCTTTTGCAGCAGGTGGCAGGCGGTGTGGTTGCGCATGATGCTCATGCGGCGGTTTTCATCCACGGCGGCGGTGACGGTATCGCCCATCTGGAAGGTGCCGTGGGTAACGGTGCCGACATGAATGAAGTGGCCGGAGCCGGATTTGCGGGTATCGGTGACGGTAAAGACATTCTCGCCGCAGGTGATGGTGCCGCTATCGCCCACCTGGCCGCCCATTTCGGCATAGAAGGGGGTGCGGGTGAGCACGATCTGGGCGGCATCGCCCTCACCGATGGCTTCGACCCGCTCGCCCTCATAGACGATACCGAGGATCTCGCTTTCGGCGGTCAGGCTCTCGTAGCCAACGAAATCTTCGCCGCCCTTGACACCTTTCAGGACATCCTCGACCCAGGCCACATCGCCGACATTGCGGGCAGTGGCCTCACGGGCGGTGGAGCGCTGCTTTTCCATCAGGGCCTTGTAGCCCTCCTCATCCACGGTGATGCCGCGCTCCTCGCACAGCTCTCGGGTCAGATCGATGGGGAAGCCGAAGGTATCATACAGGCGGAAGGCATCCTCGCCGGAGAAGACGGTCTTGCCCTCGGCGGCCAGCTTTTCCAGGATGGAATTGACCTGATCGAGGCCGGCATCGATGGTGCGGGCAAAGCGCTCCTCCTCGACGCGAATGGTCTTGACGATGTAATCACGGCGCTGGACGAGCTCAGGATAGGCGCTCTCATTTTCGTGGATGACGGTATCGGCGACCTTATACAGGAACGGCTCGCGGACGCCAAGGAGACGGCCATGACGGGCGGCACGGCGCAGCAGGCGGCGCAGCACATAGCCGCGGCCCTCATTCTGCGGGACAACGCCGTCGCCGATCATAAAGACGGTGGAGCGGATGTGGTCGGTGACCACACGGATGGAAACATCCTTTTTCTCATCCTGCTTGTAGGTAACGCCGGCGATCTCGCAGATCTTCTTCATGATGTTCTGGACGGTATCGACCTCGAAGAGGTTATCGACGCCCTGCATGATGCAGGCCAGGCGCTCCAGGCCCATGCCGGTATCGATGTTCTTGTGCTCCAAGGGGGTGTAATGACCCTCGCCGTCGGAATTGAACTGGGTGAATACCAGGTTCCAGAACTCAACATAGCGGTCGCAGTCACAGCCGACATGGCAATCGGGACGGCCGCAGCCCTTTTCGGGCCCGCGGTCAAAGTAGATCTCGGAGCAGGGGCCGCAGGGGCCGGAGCCGATCTCCCAGAAGTTATCCTCTTTGCCCAGACGGACCATGTGGTCGGGGGCGACGCCGCGGCGCTTGGTCCAGATATCATAGGCCTCGTCATCATCCTGGTAAACAGAGACATAGAGCTTATCGACGGGCAGCTCCAGCTTCTCGGTGATGAATTCCCAGGCCCAGCGGGTAGCGTCCTCCTTGAAGTAATCGCCGAAGGAGAAGTTGCCCAGCATCTCGAAGTAGGTGCCGTGGCGGGCGGTCTTGCCTACATTTTCGATATCCGGGGTACGGATGCACTTCTGGCAGCTGGTGGCGCGGAAGCTGCCGTTCGGCAGGAACTTCTGCCGGGTGAAGTATTTTTTGAGGGGGGCCATGCCGGAATTGATGAGCAGAAGGCTGGCCTCATCCTGCGGCACCAGCGGCGCCGAGGGCAGGCGGGTGTGCCCCTTGCTGACAAAGAATTCGAGGAAGGTTTCGCGCAGTTCATTGAGTCCTGTCCATTTCATAGTGGGTTGATTCCTTTCTTTTGGTAAGGGTGAGAACACAAAAAAACAGCTCTCCTCCCCTGCTTCATTTTTTACGAAGCCGTAGGGACGAAAGCCAAATCTTCCGTGGTACCACCCAGTTTGCAGCGCCGAAAGGACGCTGCCGCTTTTTGCCGGTTTAACGCACCGGGGACGCCGGCGTTCTTCACGCCGATGGCTCGGGGGCGGCTGTGATGCACCGGGATGCCGAAAGCCTTTCAGCCAGGGGCTTTCTCTCTGGGGGCGGCGGTACAAAACTGACCCTGTCATAGCCGTTTGTGCTATTTACCAAAGTATTATAAGGCGGAGGGAGGGGATTTGTCAAGGGCCGCGGGGCACACTGATAGGAAATTTGCAGGCGCCGCCCTGTTCGATTCCCAGCTGTCATAGCCAAAAAGAAAACAACCGCCAACCTGCGGCTGGTGGCTGCTCCCTTTTTGGTGCCGCTGACGGGAATCTACCCGCGGGCTAAAAAACCTGCCGCCGGCAGCTTTTTTACGCACTGCGGTGCGCCGCCCTGTTCGATTCCCAGCGTCATAGCCAAAAAGAAAACATCCACCAACCTGCGGCTGGTGGATGCTCCC
>ERZ779851.3530-NODE-3530-length-10279-cov-18.221733_pt1 | contig 10279 bp, 8 predicted proteins | sample MGYA00511094_ERZ779851 | MGnify/ENA primary metagenome ERZ779851 (study PRJEB29588, sample SAMEA2155512) | human gut metagenome | biome: human gut; feature: human-associated habitat; material: faeces | place: Denmark | collected 2008/2010 ... | reverse complement strand
GCAGGCACACCCTGCGGACAGCAAACGAGAATAAGCTCGCCATCGAGCTCAAACAGATCGGGGCACTCCCACATAAAGCCAAACTTCTCGCCCAACTCAATGCGCGTCGCATAGCTCCAGTCCTCAAGATTGCGCGAGGTATAGACAAGCACGCAGCCACGGTCGTCTTTCGTACGAGCGCCCAGAACCATGTAGTAGATACCATCGTGCTCAAGGATCTTGGGATCGCGCACGTGCGTACCGATATCGTCGGGGTAATCGACCGGTCCAACAGCTATGCACTTCTCGCCCAATTCGTCGGGATTCTCGGCAACCATATGAATCTGGTTTTGCTCACGGCCCGTCAACACGTAGTCGTAATCATCGCGGTCAAAATGCTTGACGTTGCCGGTATAGAAGTAGTGAATCTTGCCATCGCGTACAAAGGCAGAACCAGAATACGCTCCGTTCGAATCCAAATCGGAATCGGGGAACAGCACAGGGCCGTGATTCTCGTACGTCACAAAATCCTTTGTCGTCAGATGGTTCCAAAGCACTGGACCGCCATGCGCAGCATCGAACGGATCGTATTGATGATAGATGTGATACGTATCACCAATCTGGACCAAACCGTTGGGGTCGTTGAGCCAGCCCACATAAGGAGTCATGTGGTAAGCAGGGCGTTCCGCCGGGGAAATGGCTGCGCCGTGCTCGGCCTCGTAGGCACGGGCTTTTTGTAAAGTCAAATCGTTCATGGAATCCTCCAAAGGAAAGAATTCTTATGCGTAGTAAGCATCCAGATATTTCTGCATAATGCCCAGATAGTCGGACAGGCCGTAGTCTTCCAGCTTGCTCAGATATTCGTTCCACTCTGCATCCGTAGTGCCGTTCATGATCCAGTTGGCCTTCTGCGTATTCATGTAGGTCTGCAGATCTGCCTGCAGGTTAGAGACCTGCTCGGTGTCCTCGTTGCTCATAAAGACATTGGGATAGACATAATCGTTGTTCATATCCGGGGTGTAGATGTCCTTGATCCAGTCCAGACGGTACTGTGCATCGTCCGGGCAGGTAACGTATACACCATAGTAATCATCCAGAACCGCCAGAGGCCCACTGACACACTGCGCTTCACGGACTTCCACGGGAGAAGCATCGCCCAGAGGAGCGTGCTTCAGCATGGGCTCGCCCTTATCGTTGGTGGACAGTTCAAAAATGTTAAAGCCTTCCGCATCGCCGTAGGTACCCCAGTTGTTCTGCGGAGACTGGAGGGGTGCGTACATCTGATCCAGCCATGCGCAAACCAATGCGGGGTTTTCCGCCTTTGCGGTGACAACGCATCTGCCGCGGGCAAAGCCGCTGGTGAAAGAGCCGTTCTGCGGAGTGATATTGCGGGTATCGGCGGTCAGGGCAGGCAGCGGCTCCCAGTCGGTCAGGTTGTCAATGTTGGCAACATCCCAGCTGAAGCAGACACCATAGCGGCCAGCCTTGCCCTTGGAAACATAGGTGGACCACTCCTGCGTGAAGCACTCCGGGTCAATGAGCTTCTCGGCATACAGCTTGTGCAGCCAGTCCAGACCATCGCGGTAGCCCTGCTGGGTGGCGGCACAGATGACTTTCCGGTCGTTGGTAACGGCAATATGACGGTCTTTGTCTGCATCGCCGTAGCCTTCGCCAAAGCCATTGATGAGGATGCTGGGGTCCTGATCGCCGTTGTTGACGATGCAGGACATGGGGATGATGTCGCCGTCAATGCCATACTCTGCCTTGATAGAAGCGGCGTTATCACGGAATGCCATCAGCACCTGCTCAAACTCGTCCACTGTGGTGGGCATCGACAGACCGAGGAAGTTCAGCCACTTGGTATTGATGAAGCTCATGTTGCCAATGGTCTGGATGGCGGTCTTTTCTGCGCCGAGCTGCTCGATCCAGGGCAGTGCCCAGATGTGGCCATCGCTGTCGGTGCACATGGTGCGGTACTCCGGGTACTGCTCAAAGACCTTCTGGAGATAAGGCATATTGTTGTCAATGTAGTCTTCCAGATTGAGGATGACACCCTGATCTGCGTAGCGCAGCAGATTGCTGTCGGTAAAATCAGCAGTAAAAACAAAATCCGTCAGGGTGTTGGGGTTGGACATATTCAGGGTGATCTTATCGCTCCACTGGTCGGACTGGATGGCGGTCCAGTCGATGTGCACATTGGTCTGCTCTTCCAGACGCTTGAAGATGGTGCGGTTGTTCGGCTCGGGTTCGCTGCCCACAGGGAAGCTGGTCATACCGGTAAAGGTGACCTTTTCGGACAGCGGAAATGTAACGGCACCGGTCGTGTCCACAGCTGCGGCAGCAGAATTGCTGCCGCCGGTGGATTTGCCGCCGCCACAGGCAGACAGAGCAGCGGCAGAGCCCGCCAGAGCGCAGACCTTGAGGAAGTTGCGGCGAGAGATCAGCTTTTTCATGGTATTTTCTCCTTTTTCATGTTTCTTTTTTCGTGTAACAGATGAGCGTACCGGCTCATAAAATTCTGGAATATCCTCAGCCTTTAATGGAACCAGCCATGATGCCGGCATCAAAATACTTCTGGAAGAAGGGATACATCACCAGCAGCGGCAGACTGGAAATAATAATGGTTGCATATTTGAGCAGCTCTGCCATCTTCGCACGTTCGGCAGTGCTCTGGATATCTGCGATCATGCCGGATTCCGGCTGGCTCTGGATCAGGATGGAACGCAGCACCAGCTGCAGCGGCTGCTTCGATGCGCTGTTCAGGTAGATCATGGCGTCAAAGTAGCTGTTCCACATTGCCACGAACTGCCACAGGGCCAGAACTGCCACCACCGGCATACAGACGGGCAGCAGGATCTTGAAGAAGTAAAGCATCTCGCTGGCTCCATCCACATCCGCAGCTTCACGCAGCTCACGCGGGATGCCTTGATAATAGGTACGGGCAATGATCATGTTCCACACGCTGAATGCTCCCGGCAGAATGACCGCCCACATGGAATCCAGCAGACCCAGATTGTTGATGAGCAGGTAGGTGGGGATCAGACCGCCGCTGAAAAACATCGTGATCACAAACAAGGTGTTGAAGATCGCTTTGCCTTTGAAGTCCGGCAGCGACATGGGATAAGCGGCAAGCATCGTCACAGCTACCGAGATGATGGTGAAGATGATGGAGTAAAGTACCGCGTTCCTGAAGCCGACCCAGATCTGCTTGTCCGAAACGACACGCTGGTAAGCATCCAGACTCCACTTGCTGAAATCAAAGGAGATGCCCTTGTTTTGCAGAGTGACCGGGTCCATAAAGGACGCGATGACGATGTAGATCATCGGAACGATGATCGCCAGCAGGAACAAGCCCAGAAGTGCGTAGCCGCAGTACAGGATGATCTTATCTTGTCTGGTGTAGAGGGCCATTTTTGATTTTTTCTGTTTTGCCATGGTAAACCCCTCCTTACAAGCCCTTGCCATCGTTCATTTTGGCAACGACCTTGTTCACTGCGATCAGCAGGATGACGTTGACAACGGTGTTGAACAGACCGACTGCCGTGGAAAAGCTGTAATCGCCGTCCAACAGGCCCTTTTTATAAACGTACGTTGCAATGATCTCGGCAGTGTTCAGGTTCAGGTCCGTTTGCAGGGCATAGGCTTTTTCAAAACCGATGCTCATGATGTTGCCTGCCTGCAGGATGAACTGAATCACGACCATATCCTTAATGGCGGGCCACTCCACCGTCATGATCTGCTGGATCAGGTTTGCGCCGTCGATCATCGCAGCTTCCTTCAGATCTTTGCTGGCGTTAGAAAGGGATGCGGTGTACATGATGGATGCCCAGCCGGCACCCTGCCAGATGCCGCTGATGATGTAGATGGGGCGGAACGCTTCCGGCAGCGTCATGAAGTTGATGCTGGTGTGAAGCAGGCCGTTCACCGGACCGGTGACACTCAGCAGCACCCGGACGATACCGCACAGCACGATGACCGAGATGAAGTTGGGCATATACAGCACCAGCTGCACCTTCTGCTTGATCTTCTTGCTCTCGATACGGTTGAGCAGGAATGCCAGCAGGATGGGGATCGGGAAGCCCCACAGCAGACCGTAGACGCTCAGCTTCAGGGTGTTGATCAGATAACGCTGGAAGTCCGGCGAGGACATGAAGCGGGTAAAGTTTTTGAAGCCTACCCACTCGCTGCCCCAGATGCCCTTGAAGGGATTGTACTTCTGGAATGCGATCAGCACACCGCCCATGGGAGCGTACTTGAACACCAGCGTCAGCGCCACGGCAGGCAGCAGGAACAACAGGTAAAGCTGCCAATGCCGTTTGATGTAGACCCATGTGTTGTGCAGCTTGCGTTCCGCTGTCAGCACAGCCGTTTCCGGTGAGGCCGTCTTTGCTTTCATGAATCATTCTCCTCCTTTTGGTTTGTGTTTTACATTTGCACCTTTGGATTTTACGTTTTCGCTTCGATTGTGCAAATGTAAAATCTCTTGATTCATTTATACCACGCAAACAAGCGAATGTCAACGATAATTCATGGGATACATAAAGAAATACTGTGCATTTGTACAGGTGCACAAATTTGAACGTGTGCAAATATGCAAAATGATGATTTGCATTTTTACGTTTGACTAATTTGTGCATTTGCACTATACTGGAGGCATAAAGAATCAGACCCGTCACCAGACTTTATCTATAAAAGAAAGAACATCCGCCCCTATACTATAAGGAAAGAGGTTGACTTATGGCAACCAAAGTCACCATTCAGGATATTGCAAACGAACTGCAGCTTTCCCGCAACACAGTTTCAAAGGCCATCAACAACACCGGTGTGCTGGCAGATGCCACACGGGAGAAGATCCTGCGCAAAGCCGCCGAAATGGGCTATAAGCAGTTTGCCTATCTGCCGCTGTTTCAGGAAGACGCTGCAAAAGCAGCAGAGCCTTTCATTCTGCCGAGTGACAAACGGGAGATCGCCATGCTGACGACCCAGTTTCTGAGCAGCTCTCACTTTTCCTCCATGATGCTGGATCGTTTCCAGTCGGAAATCGACCATCTGCACAGCGGCATGACCATTCATCGCATTTCTCCCATAGAGCTGAAAGAGAAAAAACTTCCATCTTCTCTCAACATCCAGCGCACAGCCGGCATCATCTGCTTTGAAGTATTCGACTATGACTACGCACAGATGCTGTGCGATCTGGATGTTCCGCTGCTGTTTGTAGACACCCCTGTGATGGATATGCGTCCTCCTCTTAAAGCCGACCGCCTTTATATGGAAAACCGCATTGAGATCCAGAATGCGGTGGCCCACATGGTCCAGCGCGGCAAAAAACGCATCAGCTTTGCGGGGGATAAAAACCACTGTCAGTCCTTCTTTGAGCGTTATATGGCTTATAAGGATGCAATGGAGTACTTTGGTCTGACAGAAGGCCTGAGCACCTGTGCGATGCCATCTGGACAGCAGAACTATCCGGTATCCCTGTACGAAACCATCCGTCGGTTCAAAACGATGCCGGATGCCTTTGTCTGCGCCAATGACTTTGTTGCCATGGATCTGGTCAAGGCATTGAATGAGCTGGGGTATTCGGTTCCCGATGATATCTGGGTCTGCGGCTTCGATGACAGTCAGGAGGCTTCCTACTTTGCCCCCCATCTGACTTCGATCCATATCCATGAACAGATCATGGGCTACACCGCTGCCAATCTGCTTATGACCCGCATCGAAGAGCCATCGCTGAACTATCGCACCGTCTATACGGAAACCAACCTGATCCTGCGCGAATCCACAGGAGATTGAGCGAAAGGAGAACCCCCATGCGTGACCTGTGCAATACGGACAAGCCGCTGTTTGCTGTGCTGACGAAATTGACTTACAGTGCTTACCTGAACATCTTATGGCTCGTGTGCAGCCTGCCCATCGTTACCATAGGGGCTTCTACGACCGCATTGTTCTACGTCACGCTCAAAATGGCGGAAGATCGGGACGATGGTCTGACCCGGATGTTTTTTAAGGCGTTCCGGGAAAATTTTAAGCCGGCCACAAAACTCTGGCTTATCCTGCTGGCTGTCGGCAGTTTCCTAGCTGCGGATGGCTTTGTGCTGCGCCGAATGTGGAGCGAAAACATTTTCTGGACGCTGCTCACTGCAGTGCTGATTGGTGCGGCAGTTCTGTACGGCATCGTTCTGCTGTATGCCTTTCCTCTGCTGGCACGGTTTGAAAACACCACCTTCGGCATCCTGAAAACAGCGTTTCTCGTGGGTGTCCGGTATCTGTTTTGCACCCTGCTGATGGCGGCGATCTATGGCATCATGGGGTACGTCATAGTGTTTGTGTTCACGCCTGCATTCCTGCTGGGCATGGGCTTCTGCGCCATGCTCTGCTCCTTTCTGATGCTTCGGATCCTCTATCTGATCGGTGGAGACCCTGATGCAGTACACGAGGAATCCGACCATGACGAAAACTGACCGGGATACGCTCCGCTCCCTCCATGGGCGCAAAAAGTGGGAGCACATCTGGGCATATTACAAGCTGCCCATTGCGATCGTGCTCATCGTCGTCTATATTCTCGGCTATGCAGCCTACCGCCATGTGACGAAAAAAGAGGATGTGCTTTACCTTGGTCTGGTAAATATCACTGCCGGGTCTGATCTGACGGAACAGCTTACCACCGGCTTTGCCGAGGCACAGGGTCTGACCAAAAAGCAACGGGTCGATCTGCTGTCCGGCTTGCTGCTCAGCGAGAGCGAAAGCGCAGAGGAGCAGTATGTATATGCTTCGGAGATGAAGCTGCTGGGTGCAGTCAGTGCCCAGCGGTTAGATGTTGTTCTGATGGACGAATATGCACGGGATCGACTGTTGGCAGATGATTATTTTCTCGATCTGCGGACACTGGATGCGTCTTTCCATGCACTGTCGGGTTTGAACGCCGGTGGGACCGTGCTGGATATTTCGGACACGCCGTTTGTCAGGCAGGCAGGTTTTTCTGGCAAGGTCTATCTTGGGGTAGTGCAGAATGCACCGCACCCGGAGCGTGCAGCCGCTTACATTCATTATCTGTTCCAGCGGTGATCGTTGGGTTTCACATCAAGAATAAGGAGAATTATCATGGACATTGTAACGATTGGTGAAGTTTTGATCGACCTGACCCAGACCGGCAAGGATGCCCGCGGCATCCCTCAGTTTGCCGCAAACCCCGGCGGTGCTCCGGCCAATCTGGCGGTGGCTGCTTCCAGACTGGGCGCACAGACCGCCTTTATCGGCAAGGTGGGTGCGGATGCCTTTGGCCGCTACCTGAAAGAGGTTCTGGCAGAGAACAAGGTGGACGTTTCCGGCATGGCGGTGGATGCAGACCACCCCACCACCATGGCGGTGGTCTCGGTGGATGCCACCGGCGAGCGGGATTTCAGCTTCTACCGCAGCGCCAACGCTGACGTGATGCTGAGCAAAGAGGATATTTCGGACGAGGCTCTGAAAGCTGCCAAAATCGTCCACTTCGGCTCTGTCAGCCTGACCGCTGACCCCTCCCGCACTGCCACGCTGGATGCTGCCGCCCGTGCCAAAAAGCTGGGTGCTACCATCACCTACGACCCCAACTACCGTGCAAACCTCTGGAAGAACAAAGAGGACGCCATTGCTCAGATGAAAGCTCCCCTGCCGCTGGTGGATATTCTGAAAGTGTCCGATGAGGAGCTGCCCCTGCTCACCGGCACCACCGACTGCGAAAGCGGCACGGCACAGCTTGCCCAGAACGGCATCCGGCTGATTTTCGTCACCTTGGGTGCAAACGGCGTGTTCTACCGCTTTGGGGACAAGACCGGCCATGTGGCTGGCGTTCCCTGCAAGGTGGGCGACACCAACGGCGCAGGGGACACCTTCTTTGGGGCTGCCCTGTCCAAGCTCTGCAAGGAGGAGCTGGACACCCTGACGGTGGACAAGCTGGAAGGCATTCTGGCCTTTGCCAACAAAGCGGCCAGCATCACCACCAGCCGGCATGGTGCCATCCCTGCCATGCCCACCCTTGCAGAAGTGGAGGGCTGAACCATGGCAGCAAAACAGGAATTTGCGTCCCGGTTTGCCAAGCACAAGGACGAGCTGGAATGGCTGTTCATGGAGCTGTACCACAACCGGGAAGGGCTGGAAGTTCTGGAGCGGGAGATGGCAGAAGCCTACAACGCCCGCAGCGCCGAGCTGAAAGCACTGGACAAGGCACGCTCTGCCGACCCGGAGTGGTACAAGCGGGGCAATATGTTCGGCATGACCATGTACACCGACCTCTTTGCCGGAAATTTGAAAGAGCTGGCAAAGAAACTGCCCTACCTCAAGGAGCAGAAGCTGACCTATCTGCACCTGATGCCCCTGCTGCAGATGCCCCATCCCCACAACGACGGCGGCTACGCAGTGGAGGATTTCGATACCGTAGACCCGGCCCTTGGCACCAACAAAGATCTGGAAAACCTGACCCGTGAACTGCGGAAAGCCGGCATCAGCCTGTGTCTGGATTTTGTCATGAACCACACCGCCAGCACCCACCGCTGGGCCATGGCGGCAAAGGCGGGCGACCCGTGGTTTCAGGCCTATTACCATCTCTATGACGACCGCACCATTCCCGACCAGTACGAGCAGACGGTGCCGCAGGTGTTCCCCAACACCGCGCCCGGCAACTTTACATGGTGCGAGGAAATGCACAAGTGGGTGCTGACCACCTTCCACGACTACCAGTGGGACCTGAACTACGGAAACCCGGCAGTGTTCGTGGACATGACCAAGAGCATCCTGCACCTCGCCAACCTTGGCGTAGAGGTGTTCCGCATTGACGCCGTGCCCTACATCTGGAAGCAGCTGGGCACCACCTGCCGCAATCTGCCGCAGGTGCACACCATCGTGCGGATGCTCCGCATGGTGCTGGAATGCGTCTGCCCGGCGGTCATCCTCAAGGGCGAGGTGGTCATGGCGCCCAAGGAGCTGGCGGCGTACTTTGGCACACCCGAAAAGCCGGAATGCCATATGCTTTACAATGTAACAACCATGGCTACAACCTGGAACAGCATTGCCACTCGTGATATCCGCCTTCTGAAAAAACAGATGGATATTGTAAACAGCCTTCCAAAGCAGTACACCTTCCTGAATTATCTCCGCTGCCATGACGATATCGGCTGGGGACTTGATTTCGCTACCCTGAAAGAATGGGGCATGGATGAGCCATCCCATAAGCGTTACCTGAATGATTTCTTTACGGGAAAGCATCCGGGAAGCGACAGCCGCGGAGAGCTCTATAATGATGACCCGGTAACTCAGGATGCCCGCTTCTGCGGAACTACTGCTTCCATGTGCGGGATCGAGGCTGCTCTTTTTGAAAAAGATGACGAGAAGCTGAAAAGGGGTATCCGCGAGGATCTGATGCTTCACGCATATATGCTTACCCAGTCCGGGATCCCGATGCTTTACAGCTCCGATGAAATCGGACGTCTCAATGATTATTCCTATAAAGAGGATCCGGATAAGGCTGCAGATTCCCGTTATATCCACCGTGGTGCTTTCCAGTGGGAGCTTGCCGGAAAAAGGAACTCCAAATCCTCCGTTGAGGGACAGATCTTCCAGACTCTTAGCCGCATGGAGCAGATCCGCAGCCAGGAATCTGTTTTTGATAAAGACTGTGATGTATATACATACGATGTTCATGATGACAGCATTCTCTGCATCCTCCGCCAGAAAGGAAACGAACGTTTCATCGGAATCTTCAATTTCAGTGACAGCGAAAAAACTGCCTGGATGCAGGAGGAGGGAACCTTCCGCGATCTGATCACTGATCAGACACTGGAGCTTAAGGACGTGGAGCTTCCGGCTTATGGATTTATGTGGTGTAAGAGGATGTAACTGTTACTTGGTAAATAAAAAAGACGTGGCCTTACGGATCCACGTCTTTTTATTATGTTATATCTTTATTTTTTATAAGCTGTTCTAACATTCAGAAATTACTTGCAGAGCTCCTCTGCCATTGCATCAATCTCTGCCACATTCTCATCGCTGAGGGAGGACATGATCTTTACATTGTTCTCAAGCCATGTGATATTTTTACTCTTCTCGAACATTCCTTTCATGACTTTAGCTGCAGTCGGTGCCCAGCTTCCGTTCTCAATGAGGCCGATGGTGCGGTTCTGGTAATTACGCTCTGTCAGGTTCTCGATGAATGTACGCATAAACGGGAATGCTTCTCCGTTGTATGTAATGCTGGCCAGTACCAGCTTGCCGTAGCGGAAAGCGTCCTCGACAGCCTCAGCCATGTCGTCGCGCGCAAGGTCAAAGA
>ERZ779851.3529-NODE-3529-length-10283-cov-11.553578_pt1 | contig 10283 bp, 10 predicted proteins | sample MGYA00511094_ERZ779851 | MGnify/ENA primary metagenome ERZ779851 (study PRJEB29588, sample SAMEA2155512) | human gut metagenome | biome: human gut; feature: human-associated habitat; material: faeces | place: Denmark | collected 2008/2010 ... | reverse complement strand
GACCATTCCAGCTTTTTTGATTTGCTCATGCGCGGCATATCTGTACTCCTTTCCCGAATTACAATTCGTTTCTCTGCTGTACTTTCAGCAGCTCCCATACGTCAGCCATCCGTTCTTTCAGCTCGGCAACGTCGGCATCGTAGAAATGCCCGGTGCTGTTGATGCGGCGGCAGACGTGGTTGATGTTTGTGGCAATCCTGCTGACAGCGGCAGCTAACTTTTTCTGCTCGGTGTAATCGACCTTGATGATGTACCCGTCAATCAGCATTTTCCGGGCATACGCGCCGAAGTTGCGGGTGCCGAGTTGATTCATCTTGTGGCGAACTACGCTCAATTCCTGCTCATTTAGGCAGATTTCCTTGCGGATGGGTCGTGTGCGGTCTGGCATATCAAAGAACTCCTTTCACTTTACAACGGACACCTTTTTGCCGTTTGTTGAGTATGGCGGCAAAAATTTTTTCCTTTCACTTTACAACGGACATTTTTAAGTCAAAACGCAGGTATCGAAACGGAAGATTTTCAAAAAATATGCGCCCCTGCTTTTGCGAAAGCGGGAGCGCGTTGTATCTGCGGATATGAGATTTGAGAGAGTAGCAAGCACATCCGGTGTCCGTACACACCGGAAAAATGGGCGGTTCAGCCTTGCGCCCGAACTGCTCATTTTGTTGTTGGGGAATCCCCACACCCCTTTCATGTCTGAATTGAAAATACTTCCCGAACTTTTCAGAAAGCCCTTGCTTTTATTCGCTTTGACGATTATAATTATACTGTGATTTTATAAGCAGACGCGGAACTTAACTGCAACAGGAGTGCTACCCATGAAGTATTTATCTATCGCGCAAACCGCCGAACGCTGGGGCATCTCCACCCGCCGTATTCAGATTTTGTGCGGCGAGGGGCGCGTCCCCGGTGCTATCCGCATTGGCTCGGTCTGGGGGATTCCAGAGGACGCAGAGAAGCCAGCGGACGCGAGAATCAAGAACGGCAAGTATATCAAAAAAACTGCCGAAAATGAAAAATAAGCCGCAGATTATATCAGCGACTCTAACTCGAAATAATGGGGTCTATTCCACCTCGCGGGTGCGAATGGGCGCACTGACCCCTTGTCACGAATCTACCTAAATCGTCGATTCGACAGACAATGACGTAAACAGGCAAGAATATAAATTTTTCGATTAGATTATAAGGTTTTAGGAGGATGAGTATATGGCAATAGACAAAAAAACATTATCAGAGGCCGACATCCGAACTAAATATATTACTCCTGCAATCGAACAGTCCGGTTGGGATAAAATGTCTCAAATGCGAGAGGAGTATTCCATTACCGCCGGGCGCATCATTGCTCGTGGGCAGGTTTGCAAACGGGAAAAGCCGTTAAAGGCAGACTATGTTCTTTTTTACAAGCCCAATAAACCAATTGCCATTGTTGAAGCAAAGGATAACAACCATTCTATGTCTGACGGTATGCAGCAGTCATTGAACTACGCGCAGATGATGAATGTACCTTTTGTTTTTTCGTCGAATGGAGATGGATTTGTTTTCCATAATCGCTACGTACAAGAGGGCGAACGGGAAACAGTTCTTCCTCTCGATGGGTTTCCATCACCTGAAACTCTTTGGGAAATGTATGTAGAACAGAACTGCATTGGCCCTGCGCAGAGCAAAATTATAGATGAGCCATATTATGTAGATAATCCGAATAAGCAACCTCGGTATTATCAGATCAATGCGATCAACAGGACTGTAGAGGCAATTGCAGCTGGTCAGGATCGAGTCCTGTTGGTGATGGCTACCGGTACAGGTAAAACGTATACAGCATTTCAAATTATCTGGCGTTTGTGGAATGCGGGAATTAAGAAAAGAATCTTGTTTCTTGCAGACCGTACTGCTTTGATTTCACAAACCTTCACAAATGATTTTGCACCCTTTAAGGATAAAATGACCTGGGTAACAAAGCAGAACTTTGATACGGCCCACGAAATTTATCTTGGATTGTATCAGGGATTAACCGGTGAAGACGAAGACGCCAACAGCTTGTTTAAGCAGTTTAGCCCCTCGTTCTTCGATTTGATTGTGGTGGATGAGTGTCATCGTGGCAGTGCAAAAGCTGATAGTCAGTGGCGCGAGGTTTTGGAATACTTCTCTGCTGCAACGCAGATTGGTCTTACTGCAACGCCAAAAGAAACCAAGGAAGTTTCAAATATTGACTACTTTGGAGATCCTGTCTACACCTACACCCTGAAACAAGGTATCAACGATGGCTACCTCGCTCCGTATCGTGTTATCCGTGTGTTCTTTGACAAGGATGTAGAAGGATTCGTTCCTTACACCGGCCAGACAGATGACAACGGCGAAGTGATTGATGACCGGATTTACAATGCACTGGATTTTGATAGAAAGATCGTTCTTGAACAGCGTACCAAGTTGGTTGCAAAGACAGTGTCCGATTACCTGAAAAAGCATAATTGCCGCATGGACAAAACCATATTCTTCTGCGTCGATCAGGAACACGCGGACAGAATGCGCCGGGCGTTGGTGAATGAAAACTCCGACATGATGGCAGTTGATGAACGCTATGTTATGAGAATTACGTCCAATGATGAAGCAGGTGTCGATCAGCTTGATAATTTCCGTAATGTAGAGAGTCAGTATCCTGTGCTTGTTACAACATCCAAGTTACTATCTACCGGTGTCGATGTTCAGACGATTAAATTCATCGTTTTGGATTCTAATATCCGTTCCATGACTGAGTTCAAGCAGATTATCGGTCGTGGTACTCGTGTGCGTGAGGATCTTGGCAAACTTTACTTCACAATTTTTGACTTCCGTGATGTTACCCGCTTGTTCTATGATCCTGATTTCGATGGCCCGTGCGAACAGGATGAGGATTTCGATCCGGCAAAGGGGTACAATGGTGATCCTCCACCCAAGCTCCCGAAGCCAGTTAATCCACAGAAAAAATATATGGTCAGCGGAGAGCCGGTTACCATTCTCAAAAAGATGGTACAGTACATGGATCGGGATGGCAAGCTCATTACAGAAAGCCTAATTGACTATACCAAGAAAAACGTTCTTAATCAATATGCGACGCTGGATGATTTCCTGTCTGCTTGGGGAGCTGCCGAGCGCAAGGAAGCCATTATCAAGGAGATGGAGGAACACGGCATTCTGTTCTCCGAACTCTGTGAGCAAATCAATCAGGATCTCGACCCGTTTGATCTGATTTGTCATATTGTATTTGACCAGCCACCGCTTACCAGACGTGAACGAGTCAATAATGTTCGGAAGCGCAACTATTTCACCAAATACGGAGAAAAAGCGGCTGAAATTCTGGACGCACTGCTTACCAAATATGCCGACTCCGGCTTGTCTGACTTAGAGAATGTAGATGTACTGAAAGTCGATCCTATCAAGCAATATGGAACTCAGGTATATATCGTCAACACGATTTTCGGTGGTATTGCGAAATTCCGACAGGCGATTAAGGATTTGGAGGCTGCCATCTACGCTGCATAAAGGAGAATAATTACTATGGCAATGTCCGCTTTGATTAAGTCACTGGAAGACATCATGCGCAAAGACGCAGGTTTGAACGGTGATGCGCAATATATCGAACAGATCACCTGGCTTTTGTTTCTAAAAGCTTTTGATGCCAAGGAAATGGAGTGGGAATTCCGACCCGAGTACCGTGGCAGTACCATCCCAGAGGGCTTCCGATGGCGTGATTGGGCGGATGATAAAGAAGGTATTACTGGCGATGCCCTGATTAAATTTGTGGACGAACTGTTCGACAAATTGAAGAAACTGGACGTATCTGATGGCGATCTCAAAAAGTTTGTGATTCGTAATGTGTTTACGGACATCAATAACTATATGAAATCCGGTATCTATCTTCGCCAGCTCATTAACCGTATCAACGAAAAGGTTGATTTCATCGACGCTACGCAGAAGCATACATTTAACGAACTGTATGAGGGTATGCTCAAAGATTTGCAAAGTGCAGGTCGTGCCGGCGAGTTTTACACGCCTCGTCCGGTAACCAACTTTATTGTTGAGAAAATTGATCCCAAATTGGGCGAGACCGTTCTTGATCCAGCCTGCGGCACCGGTGGTTTCTTAACCAGCACTATTGCGCACATGGGAAGTATTACAACGACTGAGCAGCTTAATACTCTGCAAACCACTATTTTCGGTTGGGAGAAAAAGCCTCTTCCGTATCTGTTGGCTATGACCAACCTGATTCTGCACGATATTGAAACTCCGCAGATTCGTCATATCAACTCCCTGAACAGACCGGTAACGGATTATTCTGCCAAGGACAGGGTTGATGTTATTGTTGCAAATCCTCCCTTTGGCGGCGCGGAAGATGATGCTGTAAAGCAGAATTTTCCAGCAGAATTCCGCACAAGCGAAACTGCCGATCTGTTCCTTGTGCTAATGATGTATCTGTTGAAGGATAAAGGACGCTGCGGTGTAGTTCTTCCCGATGGCTTCATGTTCGGTGATGGCGTAAAGGCTGCTATCAAAAAAAGAATGCTGGATGAGTTCGGTTTGCACACCATTATCCGCTTGCCGCAGGTTTTCAAGCCCTATGCCAGCGTTAATACGAATCTGTTGTTCTTCCAGAAGGGGGTTCCCAGCCGAGGCGTCTGGTTCTACCGGCTGGATTACTCGGAAGGGGTCAAGAGCTTTACAAAGACCAGACCTATGTTGGACAAGCATTTCGATCCGGTGCGTGAGTGGTGGGCTGATAAACAGCCAATTGTGGTAGAAGGGAAAGATAAGGCGAGATTCTTCACTGTAGATGAATTGGTGGCCCTAAATTACGATTTTGACAAATGCTGTCCTTTCCCCCATGAGGAAGAAGAAATTCTGGAACCAGCCGAACTCATTGCCCGCTATCAGTCCGAGCGCACCGAACTGAACGCTAACATTGACCGCATTTTGACGGAGATTTCCGCAATGCTGGAGGTAAAAGAATCATGACCGCACAGGACTTGAAAAACTCCATACTCCAGCTTGCTGTTCAGGGAAAATTGGTGCCTCAAAATCCTGCTGATGAACCAGCTTCTGAGTTACTGAAGCGGATTCATGCCGAAAAAGTTACAGCCTGTCATGCCGGAATAATTAAAAAAGATAAAAAATTGCCTGAAATAGAAGAGACAGAACTGCCCTATGACACTCCTGATACATGGGAGTGGTTAAGACTTGGCCAACTTTGCCAACTTCTCGATGGCGTGAAAATGAGCGGAGTGAAGTACCCTTATTTAGAAGCAAAGTACCTCCGAGGGAAAATTGAAGGCACCAATATAGATAGCGGAAAGTTTGTTAAAAAAGGAACCATGCTCATTTTGGTTGATGGTGAGAATTCTGGAGAGGTGTTCTTTGCATCTGAGGATGGATACATGGGAAGTACATTCAAAGTGTTGTATATCCCTGAAGCCGTCTATATTCCATATGTTTTATATTTTCTGCTATTGAAGAAGCAGTTGTTTAGAAATCGCAAAACAGGCGCAGCAATTCCTCATTTGAACAAAGAACTGTTTTTCAATCTTTTGTTTCCTGTACCGCCCCTTGCAGAGCAGGAACGTATTGTTGCCAAAATCGAGGAACTTTTGCCGCTCGTAAGTGAATATGACGAGGTAGAAAACCGGATTTCTGCACTGAATGCTGAGTTCCCTGATAAACTCCGTAAATCCATTTTGCAGCAAGCAGTACAGGGGAAACTGACGGAACGTGATCCTTCAGATGAGCCTGCATCAGAACTACTGAAGCGCATTCAGATGGAAAAAGCAAAGCTCATAGCCGAGGGGGAAATTAAAAAGGAAAAGCAGCTACCGCCGATTACAGAAGATGACTGCCCATTTGAAATCCCAAATGAATGGGAATGGGTTCGATTAACTGATGTAGGTGAAGTTTCCAGAGGCCGTTCAAAGCACCGTCCAAGAAATGATACGATACTGTACAGAGATGGAAAATATCCATTGATTCAAACGGGTGATGTAGCTCGTTCTGGTGGACTGATTACATCGTGCTCCGCATCGTACAACGACGTTGGCCTGGCTCAGAGCCGTATGTGGCCTAAGGGTACACTGTGTTTAACAATAGCAGCTAATATTGCTGATGTCGGAATTTTGGATTTCGATGCTTGCTTCCCGGATAGCGTTGTTGGCTTTAATGCTTTCAAGCCTATAGCATCCAACAAATATTTCCTCTATATGCTTATGGCTTATAAAGCTATTCTCGATAGCATGGCAACAAGGTCCGCACAAAAAAACATCAATCTGGAAACCATTGCGTCCTTGGCTTATCCGCTACCTCCCTTGGCTGAGCAGAAACGCATCGTAGCTCGTGTGGAGGAAGTGTTAGCTGCTTGTGATATATTGAAATCAGTGCATTAAGGAGAAAAATTTATGGATATAGAGAAAATTAGACAAATAGATTTCGGAGAAATCGATGGATATGGTGATCCAAATCTCGAAAAGTACTTTTTGGATAATGGTTATTGGAGCAAAGTTATTGATAGTAATGTATTTTTTGTCGTCGGCAAAAAAGGAACCGGAAAATCTGCTATCTACCGAATGATTGAGCAAGCGTCATTACATAACGGCTGCTTAGTGATAAACAAAGATTTGGTGAATTCCCTTTCGAAAAACTGCTAAGCTTGCAAGATGATAATTTTGCTAAACCGAATCAGTATCAAACGATTTGGAGAAATGTCATTTTTAATTTGTTCATTCAAGCTATCGCCAGTCTTCCAGATGAAGACAACAGCTATTATCGAGAGATCAAAGCTTATAAAGAGATGTATTTAGGTAATGCATTAGATCTGCACAAGGAAATTGTGTCAAAAGCTGTTAAAAGCCAAGGAAGTCTTCTCGCACATGGTGTCGGGGTAGGCGTTGAAAAAGGTGTCCAGTGCGATTTTAGATATAACGAAGATAATATAACGACTATCAATTCTACATTGTCCCGCTTACTTGAAAACTATTTCATTACAACGGCATCTGAGGCCAAAATTGTTGTCCAGTTTGATAGGTTGGATGACAATTATAACCAATACCAAGACCTGGAAGAGTATTATCAGGCAATTATCAGTTTGTTTAAGGCGGTGTATAACTACAATCAATCGCTCCGTGCAAAAGCAGTGCGGAATGCTAAAGTTGTACTATATATCCGGTCTGATATTATGAAAGCCATGGCTGTTCGTGATGCAGAAAGTGCCCGATGGGATGATTTCAGAATTGACTTGGACTGGCGTGTTAACAATCTAAAAGAAATCTATGATTCCGATCTTTATAAAATGGTGATGAAGAGAATTGACGTATCATGTCCTGCGGTCGCAGGCAAAGATTTTGGAGAAATTTTTGTGTCGGGGAGTGATTTGAAAAGGGATTATCAAGTACATGATCTGTTCAAAACTCTTGTTCTTCAAACGTTATTCAGACCACGTGATTTGATTAAGCTGTTAAAAACATTGCAGAGTGCAATTCTAAGCAAAGGAACACTTAATAGTGCCGTTTATGGTGATGCATTAAAAAAGTATTCTAACTGGCTTGTGAACACAGAACTTGCAAACGAAATTAACCCTGTGCTGAGAGAGGATTATCCATACGTAATTGAACTGCTCCGTCTCTGTGGTTCCAGAAATCTCAGTGTTAAAACATTTACCGAAAGATATAATTCGGTTAAGCATGAGTTCACGTTGAAACCCTTGGAACTGCTGAATTATTTGTACGGTGTAGGAGTAATCGAAAACTCTTGGAAAAACAAAGCTACTGGGAAATATATGCACCGGTCAATTTTTAGAAACGAGGGAGATTTTGACCGTAATCTGAACTTCCGAATTCTCCCTGCTGTATGGAGCGGGTTAACAGTATAAACTACAGCATAAGGGGCGATTTATAGATGCACTATTTGATATTTACAGATGAAGCCGGTGCATATAAAGCCCAAACAACGCCCGACTTCCGCAAGCGGCATCCTTTCTACGTGCGCTCTAACGTGATAATCTCCATGGATGACTACATGGAGTTCCAAAAGGAAATGCAGACACTTAATGGTATGTATGAAATACCGGTTGGCGAAGAAATAAAATGGAGTGACCTTTGGGAAAAACTGCGCAACCGCCCCCGCACTCCTGCAATTGCTGCTATAACTGAAGACCGTCTAAAAGGATATTACAGGAAAGTTTTCGAGTGCGCGTCGCAGAAAGATTCCCTTCAATACATATTTACCATCACCAACGTCTATGAACAGTACTGCCTTTTGGAAGAACGGCATGTATACAAATTTCATTTGCAGGAAGCCTTTCAGCGCGTACAGATGGACTTGCGCCCACGCAATGAGTTCGCTGTATTCATTATGGATGAGTTAAATGCGGAAACTATAAAACAGATCAAAGCTGTTTGCCATGAATTTACTGTAAATGGTGACTTCATCCGAAACTACGAAAATGTATATCACAGCATTTTAACTGAGAGCAGCAACCAGAGCGCAGGTATTCAACTTGCGGATTATGCTGTTGGAGCTATGTACGGTTACCTGCGACGATCCTTCATTGCACCGGACAATTACGCCTTTGCGACAGACATGTATAATGACTACATTTACAGGAAATTGCGGCATAGTGCAATGGGAAGTATTATGGGCTATGGTATCCGAGAGGTACCTAAACACTCGACCCTGAGGCAAAACTTGGCAGCCCTATTTCCTGATATTCAGGTGGATACTGCTACATAAAGATTATCGATAGGTAATTTTGAGGTTATCGTTTACGCAAAAGTATCAAAATCCGGGTTGACATCTGCTCGGATTTTGATTATACTATGCTTAACCCAAATTGGAGGTTGAATGACATGAAGCAACTGGGTATGCGTCTTCGCGCATTGCGGGAAGGTATTGGCTTATCCCAATCAAAATTTGCCGACCTGATCGGCTCTACGCAGTCCAGCATCAACCGCTATGAAAACGGTCAGGCAACGCCGACAGTTGAGCTTCTGCGCAAGTATGCGGACTATTTTGACGTTTCAATGGACTATATTTTTGCCCGCTGCGATGATCCGCATGGCAAGCTGTATGAAGCGAAACCTCCGGTTGACGCGAACAATCCTGAACTGAGGAAGTTTGTTGAGATGTGCTTCGATCCGGAATCACCGATGAACGAAAAGCTGAAAGAAGCAATGCTGAAAATGCTTGGGGAGGCGAAGATATGAGCAATGAATTAACCCATAATCCGGGACAGTTCGATGAAGTCATCCATATCATCGACAACGCCCGCAGCCGTGCCATGAAAGCAGTCAATGCAGAGCTTATTCAGATGTATTGGAGCGTCGGTGCGTATTTGTCAGAGCTTTGTTCTGCATCAAGCTTTGGCGATAAGATCATTGACGAAGTTGCCGCATACATTGCGCAAGAGAACCCCAACATCAAAGGTTTCAATCGTCGCGGTCTCTATCGTATGAAGCAATTCTACGAGACCTACAAGGACGATGAATTTGTGACACCACTGGTGACACAAATCAGCTGGACAAACCATCTGCTTATTATGTCTGGCTCCAAGACGGCAGATGAACGGCATTTTTACATGGCGCTCTGTGCGAAGGAACATTATTCCAAACGCGAGTTGGAGCGTCAGATCGGCACATCGTACTATGAGCGTTCAATGATTTCTGCCAAGAAGCCGATGCCTGAATCCGTTTCGCATGATGTGCGTGAAAGCATCCTCGATACCTATGTGCTTGAGTTTCTGGACTTGCCGGAGCAATTTTCTGAAAAGAATCTCCGTAAAGCAATCATCGAAAATCTGAAGCAGTTTATACTTGAATTTGGTCGGGACTTTACCTTTATCGGTGAGGAGTACCGTGTTCAGGTCGGCAATACAGATTTCTTCATCGACTTGCTGTTTTATAACCGTGCGCTTTCCTGCCTTGTCCCGATTGAACTGAAAATCGGAAAATTCAAGCCGGAACACATCGGGCAGATCAATTTTTATCTCGAAGCACTTGACCGCGATGTGAAGAAGCCAAATGAAAATCCAAGTGTAGGCGTTATTCTTTGCGCCAGCAAGGATGACGCGGTTGTCGAATATGCTTTAAGCCGCAGTATGTCGCCCACACTTGTTACAGATTATCGGCTTTGTCTTCCCGACAAGACGCTTCTACAAAACAAGCTGCGTGAACTGACAGAGCTTGCGTTGGAAAGCGGCGAAGGCAACGAGGGTGATGAAGAATGAACGCTGTCATCTATGCCCGCTATTCCTCAGATAGTCAGCGTGAGGAATC
>ERZ779851.3525-NODE-3525-length-10290-cov-2.300440_pt1 | contig 10290 bp, 8 predicted proteins | sample MGYA00511094_ERZ779851 | MGnify/ENA primary metagenome ERZ779851 (study PRJEB29588, sample SAMEA2155512) | human gut metagenome | biome: human gut; feature: human-associated habitat; material: faeces | place: Denmark | collected 2008/2010 ... | reverse complement strand
AAAGGAACTGTTAGGAGATGACCTGTATAAGCAGGTACAGGCGAAGATTGACGAGAAGAACAGCACAGAGACAGATAAGCTCAAGCATGTAAGATACACAGATCTGTCCGAGGGCAAGTACGTCAGCAAGGAGAAGTATGATTCAGAACTTGAGAAGCTCAACGGACTGATCACCGGCAAAGACACGGAGATTGGCAATGCAAATAAGCTCATTGAGGAGTTCATGCTTCTTGCGAACAAAACGGTTGCGACTGAAATAGGAAAACCGGCAGCACATAAGAAACCGAAAGCGTTTGTCTATCGTATTCATGACATGCCGGATCCGGGCAAGCTTGCCGATCTTTCAAAAATAGCCCGCACATTCGGGTTTAAGGTAAAAGAAACCGGTTCGTCACGCGAGGTTAACCGTTCGATAAACCGCATGCTCGCTGATGTCAAAGGTCGCGGTGAGGAAAATTTCCTTTCAACACTCGCCATACGTTCTATGGCCAAGGCGATCTACTCGACGACGAATGTCGGACACTACGGACTCGCTTTTGACTATTATACCCACTTCACGTCTCCCATCCGCCGTTATCCCGACATGATGGTTCACCGTCTGCTTGACCGTTATCTATCGGGAGGACGTTCGGTGAATCAGGCCAAGCTTGAAGAGCAGTGCAAACATTCATCTGATATGGAGCAGCTTGCCGCTAATGCCGAACGTGCATCGATAAAATATAAGCAGGTCGAATTCATGGGTGACCACATGGGTGAGGTCTATACAGGTGTCATTTCAGGAGTGACTGAATGGGGCCTTTATGTGGAACTTGATGAGAATCTCTGCGAAGGTCTTGTCCCTGTGCGTGATCTTGCCGATGATTATTATGATTTCGACGAAAAGAATTATTGCCTGATCGGACGGCGTCACGGAACCCGTTATCGTTTGGGAGATAACGTAAAAGTCAAGGTCGCGCGCGCCAATCTCGAGCGTAAGCAGCTTGATTTTCTGCTTGTTGATGACCGTGGCCACGGTCCCGGCGAGGATGATCTCGGTTCCACCGCATCTGTAAAGGAAACCCTCCGCAATGGAGGAAAAGGAAAATCTTCAGGAAACCGTAAGCAGAAAACCCGCACCCGTTCGCGCAAAAAATAAATAATGGTAACGATAGAGGTAGTGCGCCTTTCAGTCCATGCTTTCCATGGAGTAGGGGAGCAGGAGCGTCTTGTCGGAAACGATTTCGAGGTTTCTGTCTCTCTGGACTATGCGCCTGCTGAAAAGGCGGTTGTTACGGATGATTTGGATTCAACGCTGGATTATGGTGAACTCATTGAAATCATACGCAATGTGATGGCCATCCCTTCACGGCTGCTCGAACATGTCTGCGGACGCATGAAAGATGCGGTCATGGAGCGTTTTCCGGCGGTCTCCGGCGGAAAAATTAAAATAGCCAAGTTGTTGCCTCCGGTTCCCGGGACACAGTTGGGTGAAGCTGCTGTGATTCTTGTTTGGTGAATTGAAAAATTATTGCTAAGTTTGCGTAATGATTTAAATCAATTCACTCAAATGTAATTGGGAACCATGAAAATAACGAAGAAAATTGTTGAGTCGCAGCATGGCGACATTACTCTTTACACTTTGACGAACGTTTCAGGCGCCAGTGTTGTGCTTTCATCTCTTGGTGCAGGCATTGTCAGCGTGAGCGTCCCGGATAAGGATGGAAAACTTGAAAATGTCGCTTTAGGTTATGCGAATCCTGCGGATTATATGGCTGACGGACCTTGTGCTGGAAAAGTCCCCGGACGTTATGCCAACCGAATTGCCGGAGGAAAGCTGCGCGTTGACGGTAAAGATTACCAGCTTGCCATAAACAACGGACCTAATGCACTGCATGGAGGTCCCACAGGTTTTCAGAACCGCATCTGGAATTCGCGGATTGCAGGTGACACCGTCGTGTTTTATCGCACAAGTCCTGACGGGGAAGAGAATTTCCCCGGAACTGTTGAAGTGGAGGCTGCTTATACATGGAGTGATTCAAATACCCTTACTCTTGAACTGACAGCGACTACCGATGCTGCAACAGTTGTCAATCTGACCAATCACTGTTACTGGAACCTTGAAGGAGAGAATGCCGGCTCAGTACTTGACCATACTCTTTATCTTGCAGCCTCGCGTTATCTGCCGACGGATTCCACTCTTATTCCTACCGGTGAGATGGCTCCTGTCGAAGGAACTCCCATGGATTTCACTGAACCTAAGACTCTTGGCCGCGATATCAAGGAGGACTTTAAGGCGCTTGAGTATGGTAAAGGATATGATAATTGCTGGGTGATTGATTCATATACCCGTGGCGCGATGAAAACGGCTGCGGTTCTGGAGGCGCCTCATTCGGGGCGTGTCCTTGAAGTCGCAACAACTCAGCCTGCCGTGCAGATATATACAGGAAACTGGCTCGCCGGCTGCCCGAAGAATGTTGAAGGCCGTTCGTATGATGACTACGACGGAGTGGCTATCGAGTGTCAGGGAATGCCTGATTCTCCCCACCATTCAGATTTCCCTTCCATGCAGTTGTATCCGGGTGAGGTCTATAATGAAATAATAGAATTTAAATTTTCAACTAAATAACAATTTCAATAAACTCTTGCAATGAAACCTACACTTTACGTTCTTGCAGCCGGTATGGGCAGCCGTTACGGTGGTCTCAAACAGCTTGACGGCGTTGGCCCTCATGGTGAAACAATCATGGATTATTCTATCTATGACGCCATTCATTCCGGATTCGGAAAAGTCGTTTTCGTTATCCGTAAGGATTTTGAAGCTGATTTCCGCGATAAGATTCTTTCCAAATACGAAGGTCACATTCCGGTTGAGGTCGTTTTCCAAGCTATCGACAATCTTCCCGAAGGCTATACTTGTCCGGCCGACCGTTCAAAACCTTGGGGAACAAATCATGCCGTTCTCATGGCTAAAGATGCCATAAAGGAACCGTTTGCCGTTATTAACGCTGATGACTTCTACGGACGTAACGCATTCGAGGTGATAGCCAAAGAACTTCAGCGCGATCATGACGGTAAGGGCGATTACTGCATGGTAGGTTTCCGTGTAGGCAACACGATGACTGAAAACGGATCGGTAGCGCGTGGTGTCTGCACCACTTCTCCCGAAGGACACCTTACCTCTGTTGTTGAACGCACTGCCATCAGCTATGACAAAGACGGAAATATCGTGTTCACCGATGAAAACGGCGACGTTCAGACTCTTGATCCCAAGACTCCTGTCTCGATGAATCTCTGGGGCTTTACCCCCGACTATTTCGACTTTAGCGAACGCGAGTTCAAGAAATTCCTTGACAAGGATCTCAATACTCCTAAATCGGAATTCTTCATTCCGCTCTGTATCGACGCCCTTATCCGTAACGGTGAAGCAACCGTGAAAGTCCTTGACACTGATTCCCGTTGGTTTGGCGTAACCTATGCCGCCGACCGTCCCGGAGTGGTTGAAAAGCTTGCCAAACTTCATGAAGAAGGCGTTTATCCGGAAAAAATGTTCTGAAAACGGATATTCCTGTTAATGAAATAGGCTCAGAGCTTCCTTATTGGAGGCTCTGAGTTTTTTACGGATTATTAACTGGGTTCCTGCTAACCGGCCATCGCCACGTTTGTTCCTATTTAGGATGATTTGAAGATTTACCTCGCAAGCTCGAGAAGTCCAGGGACTATACCGGGCGCGATGTATGCAAGTCCCGGTTGTTAAAGCTAAACGTTATACTTTCCCGGGCATCGGGCTTGTGAAAGAATCCGATACCTTTTTTCACACAGACTCGACAGCCTCTCCCCGTTTGCTCTCAGAGCGAGGGAGAGGCTTTTACATGGAGTGGCTGTTCAATCGTGGAGGGTTCGGGAGGCGGAGGAGTGGAGTTGCATTTTTGGGAAATATATGCTATCTTTGTGGATTAAATGGCGTGGTGGGCCGTATGTTATGGTATCGCTAAGCCGGTGTAATAAAGTTGAAAAGTATGTTCAAGAATAACAAGACTGATAATAAGCCGGATAGCCCGGTGTATATCTCTTTGGACGAACCGGACGCATCCGGCCCTAAACCCAAACGTAGGAAGCGGAAAATAGGTGTTGTAGGCGCGCTGTGGATAGCTTTCGGCATATTTGTCACAGTCATTTTTCTATTGTTTGTACTTGCCTATAACGGCATCATCGGATATATGCCGGATATCGAGGAACTCAAGAATCCTACCGATAAGTATGCGTCGATCATATATACTGCCGACGGCAAGGAGATGGGACGCTATTTTCAAGGAAGCGGCAATCGCGTGAGCGCTGATTTTGACGAGATTTCAGATCATGTCGTCAACGCTTTGATCGCTACCGAGGATTCCCGATTCATGGAACATTCCGGCATAGACATGAGAGCTTTGATGCGAGTGGGAGTGAAGACTCTTCTGATGCAGGACCGCAGCGCCGGCGGTGGATCCACTCTGACACAGCAGCTTGCCAAGCAGCTTTACTCGAGGCAGACATCAAATATGCTCACCCGTGCGATGCAGAAACCGATCGAATGGATGATTGCGGTGAAGCTCGAACGTTTCTATTCCAAGGAAGAGATAATCAAGATGTATCTCAACCAGTTCGATTTCCTCTATAATGCTGTCGGAATCCGTTCGGCCGCACAGGTCTATTTTGGTAAAGAACCGAAAGATCTGACTATTGAAGAGGCGGCACTTCTGGTCGGGATGGTGAAGAATCCCTCGATCTATAATCCTATCCGTCATCCGGAAAAAGCCCGTGATCGCAGAAATGTTGTTTTCGAGCAGATGTTCAAGGCCGGAATGATTTCAAAATCAGAGATGGAATCGCTCAAGGAGCTGCCTGTTAAAGTGGATTTCCACAGCGTTGACCACAAGGACGGCATAGCGCCCTATGTACGTGAGCAGATCCGATATATGATGCGTGCTAAAAAACCGGAGCGCAAGAACTATCGCGGATGGGAAATGGCAAAATACTATTCCGATTCGATAGAGTGGATTCGCAATCCTCTCTACGGCTGGATAGAGAAAAATCCCAAACCTGATGGCTCGAAATATGATATTTATAATGACGGCCTGAAAATCTACACATCCATTGATTCCCGCATGCAGGAACATGCTGAAGCTGCTGTAAGCGAGCATCTCGGCAAGACTCTTCAGCCGGCATTTGACCGGGAAAAGCGGGGAACATGGGGCGCTCCCTATTCGGCGAACCGGACTGAAATATCTGAAGTCCGCATAAAGCACCTCATAAACCAGGCTATGAAACAGACTGACCGCTGGCGTGCCCTTCAGAAGTCCGGCCTCAGCGATGCAGAAATAAGAAAGAGCTTTGACGAGCCTACGGAGATGAAGGTTTTCTCATATTCCGGAGTTATTGACACAGTAATGACGCCGCTGGATTCGATTCTCTATCATAAGAAATTCCTTCGCACCGGATTCATGGCAATGGATCCCGTAACCGGACATATTCTCGCTTATGTGGGAGGCCCTGATTTCCGCTTTTTCCAGTATGACATGGTTTCTCAAGGACGCAGACAGGTTGGCTCTTCGATCAAACCTTTTCTCTACTCTCTTGCCATGGAAGAGGGCTTCACTCCCTGCGACCAGATCCTCAATGCTCCCCCTCAGCTCTATTCCAACGGCAAATTATGGGTGATTCGCTCCGGAAGTTCTCGCGCTGGCGAGATGGTTGACCTGAAATGGGCGCTTACAACGTCAAATAACTGGATTTCTGCGCGTCTGATCGATCAGCTTTCTCCGGGATCACTTGTGCGTACACTGAGAAATTTCGGAGTAAGTTCGCCGCTTGACCCCAACTATACGCTCGCTCTCGGAGCTGCCGAAATCTCTGTCAAGGAAATGGTTGGAGCCTATTCCGCGTTCGCCAACAAGGGAATGAGAGTCGATCCTATTCTTGTGACTGCGATAGCTGATAATAAAGGAAATATCATTTCAGAATTCGTGCCGAAACACACTGAGGTGCTCTCGGAAAACGGCTACTACAGGATGTTATCGATGCTTCAGAGCGTGGTCGATCATGGAACTGGACGCCGTCTGCGTGGCGCACCATGGAACATTTCGGCTGAGATGGGCGGCAAAACAGGAACGACTAATTTCAATGCCGACGGCTGGTTCATGGGATTTACGCCGGAGATAGTGGCCGGAGCGTGGGTCGGTGGCGAGGAACGGTTCATCCATTTCCTCAACGGAAATCTGGGACAGGGTGCGTCGATGGCGCTTCCTATATGGGGTAATTTCATGAAGAGAATCTATGCTGATCCTTCTCTCCATTATTCCCAGTCTGCCAAATTCATGTTCCCCGTGAATTTCGATATGTGCAACAATGATTTCGTTCCGAGTCTTGGGCCCGGCGATGAAACTGAAAGCACAGAAACGGAAGAGACTCAGGATGAGACTGAAATGGTGCCTGATTCTGAATTTTTCGATTGATTACGCCATTTACCGCAATAAATTTACAGATAAAACTTAAAATACCATATATAACCCATGAAGTTCAACGTTTCAAGCAAGACCCTTTACACCTTCGCATCTTCTGTAAGCAAAATAATCAGCTCGCGAAATGCGATGCAGATTCTTAATAATTTCCTGTTCGAGCTTGACGGAGACGTCCTGACTGTCACTGCCTCTGACATGGAGAATTCTCTGGTTGGCCGTATCAGCGTCACCCAGGCCGAAGGATCAGGATCTTTCTGTCTTGATGCCCGCAGAATAGTAGAATTGCTGAAAGAGCTCCCGGATCAGGGTGTTACCTTTGAGATAAACGATCATAATCTGGAGGTCGTTATAAATTACACTAACGGTCACTACAATACCGTAGCCATCTCCGGCCTTGAATATCCGGAACACCGCCGGGCGTCAGATAATGAAACGGTTACTTTCGACTGTGCTTGCGATCGAATGATAAAAGGTATCGAAAATACGCTGTTTGCCGTAAGTACCGAAGAAATTCGCCCGCAGATGATGGGTATTCTCTGGGACGTAAAACCTGATGAAATAGTCTTCGTGGCGACCGATACCCGTAAACTTGTCAAATATGTCGATATGGCAATCACTCCCGGACAGGAGTGTTCATTTATCCTTCCCGTAAAAGGTGCGCAGGTCATAAAGAATGTTTTTGCCAAGGAAGAGGATGTCAGAATTACGGTCACTCCCGTCTCGGCTATTTTCGAAAGTGCCACTTTCACTTTTGACTGCCGTCTCATAAAAGGAAATTTCCCCGATTATAACCGCGTCATACCCGTAAACAATCCCTACGTTTTCACGACGGACCGTCTGTCATTTCTCAATGCCGTAAGGCGTGTCGCCGTGTTTGGCGACGGCGGAGGCGGTCTTGTGAAGTTCAATTTCGACACCGAAGAAGTGTTGTTGCGGGCTTCCGACAACAGTCTCGGAACCTCAGGAGAGGAACACGTGGCATGCAATTACGAGGGACAGCCTCTGCGAATGGGTTTCGGCAGCCAGTATCTGGTTGAAATCCTCTCCACGTTCTCCTCTTCCGACATCATAATCCGTCTTGCCGATCCTTCGCGGCCTGCTCTTTTCCTTCCCGGAGAGACTGATCCCGACATTGAACTCCAGATGATCCTAATGCCGATGAATATAGGCGAGTGACAAGAAATTATCCCCTGTTGACAATATGCAGCTCAGACTACAACGACCGATAATATTTTTTGATCTCGAGACCACGGGCACTAACATAACGCATGACCGTATTGTGGAGATCTCTATTATAAAGGTTCTTCCTTCAGGAGAAGAGCAGGAACGCACCCGACGCATAAATCCTGAAATGCCTATCCCGGCAGAGGCTACGGCAATTCATCATATAACCGATGCCGATGTCGCCAATGAACCGACTTTCCGGCAATTGGCCAAAAGTCTTGCGGAAATTTTCGCGGATTGCGATATTGCCGGTTTTAATTCCAACCGGTTCGATATTCCATTGCTTCTCGAAGAGTTTCACCGGGCCGGAATAGTATTGGATCTTTCGAAGACACGTTTTGTCGATGTGCAGACTATATATCACAAAATGGAGCCGCGAAATCTGTCTGCTGCATACAAATATTACTGCGGACAGGATCTTGAAGCCGCTCATTCGGCTAATGCCGATACCCGTGCGACGCTTGAAGTCCTGAAAGCTCAGCTTGACAAATACCCTGAACTGACTAATGACGTGAAGGCTCTTTCCGAATTTTCATGTCATAACCGGAATGTCGATTTCGCCGGACGTCTGATTTATAACGATGCGAACAAAGAAGTCATAAATTTCGGAAAATACAAAGGTCAGCTTGCGGAAGATGTCCTTCGCCGCGATCCGGGATATTACAGTTGGGTGCAGCAGGGCGATTTTCAGCAGAACACGAAAGATGCTTTCGCGAGAATCAGATTGAGAATCGATGCCGCCAGAAGAACCAAGTGAGCAAGAATATGCTGAAAGGGAAGCACATAATCGTAGGAATAACGGGAGGAATCGCCGCCTTTAAGATAGCGACTCTCGTCAGGTTGTTGATCAAGCGTGGAGCCGAAGTGCAGGTCGTGATGACTCCTAACGCCAAGGAATTCATAACTCCGGTAACTTTGTCAGCCCTTACGGGAAAACCGGTGGTCAGTGAATTTTTCACTGCAAATACCGGAGAATGGCACTCGCATGTTGATCTCGGTCTGTGGGCCGATGCTTTGGTAATAGCGCCGGCAACGGCATCAACTATCGGAAAAATGGCAAACGGCATAGCAGACAACATGCTCGTTACAACATATCTCTCAGCAAAAGCTCCCGTGTTCATAGCTCCCGCTATGGATCTCGATATGATGGCTCATCCTTCGACTGTGAGAAATATAGAATTGCTCCGGTCTTACGGTAATCATATCATTGAACCGGCCGAAGGTGAACTTGCGAGTCATCTTATTGGTAAGGGAAGAATGGAGGAGCCCGAAAACATTGTCAAGGTTTTGGAAGAATTCTTTTCCTCCTCCCGACCGCTTTCCGGGAAAAAAATCCTTGTGACAGCCGGCCCTACATACGAACGTATAGATCCCGTAAGATTCATAGGCAATTTCTCTACCGGAAAGATGGGGTATGCTCTTGCCGACGCTGCAGCTCGTGCCGGAGCTGAAGTGACGGTCATAAGCGGCCCGGTATCGGTCAGCCCTTCAGAGCGGTCTGTAAAAGTCATAGGAGTTGAATCGGCATCCCAGATGGCGAAAGAGTGTGAAAGACTTTTTCCGGAGACTGATATCGCCATCATGTGCGCGGCTGTGGCTGACTATGCACCGGCTGAGTTTCATGAGACAAAAATGAAACGCGAGTCCAGGGACACTGTAACTTTGGAGCTTAAACGTAATCCTGACATAGCGGCGACTCTCGGTTCCATGAAAAAAATGAATCAGAAACTGGTCGGTTTCGCCTTGGAAACTGATCATGAGGATGAGAACGCTCTGAAAAAACTGCATTCCAAGAAGAGCCCCAGCGGAACCGCCAATGGCAGCCACCGCAAGAAGCTGAGCCTCTGGGATGCGCCACTGTTTTCTGATGGCTTTCTGCTTGTCCATGCCGTACATCCCGAAGGCTGCGATATTAACTAAAACCAGATACACAACAAGCATATTTTCTAACATTTTAATCCAACTCTCTAATTCCTCTGCCAAACACGCTATAAAGCGTGTTTGAAAAAGGCTTTCTGCAAGGCAATGTCAAGAGAAGAGAAATAATGCTTTCCCTCTTCTCTTTATTTATTTAACCCTTTCATAGAAAGGCTGATCCGGTTCTTTCTTGCAATACTTTTTAACACCGGCAGAAATGCCATCGCTACATAACTGTTCTGAAGGACGGTAGAAATCAATCCTGATACAATATACACAATTGCGAAGATCATCATTTCTTTTTTCTTACCGGTCTGGGAACTGGTCACACGATCCACAAAATCACCAATGATAATATCCAGTCCTGTTGCTGCGATCATACCTGAAAACATACAGATGATCACCATCAGATGTAAGCTGGAGTTATTCAACACTGCGTAGATATCCTTTGCTTCCATGACCTTTGCCAGCAGTACCACTGGGGCCATGCAGATAAATGTCATCCAGTTTGGAAGCTTTGGATGCGCCAGAACAACTACGAAGATGATCAGACAGATCAAAGCCCACAGTAACGTCATACTCATAAAAAATTCCTCCTTATGTAAGTTTCTTGAAATTCGTAAATTTCATAAGTTTTCGATTTTTTATGTCGGCCAACATATTTTCCATCTGT
>ERZ779851.3522-NODE-3522-length-10294-cov-115.720871_pt1 | contig 10294 bp, 9 predicted proteins | sample MGYA00511094_ERZ779851 | MGnify/ENA primary metagenome ERZ779851 (study PRJEB29588, sample SAMEA2155512) | human gut metagenome | biome: human gut; feature: human-associated habitat; material: faeces | place: Denmark | collected 2008/2010 ... | reverse complement strand
GCAAAGGTAAGAACTTTTACGATAAAGGGCAAGGTATAAATGCGGAGCCGCTTACTATTGTTTGATGTTTTCGGTCATTATAGTGGCATAATTGGACTAAAATTTCAGTTTTTTCAAAACCTATAACAAATAATGTCTTTATTCTTATTGATTTTTAGTAACTTTGCAGCGCATTCGCTATCCAAGCGTTTGCAAACATAATTGTGAAGTCTTGAAATATGATAATCTTTGGATTTAAATATTCAACGGGGTTGTTGGAAACCCTTATGCTGAGGGATTATTCCACTCGGTAAGTACCTTAAATAGTTATATGAAAGACTATTTCAATTGGATAGGATGTAAATCATCTAAAATAAAGGTATATCCAACCTCACGGCATCGTCTTTGAGGAAATAGCGATGTAAATCATCTAAAAAAGAAAGGTACATCCAACGACGGCAAGCAACTCCATGCCTGGTATGCTGATGTAAATCATCTAAAAAAGAAAGGTACATCCAACTAGTGAGGGTCAGTCATATTCAATCATTATGATGTAAATCATCTAAAAAAGAAAGGTACATCCAACGCCCCAAGGTAGGATGTTGTCGCCCTTTGCGATGTAAATCATCTAAAAGAGAAAGGTACATCCAACTTCTTTGCGCTCGTATAGAGATATAAAAGATGTAAATCATCTTAAAACGAAAGCTACATTCAACTATTGTTGTTAACAATAAAAAGGACCTTTTGACCATAAAGCAGAAGTTTATCATTCATCAACTGATTTTAAAATAAACATGTCTAAGATTACAAGAAAAATAGAGATTATTCCTGATATAGAAGGATTAACTCATGACGAGTCAAATAAAAAATGCTATGGTGCATTTTATAGCTTTGACAAGAATTTATACAAGGTGGCAAATCTCCTTGTAAGTCAATTGTATGGATTAGACAATCTGTTATCATTGATGAGACTACAGAATGATGAATACGTTAAATGTCAATACAAGTTGTCTCTTAAATCTACAACAGATGCAGAGAAGGAGAACTTAAAGAAGCGCATGGAAAAAATAGATGCAGAACTTGTATCTATCAAGAATGGGATGGCTCCAAAGCATCCACAGACATTCGCTTACCGTGCTGTGACGAATTGCGTCTATGCTAAAAATATACCATCAGACATTTTAAATACTCTTAAACAAGATGTCTATAAACACTTTAACGATACAAAGAAAGAGCAATTTCGGGGAGAAAGGAGTTTGACGACATACAAAAGGGGAATGCCAGTTCCTTTTAGTATTGAAAAGAAACATGCTATTGTTTGTGATGGTGATAATTATTATCTACCATGGTTTGAAGATACACGTTTTAGACTCAACTTTGGTCGTGACAAAAGTAACAATCGTGCCATTATAGACAATTGCATAAAGACAAAGAGGTACAAATTATGTGCTGCTGCAAAGATGCAGTTTAAGGATAAAAAACTTTTTCTACTTGTTACAGTAGATATTCCAGCTACAGAGACAACCACTATCAAAGGAAAAGTTATGGGCGTAGACCTCGGTGTTGTAAATCCTGCTTATGTAGCAGTGAATGATGGACCTGAAAGAAGTCGTATTGGTAATGGTGAAGCCTTTCAGAAGCAACGTGATGTCTTTCGTAGGAGATTTCGTGAATTACAACGCTCACAACTGACACAAGGTGGTCATGGAAGAAAGCACAAAACAAAAGCGACCGAAACACTTAGAGGCAAAGAAAGAAATTGGGTGCAGACTGAAAATCATCGTATAAGCAGGGAAATTGTAAATTTGGCATCTCGGTGGAAAGTTGAGTACATACAAATGGAAAGCCTGAAAGGATACGGAAAAAATCAAGAAGGAGAAGTTGAGGACAAGCACAAACGCCTTCTTGGGCGATGGTCTTATTTCGAGCTACAAAAAGATATAGAATATAAGGCTGCAATGGTCGGGATTCAAGTGAAATACATAAATCCTGCATACACCAGCCAGACTTGTCATGTCTGTGGACAACGTGGAAATAGAATAGAACGTGATACTTTTATTTGTACCAACCCTGAATGTACTTGTTATAATCAAGCACAGGATGCGGATATGAATGCAGCAATAAATATCGCAAAATCTAAAGATGTCGTAAAGTAATCCTATACGATAATAATTTGTCGAACTATAAGAAAATATGAAGAAAATATTTTTGTTAATGACATTGTTGCTGCTGTTTTGTTGCAACATTTCAGCACAAACGCATTTAACTTTCATGGGCATTCCTATCACAGGAACGAGGGAAGCAATGATGGCAAAGTTAAAGGCTAAAGGATTTACAGAGAAGACACAAGAAAATGAAGTCGGTGTCGAATTGAAAGGAAAATATCTTGGAAAAGATGTATGGCTGCGTATTTATAATAGCAATAAGTCTAAGACAGTATATCTTATAGATATATTTTTCAAAAAAGGTCAATTCATGGATTTGTATGAACATTATCTTGCTTGTCGTGAAAAGTTTAATGGCATATATGGTAAACCAACAGAAATCCTCGACGAACCTTTTAAAGAAACTTTAAAATATGGGAAACTTCCTATGTGTGCAACATATTATAAAAGCTCCAAAGGCTTGGTTTCATTAGAGATTTCAGACGACATGCATTGTGTAGAAATATCTTTTCAGGATAAGCATAATGCAGAGGTTATGAGAAAAGAAAAGACTCAAAAGAATGTGAAAAAGTAATCTCATTTATGGTTTTATTTAAAAAGCAAAATGGAAGTGATGGATATAGATGCAAGAAAAGAAAAACGCGAAAAGGCTCAATCAGAAAATTTGTTATCGATAATTAGGAAAGAAATTTTTCCTAATGTATATACCTTTCCTGAAAGGAATAAGAAAGACAGACCTGATATTGTCCTTGCGATTTCTGAAAAAAGAATAGGAATAGAGGTAACAGAATGTTATCCTTCTAATCACATAGATGAAGAAGACAAAAAGAAGGGTAAGAGACCACTTTGTAAAAAGAAAAACTATACATGGTTAATGAAAGAATGCGAGGATTTCAAGAATAGCCCATATTTCGTCAACTTGACAAAAGACCAACATTATAATATAAAAATATATACAACCAATGCAGTATATCGTGGTAAGCATCATGATGAATTTCAAAATGAGCTCATTGAGCATATAGAAGCTATACGATATAAGAGATACCCCATAAGTACAAAACTTATTTCGAGAATCAAAGTAAAGCCTTCTGTTCACAATTATGTGGATTTTTTTCACACATCAAGCCCTTGGCCTGTAAAATGGGAAGATGTTCTAAGAGAAATAGAGAAAAAAGAAGAGCAGTCAGTAGAATATGAACACACTGATGAATTGTGGCTAAATATTTATATTCCATGGGTAGAAAACATAGTATCTTACGAAATGGATATAGGAAAGAATGACATAGCTACTATCAGAAAAAGATTGCAGCAATCAAAATTTCAAAGAATATATCTTTCTTCTATTAGAGAACATGATACATTTGTTTTGAAAACTAATAATGGAAAAGATATGTTGGATGAAGAACATTGCATTTCAACAATAGATGTATCTTGAGCTGTAATGTTGTTTTGATTAATAAGATATTATACGAAATATAATAAACATACGTCGCGCCATTAAAGAGCATGGATATTCGGCAAAAGACTTTTCTGATGAGATTGGCGTAAAGCCACAGACTAATTACAGAACATGATTAACGGCAATCCAACAGTCAAGAAAATGAAAGAAATTACTGAATGTTTGGATTGCAACATCACAGATTTATGTTATCTGATAGATAAAGAACAAGTCGAACAACCGTACAAAGATTTGCATTTAACAAATGCCAGTCTTTCGCAACAATCCACATGTGTTGAGCATCATTCAGTTATACTTTGAACCATCACCTTGTCACTACTACTTTCTGTTCACATTGCGTAACAAAGGTGAGAGTCGGCGTAGTATTGTTTCCTGAAAATAAGAGGATGCCAAGCGGATAACCTCGTCTTGTGAAAGATGCTCCTAGTCAGTCGGGATTGTCTCGATACGCTCCAAAAAACCGTTCGGGTTCTCCTTTATCTTGCGGTCACGATAGGCTGTATGGATTGAAGCACGGAAAGTTACCTTTCGGTTTCCTCCTTCGCACCTCGGCAATTCAAACAAGTTTGACGTGCATAGGGTGTCGCATTCCCCATGAATGAGGCAATGCGACACCCTATGTGTTGATGTAAACTGAATTTCAGAAAATGATGAACGGCTTACTTGTTGAAAGCATAGTAGAAGCCATCGTTCATCGCCATGCGGAGCTGGAATAAGCCATTCTCGTCGGCAGTGACATTCATCTTTGCGCCACTTGGCAGACAGGCCTGGATGCTGCCGTCCTCATTGAAGCTGAAGAGCTCGCGAATGTCGCCGTCCTTGCTGTACGACCAGCTCTTGTTCTTCTTGTTGAATACGAAGTAAGACTTCTCGCCGTCGGGGTCGGTTATCTCGTAACCATTCTTCAAAGTCTTGACAGCATACATGCGACCGTCCTTGCCCATCACGTCCTTGGTGGTTCCCACCTGTCCGATCACCTTCTCGCCTGTCCAGAACTCGATGGAGTTGAGCACGAAGAGGTCGGCTACAGAACATACAGCATAGGCTGGAGAGATGAGGATAAAGATAAGCTCGTTGACAAACTTGTTGTCTGTAGCTCGCTTGTTCCAGCTGAGAACTGAGTTGGTAAGGCCGAAAGAGCCGATGCATGAACTGAGAGTCAAGGCACCCACTGTGACTGCGATGACTGATTTGGTGAATGTTTTCTTCATCTTGTTAAAAAATTAATGTATGTTGATAATTGATTATAGTGTTTCCGGTTCTTGAAAAACCCTAAAACTTGAAATGCCGTTTCAGCCAGCGGCTCATCATCTCGTAGGCACTCTCTTCCTCCTGATGCTGAGGCTCGGCAAAGGTGAGATGCTCGCCAGAGGCATCACCATGCTGGTCGGGGAAGATGATCATCAGATTGGTGCCGGAGAAGAAACGGGTCAACTCTTCGGGCAGACGCTCAAGGGCAGTCTTGTGAGAGACGGTTCCCTTGCGGGCTGTTACCACCACAAGCATGTGGTCGGGAGCTATCTGCGAGGCTATCTGGGGCATCTCGTTCCAATGGGTCATGAGCGTATAGTCGGAACGGACCTCGGGATAGCGGTTCTTGATAAACTCGTTGATGAGCGAAAGAGCCTCCATACGGCCATGGAACTGTATGCGGCAGTCGAGGTTGCGTGCCATGCGCGACAGACGTTCTACCCAGCGGTAGAAGCCTGGCTCAAACTCTGCTCTCGAAGGAACAGCCACCTGTATGCGGCGTATGGTGTTGAGCGGCTGGCGGATACGTGCCATGATGATCTGGCGACTGAGTCCATTGAACAGACTCTGATGGAACTCGCCCCAGAACTTAGGTGAGCGCTCCGGATGCATGTGCATGCCGATGATGATCTCGGAACACTGAAACTCGTTGAAGGCGTGCTTGATGCCATTGGCGATGTTGGCAGCTATTCTGACCTGGGTCTGCGTGAGCACATCGGTGGCTGCTGCTATCTGGCTGCAATGTTCGAGCAGTCGCTTGCCTTGCTCCTGGTTGTAGCGCATGTCTTTGTCCTCATACACCACATTGAGACAAACCAAACCGCGGTTCAGCTTCTGGTTTCTCACCAAGAAGGCGAGGCTCATCAGGTTGTCGGCATATTCGGGATAGCGCACGGGGATGAGTATCTTCTCATCGTTGGCGCTCTTCTCGTCCTCAGCCTCCGGCAACTCCTTGTCTCTTAGTACTATCATGCGCGAAGACCAGTCGGTAAGCAGCGAGGAGATGATACAGGTGCACAGTATCATGATTACCACACCATTGAGCATGTCGTCGTCGACAAGATAGGTGTTTTTGCCTACAAGAATGTTCATTCCCACCATCACCATGGCGATACTGCCTGCAGCATGGGCTGAGGTAAGACCGAACATCATGTGACCCGAAGACAGGGGCAGGCGGAAGCCAAAGCAGGCAGCATAGGCGGCAATGGCCTTGCCCAGGGTGCCAAAGAACACGATGCACAGCACCACCCAGAGAATATGACCGCCCTGGAAGAGCAGTCCCACATTGATCAGCATGCCCACTCCTATCAGGAAGTAGGGAATGAAGAGGGCGTTGCCGATAAACTCGAGCCGGTTCATCAGTGGCGACACATGAGGTATATACCTATTTAATATAAGGCCCGCAAAGAAGGCACCAAAGACTCCCTCAATGCCTACCGTCTGCGAGAGGGCGGCACTCATGAAGAGCATGGCCATGACAAAGATAAACTGCATCACGGCATCGCTGTATCGGCGAAGAAACCATCGGGTGAGACGGGGTATGAGGAATATCATCACGCCACAATAGGCTGCAAACTTGGCTGCAAAGAGTACCCAGAAGAGTACGCCGTCGTGTTCGGTGAACGAAGCCACCAGACCCGCCAGCATCACTAAGGCGATGAGCAGGGAGATCATGCTCGACCCCACACTCAGCGTGACGCTCGGCTTCTGTTGCAGTCCGTAACGCGACACGATGGGGTAGGCGATGAGCGTATTCGAGGCCATGATACAGCTCAGCAGGAATGAGGCTTTGGTGGAATAGTCCAAGAGTGTGACGCTCATCCAATAGGTGAGTCCGAAAGGAATAAAGCACGTCAGCAGACCATAAGTGAGCAGTCTCGACTTCGTCTTCTTCATACCCTCCATGTCCATCTCGAGGGCAGCCAGAAACATGATGTAGTACAGACCAACCTTGCCAAACAACTCAAAGGAAGAGTCGCGCTCCAGGATGTTTAGCCCGTATTTGCCTATAAGCACTCCTGCCAATACCATACCGATGATGTGTGGAATGCGGAGTTTACCCATGATGATAGGCGCAAAGAGGATGATGATCATCACGACGAAGAAGATCAGCGTAGGGTCGGTTATCGGGAAATATTGTGCAATGTTCAGCATAGGCATTCAGTTTTTCGGGAGAGTTCTCGAGCATCAGCTGCATCACTCTTCCTATAATATGGGTGCAAAAATAATAATAAATCTTGAAAGAGCAAAGTCTTTTGCCTCCTTATCAATTATATATGCAAAGATTTTTGTAAATTTGCACCCGGAAAGTAAACTTAAGATAGAAAGATAAGCCCTCTGCCTGCTGATGTTTCATCGTAAATATGAGTAGCGGCGATGGATGAATGTTATTTTATGCAAAATAATGCAGAAATGTTAGCAAAAGTAATAAAAATGCAACAAAAAGCAATAATTTATGGGATTTTTTGCTTGATATTGTAGAAAAAGTCTTACCTTTGCAGCGGATTTGAGAGGATAAGCGTTAGAAGACAACCAAAGATGAGAAATCATCATGCTGGAAAGGAGCATTCTTTTCTTTTCCAAAAGATTCACTTTAAACAACTTTTAAAAAGATTCGATTATGAAAGTAGCAATTGTTGGTGCAAGCGGTGCAGTAGGTCAGGAATTCCTGCGTATCCTTGCTGAGAGAAATTTCCCAATGGATGAGTTGGTGTTGTTTGGTTCTGAGCGTTCGGCTGGACGAAAATACAACTATAAGGGAAAGGACTATGAGGTGAAACTCTTGCAGCATAACGATGATTTTAAAGATGTCGATATCGCATTCACATCTGCTGGCGGTGGAACTTCTGAGGAGTTTGCCGATACTATCACCAAGTATGGTGCTGTGATGATTGACAACTCAAGCGCTTTCCGTATGTGCGACGATGTGCCATTGGTAGTACCAGAGGTAAACGCCGAGGATGCGCTCAACCGTCCACGCAACATCATCGCCAATCCTAACTGCACCACCATCATGATGGTAGTGGTATTGAAGCCTATCGACGACCTGAGCCATATCAAGAAGATTCATATTTCTTCTTACCAGAGTGCTTCGGGTGCTGGTGCTGCAGCCATGGCTGAGCTTGAGCAGCAGTATAAGGACATCATCGAGACTGGCAAGACAGACCATATCAACAAGTTCCCACATCAGTTGGCATACAATGTCATTCCCCAGATAGACAAGATGACTCCTAACGACTATACCAAGGAGGAGATGAAGATGTACAACGAGACTCGTAAAATCATGCACTCTGATGTTCGCACCAGTGCTACTTGTGTACGTGTTTCTTCACTTCGTTCTCACTCAGAGAGCGTATGGTTCGAGACCGAGAAGCCATTGGCAGTAGAGGACATCCGTAAGGCTTTGGAGGCTGCTCCTGGCGTAACCGTAAAGGACGATGCACAAAACTATGTTTACCCTATGCCTCTTGAGAGTGCGGGTAAGGACGATGTCTATGTAGGCCGTATCCGTAAGGATCTCGCCGATGACAACGGCAATACATTGTGGCTCACAGGCGACCAGATTCGCAAGGGCGCAGCGCTCAATGCCGTTCAGATCGCTGAGTATCTGATCAAAGTAGGAAATATAAAGTAAATACATGCTTGAAAGATTCAAACTCTTGCTTCGGGATATGAACCGGGGCATTTATGAGAAAGAAACAGAAATATCGCTCTCGCTCCTTGCCGCTCTGGCAGGCGAGAGCGTTATTCTTTTAGGTCCACCGGGTGTGGCCAAGAGTATGGTGGCGCGACAGTTGAAGTGTGCCTTCCGTGGAGCACGCAATTTCGAGTATCTCATGTCGCGCTTCTCTACGCCCGATGAGATCTTCGGTCCTGTGAGCATACAGAAACTGAAGACTTCCGATACCTATGAGCGTGCTGTGGAGGGCTATCTTCCTACAGCCGATGTCGTGTTCCTCGACGAGATATGGAAGGCGGGTCCTGCCATACAGAACACCCTGCTCACGGTCATCAACGAGAAACTGTTCCGCAACGGCATACGCGAAATAGAGTTGCCGCTGAAACTCCTCGTGGCTGCCAGCAACGAGTTGCCAGCCAAAGGCGAGGGACTGGAGGCGCTGTGGGACCGCTTCGTCATTCGCATAGAGAGCCGTCCCATCCGGCAGGAGAAGAACTTCCGAGAGATGCTGTTGAAGGTGAAGAGTGAAGAACAGAGTTCGGCGGCCGAAGGGAAAGCCAATTCAAATGCGATTACTGCTGAGGAGTATGCGGAATGGTCGAAGGCCATCGATCGTATAGGAGTGAAGGAGGAGGTTCTCGATGCCATTTCTGCTATTCGCAAATCCCTGAGAGCCGTGAATGTGGATGAGGCTGCCGAGCGCCGTCATGTGTATGTGAGCGACCGTCGCTGGAAGAACATCATGCGCCTGCTTCGTACTTCAGCCTTTATGCAGGATCGGGCGGAAGTGGCGGTATGCGATCTTCTTCCCATCTACCATTGCCTGTGGCAGGAGCCGGAGGAGAGGGATGCCATCCGTGCGCTCGTCATCAAAGCACTCTTTGCTCCTCATGCCGACAAGTTGGTAGAGATGAAGAATGCCCTTGCCGAGGACATCAAATATCATCGCATCCGCCGCAGTCCTGATGAGGGCAGGGATTATGAGGGCGAGATAGAGAGTCTCTCTGATGCCCTGACTTCCCTGGAACGCCAGTTAGGTGACAACCTCTTCGTTTCTTCCGACGACAAGACCGAACTCTCGTCTTATCTTCGCGATTTCTACAGAGAGCTGGCCTTTACCCGTCAGGACACGATGAAACTGTATGCGGAGTAGCGCATCCACGTGATACTTATTTCTCCACCAGTACGTCCTTCTCTTCATAACAGTCGAAGCCGATGCTCATGTCAGCACCGTGCTCCCGGAAGATGGAGAGAAGGTGTTGCTGCATGTCGGGGTCAATGGCTATCTCGCCATTCTTCGCCTTATAAAACCTGCGCCGGGCATAAGGCGTACGGGAATAGAAATAATGGGTTCTTCCCGCCGGGATGGTACTGTAGATGCGCTGGAATCCCCTTGCCCATACTTGCTTTTCTGACACAAGATGATAGGGGCACTTCTCGCCTTCACACTGCAGGTGCTTCACATTGAGCACCTCAAAGGTATCGGCACCGGTAAGTGCCTTGACATACTGCGCATAACGGGCGCAAGTGTTGCTGCGTGTGCAGGATGCCATGGGGCAAACTACACTCAATGAAATTTTCTTCATACTTTCTTTTATTTTTAAGTTACTGAAGTTTCAGTTTTGCCCCACACGCCTGAAGGGGCAGAAGCTCTTAGCCCAGGGCAGCGCCCTGGGTTATTATGGGCGCAAACTCGTCGCCCTGTAAGGTAGGGTGTTCAAAATCCGTTTAAAATCCGACGCATTTTTTACCTATGGTATT
>ERZ779851.3518-NODE-3518-length-10304-cov-3.020880_pt1 | contig 10304 bp, 8 predicted proteins | sample MGYA00511094_ERZ779851 | MGnify/ENA primary metagenome ERZ779851 (study PRJEB29588, sample SAMEA2155512) | human gut metagenome | biome: human gut; feature: human-associated habitat; material: faeces | place: Denmark | collected 2008/2010 ... | reverse complement strand
AAATGTCAAGAAAATTGTAGGGAAAAGAAAAAGAGACTTTACAATCCATATGCGGTATGATAGTATACTAAAGTATGCAACCGTTACTCAGACTAAGGACACTCCGACCTTTCACTGGGTGACTGGCGATTATTATTTTATAAGGAGGATGTTGACATGGTATCAGCAGAGCAGAAGAAAGAGATTATTGAGAAGTACGGACGTGGAGCAAATGACACTGGTTCACCAGAGGTTCAGATTGCTTTATTGACAGCAAGAATTAATGATTTACAGGGACATTTCAAAGATCATCCAAAGGATCATCATTCAAGACGTGGTCTTCTTAAGTTAGTAGGACAGAGACGTAACTTATTAGCTTACTTAAAGAAGATCGATATTGAACGTTACAGAACATTAATCGAGAGCTTAGGTTTGAGAAAGTAGTCTCGCGTAAGCCGTGCGTAAGAAAAAAAGAGAACAGTTACTACATGCTTGCATGTTAGTGGCTGTTCTCTTTTTTTCTTACATAGGGCGAAGCCCTCTAGCGAGATGAGCGGAGCGAAATCGAGCTAGGCACGGCTTACGGGGAGAAGCGAAGCCCTCTAGCGAGATGAGCAGAGCGAAATCGAGCTAGGCACGGGAAAATTACGAAATATTCCTTTGCAACTATATATGGGTTGTGCTATAATAGGTTAGATTGTGTTAAGACATTAACCGAGACTTCTGAAGTGACGATAGTTTATGTATATTTTTAGCTGTCATCAGTTCAGTCGTTTCGGTGTCTTATACAAAATATTTATTTAAGGAGAGCGAATATGTACAAGAAGTTTGAAATGGAACTTGCCGGCAGAACATTACGTGTTGACGTTGGACGAGTTGCAGCACAGGCAAATGGTGCAGCATTTATGCACTATGGCGATACTGTTGTATTATCTACAGCAACAGCATCTGAGAAACCGAGAGAGGGAATTGATTTCTTCCCACTTAGTGTAGAGTATGAAGAGAAGTTATATTCCGTTGGTAAGATTCCGGGAGGATTTAATAAGAGAGAAGGTAAGGCAAGTGAGAATGCAATCCTTACTTCTCGTGTAATTGACCGCCCGATGCGTCCATTGTTCCCAAAAGATTATCGAAATGATGTAACACTGGAAAACTTAGTTATGGATGTTGACCAGGATTGTGCACCGGAACTTGTTGCTATGCTTGGTTCTGCACTGGCTACCAGTATTTCGGATATTCCGTTTGATGGTCCGACCGCAGCAACACAGGTTGGTTTGGTTGACGGTGAACTTGTTTACAATCCGACAAGCGCACAGCGTGAGGTTTCTGATTTAGCACTTACCGTTGCTTCTACAAGAGATAAAGTTATCATGATTGAAGCCGGTGCAAATGAAGTTGATGAAGCTACGATGATTCAGGCAATTTATGGTGCTCATGAGTTGAATGGACAGATTATCGAGTTCTTTGACAAGATTGTTGCTGAGTGTGGTAAAGAGAAACACGAGTATGAGCATTTCGATATTCCGGAAGATATGTGGAATGACATGGTTAATTTCATTACACCGGAAGCTATGGAAGAAGCTGTATTTACTGATGTAAAACAGGTTCGTGAAGAAAATATTCGCGGTATCAAAGACCGTTTGGAAGAGCGTTATGCAGAAGAGCATGAGGACTGGATTTCCTTTATTGATGAAGCTGTTTACAAATTCCAGAAAGTTACAGTCCGCAAGATGATTCTGAAAGACCACAAACGTCCGGATGGTCGTGAGGTAAAACAGATTCGTCCACTTCATGCTGAAGTTGATGTACTTCCTACAGTACATGGTTCCGGTTTGTTCTCTCGTGGACAGACACAGGTGTTGAATGTTACAACATTGGCTCCACTTTCAGAGAAACAGAAATTAGATGGTTTGGATATTACAAAAACATCCAAGAGATATATGCATCACTACAACTTCCCATCATGGTCCGTTGGTGAGACAAGACCATCCAGAGGACCGGGACGTCGTGAAATCGGACATGGTGCTTTGGCAGAGCGTGCTTTGGTTCCTGTTCTTCCTAGTGAAGAAGAGTTCCCATATGCAATCCGTACCGTATCCGAAATTTTGGAATCCAACGGTTCTACATCTCAGGGTAGTATTTGTGCATCTACATTGTCATTGATGGCTGCCGGTGTTCCGATTAAGGCACCAGTTGCTGGTATTTCCGTTGGTTTGGTAACCGGTGATACCGATGATGATTACTTGATTTTGACAGATATTCAGGGGCTTGAAGATTTCTTCGGCGATATGGACTTTAAAGTTGCCGGTACGAAAAAAGGTATTACTGCCATCCAGATGGATATTAAGATTCATGGTTTGACAAGAGAAATCGTGGAGCAGGCTATTGCAAGAACAAGAGAAGCCCGCCTTTACATCTTGGATGAGGTTATGGCAAAAGCAATTGCAGAGCCTAGAAAAGAAGTAAATGCTTACGCTCCAAAGATTAAACAGATTATGATTGACCCGGCTAAGATTGGTGAAGTTGTTGGTCAGAGAGGTAAGACAATCAACGCATTGATTGAGCGCACCGGTGTTAAAATCGACATTACCGATGATGGTGCTGTTTCCGTTTGCGGAACGGACAAAGAGGCAATGGACGAAGCACTCCGTCTCATCGAAATCATCGTAACTGATTTTGAAAAAGGTCAGATTCTTGAGGGAACAGTTGTCAGCATTAAAGACTTTGGTGCTTTCATTGAGTTTGCTCCCGGCAAAGAGGGAATGGTTCACATCTCAAATATTGCAAATCGCCGCATCAATCATGTAGAGGACGAGCTTACACTTGGTGATAAAGTGAAAGTTATCTGCCTTGGCAAAGATAAAATGGGACGTATCAGCTTTAGTATTAAGGATGTTCCGGAAGAATAAGATAAGAAATATTATGTATTGTAGGCTGCAAGCTGGTGAAAGCCGGCTTGTGGCTTTTTTGAAAATTTGCCCCTTTGTTACTTTTCGAAACCTATGTTATACTTGGGGAAGAAGACAAAGGGGGCTTTTTATGTCTAAAAAAATTGCGCTTACAAACATGGACATTGTCTGGGAAGACAAAGAAGCAAATATGATTCAATGTGAGGAAATGATAAAGGAGGCGGCGGATGAGCATGCTGACATTATTTTGTTTCCGGAGATGACATTGACCGGATTTTCCCTCCGGGTTCAAGAGATGGCAGATTATCATGAGGAGACAATTGCATATTTTTCGGCTCTTGCTGCAAAATATTCTATAATGATTGGTTTTGGTTATATTACCATGCCGGATGAGTTTGGGCGAAATCATTTTTGTTTTGTTGATGAAAATGGAAGTGTGCTTGCCGACTATGAGAAAATCCATCCATTTACGCATGGTGGTGAGACAAAGGCGTATCGAGGTGGCAGTGAGCTCTGTCATATTTCCGTGGATGAAATGCACTTTGGTATGGCAGTCTGCTACGATTTGCGTTTTCCTGAAATGTTTCAGCAGATGCCGCTTGACACAAATGTTATCTTTTTGATTGCAAACTGGCCGGAGAGCCGCATCAGGCAGTGGCATTCTCTGCTTACGGCGAGAGCGATTGAAATGTCCTCGTATGTGGTAGGCATAAATCGAACGGGAGAGGGAGATGGAATCCAATATACAAAAAGTTCGGCTGCCTATGCACCGGATGGAAGCATGATTTCGCCGGACTCTAAAAAATGGAATGACTATGTAACGCTTGACTTTTCAAAAGAGGTATTTCAAAAAACGATTTTTTCAAGAAGTGACAGACGACCGGAAATTTATCAGGGATAAAATTTTATGATTTAGGAAATACTGTTTCGTATCAAATGGAAGTCATAAAAATGACAGGAAAGATGAGGGCGAAACAGATGGAACAGGATGCAGTAAAAGAATATGGCATGGTAATGAATGAAGGAATCTTGACGTTATCTATTATTGGGGAGATTGAGGGACATGACTGCTTATCACAAAATGCCAAAACAACCAAATATGAGCACATTCTGCCGATTTTAGCAAGAGCAGAGCAGGACGAAAAGGTAAAGGGGATTTTATTTCTTATGAATACCGTCGGTGGTGATGTTTCATGCGGACTTGCATTGGCGGAAATGGTTCACTCCTTAAGTATGCCGACAGTTTCTTTAGTCATTGGAGACAGTCATTCGATAGCTGTTCCACTTACCGTAGCGGCAGATTATTCTTTTATTGTTCCGTCGGCGACGATGATTATCCACCCGGTTCGGATGAATGGCATGGTACTGGGAACGCCGCAGACATATCGGCAGTTTCAACAGATTCAGGATCGAATTATTTGTTTCGTGGCAGAGCATAGCCGCATTTCCAAAGAAAATTTAGAAAAATTAATGATGAATACGAGTATGTTGTCCAAAGACTTAGGTACTGTTTTGGTTGGAGAGGATGCGGTGACGGCTGGACTTGTTAATGAGGTTGGAGGAATTGATAAGGCTTATCAGAAGCTGCGGGGGTTGATGAGCTATTAAAAATATTGAAAAAAAATTATACTTTGTTATACAAATAAAGTTATAATTGACACGTGTAATATATGGTGTTGTACTCGTATCAATTAATTTTTATTGATTAGAACTATATAGAGGGGGAATTGAATATGGATAACACTCAAAGTACGAGAAACGTGTCTGTAATCAAAGATGCAGATAATAATAGTATCGTTATGATTCTAGATTTGCGTTGCCGGTATACGGAGATGATGGTGAGATTGAAAGATATAATGTTTTTCATGCATCAATGTTAATAAGGTGTGCAAGCGATGAAAAAATGTACTTGTATGATATAATAGACATAAAAAAAGAAACGAGCAACTCTTTCGACTAAAAGTCTACCAGACAAAAAACCCATTTCTTAAATTCGATTATAACAAGTGAATTAATAAATGTCAACAAAAAATTAGCGATGATGATACAGAACAAATGCAAGAACTTGCGTTCGATAAAACACTTGCGGGAAAAAGCGATTCAGTGTATAATATAATTTCAGTACGCTGCGAATCAATTGGCAGATATCGTACATGTTAGTTGTGTCTGAGGAGGATTTTATGGCTACAAAGAAAACAACAAAAAATACGAAGAAGCGTGGACGTCCGGCATCGAAATCAAATACGAAACGGACGGCTTCTTCGAGAAAGAATACATTGAAAAAGACAAAGCAGGCAAGCCCATTGGCAAGAGAGATTGTGTTTCTTGCTCTTTTTGTGTTTGCCATTTTGTCACTGCTTAGTTTGTTCCAAATGTGCGGCGTGTTTGGCAAAGGGTTAAGTGCCTTGCTGTTTGGACTGCTGGGAGCACTGGCGTATGTTTTCCCGGTTTATCTTGTTGTGACTGCAGGTTTGTATCTGGCAAATGCGAAGAATCAAAGACTGCGCCACAAGGTCTGGTATAGTGCCGGCATTTACTGGAGTGTGTGCGGATTATTTCAGTGGGTGGTAAATGACCCTGTGCAGAATGTATGGGAAGTCTATACTGTTTGTGCTGAAAATCACGGTGGTGGTGGTTTCTTCGGTGGAATTTTATCTTTTGAACTGGCACGTGTGCTCGGAAGAGCAGGTTCTTTTATTGTGATACTGGCGCTGTTTTTACTGTTCTTTATGCTGTTAAGCAAGAAACTCATTTTTTCTTCCATTCAGCAGATGTATAAAGAGCGTGAGACGGATGAAGATTATTATTATGAGGAACCGGAACCGGTGTATTCTCGTGGAAGACAGATGAGCACCTATACATTTGATAAAGAAGAAACGTCAAAAGCAAAGCCAAAGAAAGAGACGAGAAAGAAACGGGCAAAGAAAGCAGAAGCAGAAATTCAGGAAGATAAGAATAAACTTCCTCAAAAAGAAATTAAACCGGAAGCACAGATGGAAGAAGTGGTACCGGAAGTACAGGATTTGTCGGAAATCAATATTATCCGTGGCGGAGAAGAGCCGGTTAGAGAATCAAGTGTTTACGAAAAAGAATTAGAAGAAAAATTTGGTGCATCAAAGAAAATACAGAGCGAACCAAAAACACCTACAAAAACAGATACGGTGGATGAGCCGGTGAAACAAAAGAAAGAACCGGTTAAGATAACCAAAGAAGATAAAAAAGAAATGGATGCGGTACATAAGGATTTATCAAAGGCTGCGACGGAACAGATTCCGTATCGTTTTCCTTCGCTTGATTTGTTGAACAAACCAAAGAGCAATGGAAAACGTATGGACAATTCCGAACTTCGTGCGACGGCGGCTAAATTGCAGTCAACATTAGATAGTTTTGGCGTGCGTGTCAAGATGGGAGACATCAGCCTTGGACCAAGTGTAACTCGTTATGAACTGATTCCGGAACAGGGGGTTAAAGTCAGTCGCATTACCGGATTGAGTGATGATATTAAACTGAGTTTGGCGGCATCGGATATTCGTATTGAAGCACCGATTCCCGGAAAAGCGGCAGTTGGTATCGAGGTGCCGAATCCGGCGAGGGAAATGATTACGTTGCGTGAGTTATTAGAGAGCAGTGAGTTTACGAAGGCGAAATCCAAAGTCACATTTGCCGTTGGTAAAGATATCAGCGGAAAAACAATTGTTACGGATATTGCAAAAATGCCGCATTTATTGATTGCCGGTGCGACTGGTTCCGGTAAATCGGTTTTGATTAATACGCTGATTATGAGTATTATTTATAAAGCGGATCCGAATGAAGTAAAAATGATTATGGTTGACCCAAAGATGGTGGAACTGACTGCATACGAAGATATTCCACATTTGATGATTCCGGTTGTGAAAGATCCGAAGAAGGCATCGGCAGCACTTGGCTGGGCGGTGGCAGAGATGACCGGAAGATATCAGAAATTTGCCGATGCAGGTGTTCGTGATATCAAATCCTATAATGCGAAAATGGACAAACTGACAAACAAAGATGACCCGGATTATCAGAAGATGCCACAGATTGTTATTATTGTGGACGAGTTCGCGGATTTGATGATGGTTGCACCGGGAGAAGTAGAGGATTCCGTGTGTCGTTTGGCGCAGCTTGCCCGTGCAGCAGGAATTCATCTGGTTTTAGCAACACAGCGTCCATCGGTTAATGTTATTACCGGGTTAATTAAGGCGAATATACCATCACGAATCGCTTTGTCGGTTTCTTCTGCCGTGGATTCACGAACTATTATTGATTCGGCAGGCGCAGAAAAACTGTTAGGAAATGGTGATATGCTGTTTGCACCGCAAAATCTGCCAAAACCAATTCGTGTACAGGGAGCATTTGTTTCCGATGAAGAAAGAGATTCCGTTGTCAGCTTCTTAAAAGAGCAGAGTAACGGTCCATCCTATAATGAAGAAGTAACAAAGCATATCGACACGGCACCGGTACCGGGAGCAAAGAACGATTCTAATACTGCCCATGGTGGTGCACCGGAACAAGACGAATTATTTGTCGAGGCCGCCAGATTTATCATTGAAAAAGATAAGGCATCCATTGGTCTTTTGCAGCGCATGTTCCGAATTGGATTTAACCGTGCGGCACGAATTATGGACCAGCTTTCGGATGCGGGTGTTGTCGGACCGGAAGAAGGTACTAAACCGAGACAGATTTTGATGTCGATTGAACAATTTGAAAATTATCTTGAGGAGAATGGCTGATGAATGGCTGGCTGATTGTCAATGGATTTTTACACACCAAAAAGTTTTCTGAACTGACAGATTTATTTTTGCTTGCGGCGAAACGGTGCGGTGTGTCACTAACCGTTTATACAAACTGTGAAATTCTTGTAGATGTGCAGGAAAAGATAAAAGAAAAACCGGATTTTGTTTTGTTTTGGGATAAAGATATTTTACTTGCAAAATTTTTAGAAAATCAGAAAATTCCGGTCTATAATAGCAGTGAGGCAATTAGAATCTGCGATGATAAGCGGTTAACTTATTTGGCATTACAGGAGAAAAAACTGCCGATTCCACAGACGATATTTGCACCGATGACATATTCGACCATTGGATTTAATCAGTATGATTTTCTTGGTGTGGCAGAAGAAAAACTCACATATCCGTTTGTGGCAAAAGAGGCATTTGGCTCCTTTGGTGAGCAGGTGTACTTGGTGAAAAATAGAGAAGAACTTTTAGCGGTGATGAAACAGTCGGATTCGGTAGAATTTTTGTTTCAGGAAATGATAGAAAACAGTATCGGAAGAGATGTCAGACTTCAAGTTGTTGGTGATGAAGTAGCAGCGTCCATGTACCGGTATTCGGAAAATGATTTTCGTGCCAACATAACCGCCGGAGGTAAGATGAAAGATTACACACCGTCAAAGGAAGAATGTGAACTTGCGGTTAAAGCATCTCATGCGGTAGGAACTTCTTTTGCAGGAGTTGACCTTTTGTTTGGCAAAGACGGTCCGATTGTTTGTGAAGTAAATTCGAATGCACATTTTAAAAATATACAAACCTGCACCGGTGTGGCGGTTGCGGATAAAATCGTGGAATGGATCATAAAGGATGTTAGAAAATGACAAAACGATGGAATGGTTTACTAGTCTATGATAAAGAGGGCGCAAAAAGAAATGCTTCCTACATAAAAATGCATGAGGAAGTGGGTAAAAAACTAAATATGCCGATTCATTTTTTATATGACGAAGATGTGATGGAATATTTGGAGATAAATCGGGAATCGGTTGATTTTTGTATGGTTCGCACAATCTGTCCTGCTTTGACAAAGCAAATTGAGGCGAGGGGGATTCCCTGCTTTAATTCTTCTTTTGTGTCAGAAATCTGCAATCATAAAGGAAAAACCTATGATTATATTTTGAAAAACTGCGAAATTCCGCTGGTAAAAACAAAGACGTTTCAAAATATTGAGTTATCCGAAAAATTATTAAAGGAGTATCCGGATTATGTAATAAAAGCGGTGGATGGACACGGTGGAAAACAGGTTTTTTTGACAAACGAATCCTTTGATTTGATTCAAACAGGAATCGCCGGTTCGGATTTTATCTTACAGCCATTTGTCAAAGGTCCCGGCGTGGACTTACGTGTGTACATCATTGGCAAGAAAATTGTGGGTGCCATAAAACGTCAGGCAAACAACAGCTTCCGGGCAAATTTTTCTTTGGGTGGAAGTGTTACGTCATACCAATGCGATAAAGAAATTCTTGATTATGTAAATCAGGTTGTTCAGGTGTTTGATTTTGGTATGGTTGGTATTGATTTTATTTTAGATGAAAAGAATCACTGGCTTTTAAATGAAATTGAGGATGTTGTCGGTGCCAGGATGTTATATCAGTGCCAGCCGGATGTTCATTTGTTGGAACAATATTTTGCATTTGTTTCTGATAAATTATTGCATTAGAACAAGATAGTGTGTATAATACAAGTTATGTTAACAGATATTGTGCTTTGAAAAATGGAGGTAGAATATGAAATCAGATATTGAAATTGCAAGAGAGGCGAATATGCAGCCGATTCAGACAGTAGCAGAGAAATTAGATATCACTGCGGATGAATTGGATTTATATGGAAAATATAAAGCAAAATTGACGGACGAACTCTGGGAGCGAATTAAAGACCGCCCGGATGGTAAACTTGTCCTCGTGACAGCGATTAATCCAACACCGGCCGGTGAAGGAAAGACAACAACGACGGTTGGACTTGGACAGGCGATGGATAAGATTGGAAAAAAGGCAATTATTGCTTTGCGTGAACCATCGTTAGGCCCTTGTTTTGGATTAAAAGGTGGTGCTGCCGGCGGCGGTTATGCACAGGTTGTACCGATGGATGATTTGAATCTTCATTTCACGGGAGATTTTCATGCGATTACTTCGGCAAATAACCTTCTTGCGGCAATGCTTGATAATCATATTCAACAGGGAAATAAACTTAACATTGATCCAAAACAGATCGTATGGAAACGCTGCGTCGATATGAATGACCGTGTACTTCGTAATATTACGGTAGGACTTGGACGCAAGGTGGATGGTGTGACAAGAGAAGATCATTTCATCATCACGGTAGCATCCGAAATCATGGCGATTCTTTGTCTTGCAGACAACATGAAAGATTTGAAAGAACGTTTGGGAAGAATTATTGTTGCTTATACTTATGAAGGAAAACCGGTTACGGCAAAAGAAATTAAAGCAGTAGGCGCGATGGCTGCACTTTTGAAAGACGCTATTCGTCCGAATATGATTCAGACTTTGGAGAATACACCGGCACTTGTGCATGGTGGTCCATTTGCCAATATTGCTCACGGCTGTAATAGTGTCCGTGCGACAAAGACAGCTTTGAAATTAGCAGATTACACAATTACGGAGGCTGG
>ERZ779851.3514-NODE-3514-length-10310-cov-2.669039_pt1 | contig 10310 bp, 6 predicted proteins | sample MGYA00511094_ERZ779851 | MGnify/ENA primary metagenome ERZ779851 (study PRJEB29588, sample SAMEA2155512) | human gut metagenome | biome: human gut; feature: human-associated habitat; material: faeces | place: Denmark | collected 2008/2010 ... | reverse complement strand
CGCGGTAGGTGTAATTCGAAACATCGTGAAAGGACAGTTACAGTTTGTGTAAGGTGCGTACTGTAACGTGGCATATCTTTTTAAGATCTGAAATAAAAATTGATTAAATAACTCTATAGAGATATAATATCAATAAAAATATCTCTATAGAGTTATTTTCATTAAAACGAATCTATTTTTTATATACCCCATGTTTCTACTTGCTTCCATAATAGATAAGGAGGTTGCCTCAGAATGAGAAAAATTTTATATCACGGTTCCTTGGAAATTATTTCTACTCCTATGTATGGTCAGGGAAAGGTCTATAATGACTACGGACAGGGCTTTTATTGTACGGAGAGTCTGGAGCTGGCGAAGGAGTGGTCGTGCGCCGAGCGGGAGGACGGCTATGTGAATCAGTATGAAATGGATGAAACCGGTCTTTTGATTTTAAATTTGATGGAGAAGCACTACAGCGTTCTTCATTGGCTGGCGATTTTGATGAAATACCGGAAAATCCGCCTTTCTTCGGCGGTCATGAAACGGGGAAGAGAGTGGTTGCTGGAACATTTCCTCCCGGATGTGGACGGATATGATGTGGTGATTGGGTACCGGGCGGATGATTCGTATTTTTCATTTGCAAGGGCGTTTGTAAATAATGAAATATCGTTAGAGCAGCTTTCGTATGCGATGCGGCTGGGAAAATTGGGAGAGCAGTATGTATTAAAGAGTCAGAAGGCATTTCAGGCGATACACTTTCTTTCTTATGAAGGAGTAGATTCAGTGGAATATTATGTAAAACGAAGAGCCAGGGATGAGCAAGCTAGAAATGCATACCGGAAAAAGGTGGAAGAGGATGATATCGACGGTATTTATATGCGGGATTTGATTCGAGGGGAGGTGTCGGCTGAGGATGAGCGCTTATGGGATTGAATATCTGGATGATGCGATGAGAAATCTGGGGGAAATGACAGATTATGCGGTCAATGCCTGTGGGATGGATCTGGAAGATTTTTGGAAATTGTTTCTTACAACCGGGTATGCAGAAAAATTTGGGGAAGGTGTACCAAGAGTAGTGAGCGGCTTTTCTGGAACGGAGCTTGCGGAGGAAGTGCTTCGAAAAGCGGGAAAAAAGGACGAACTGCCGGAACCGCAGGTAGAATTTACCTGTTCCAGAGAGTATTGGAGTGGCTGGATACTGGCGTATTATCAGTGGTACAGTGAGAAGAAATTTAAGGAAATTGAAGCAGGGCTTCCGGTCCGGGAGGTTGTGGAAATGTATCCGGCACTTCATGAAGCTCCGGAGGATAAATTTGTTGAGGCGGCAGACAGAATCATTCGAAGAAAAGAGCAGGGAAAAAACGCGTTGCGGCGGATCCGGAAGATGGCGGGATATACCCAAAAGGATCTTTCAGAGCAATCGGGGGTTACGCTGCGGAGTATTCAGCAGTATGAACAGGGAAAAAAGAAGATTCAAAAAGCATCCGCAGAAACCGTGCGTGCGCTTGCACGGTCACTGGGATGCCAGATGGAAGATTTGCTGTAATTGCGAAGGGATTGGACAGTTTCAATTTGCTATAGCGCCGTCGCCTTCGGCAGACTAAAAATAAATTCCGTCCCCACGCCCTCGGTACTGACAACGTCGATATTTTCCCCATGTGCCTGAATAATCTCTTTGACAATCGCAAGCCCCAGTCCGGTTCCCTTTTTATCTTTTCCGCGCGATAAGTCGGTCTTGTAGAAACGTTCAAAGATTTTCTTCTGGCTGTCCTTCGGGATGCCAATGCCGGTGTCTTTGACGGAAATGAAGATTTTTTCATACCGGATGGAGGTCTGGATGTAAATGATCGAATCCTCGTGGCTGAATTTGATCGCGTTGTCGATCAGGTTGTAGAGAACCTGCTGGATTTTTCCGAGATCGGCGTAGACCATCTGGATGCTATCCGCAAAGGTCAGGTCAAACGTGATGCCTTTTGCGCTGCACGTGCCCTCGAAGGTTGCGGCGGTATCCTTGATCGTCCGGTTGATATCGAAATTGGTTCGGGTTAAATAGCCCTTGCTGTCCAGAGAGTTGAGCGTCAGCATGCCCTGTGTCAGCTTGTTAAGGCGCTCGGTCTCGGAAATAACGATGTGCAGGTATTTATGATAGAGTTCCTGCGGAATTGTGCCGTCGAGAATCGCCTCGAGATAGCCCTTGATGGAGGTCAGCGGCGATCGAAAATCGTGCGATACGTTCGCGATGAAATTGTGCTGGTACTGTTCCATTTCATTTAACTCGCTGGACATATAGTTTAATGTGCTGGCGAGATAGCCGATCTCGTCGTGGGTGGTAATTGGGATATTGTGTGCCAGGTTTCCGGCTGCATATTCATTGGCTGCGACCGTAATCTTTTTGAGCGGGAAATAAACCACTTTTGTAAAAACAAGAAGCACCACCAGGGATAGGAAGAACAGGATGATCGATGTTATGTAAATAATATTCAGAAATCCGTTCTGTTCCGCCTCAATGTTCTGGACTGGCATATGAATCACGATGTAGCCGTAGGTCTTCATATTGCCTGTGATCGGGGCGGAAACGGAGAGTACCTTGCTGTCAAACAGGTTGTAATACTGTCCGATGGAATAGAGCCGGTTGCCCTGTGCGGTCGGGTCGAAATCGTCGATTGTGATGCCGGTACGACTGTCGCTGCTGTCCGCAACGATGGTGCCCTCATGGTTCAGGATCCAGATATCCGATTGCAGATAGGTGGAAACCGCCTCGATCTGTGGGTATGCCGAGTCGAGATTGATGGTTTTGCCCTCGTAGGCTTTGCTGCACCGATCGGCAATCATTGTCGCCTCGTCATACAGAACCTCCGATTCGCGTTCCACCAGATGGTGGTAGGTCATCTCAGATGAGATGGTCGCGATCGTGATGAATCCAAGCAGACCGAAGATGAGATAGCCGATCAGCAGTTTATAATAAAGAGAATGTGTGTAGTGGTTTGATTTCATGGTAAACCTCCGGTTACCTCTTCACGTAACAGTTCAGTTCCTTTACTAACAGTTACCGTTTTACCTCAAATTTATATCCAATCCCCCAGACGGTCGTCAGCGCCCACTTATCGTTGCCCTTGATTTTTTCACGGAGGCGCTTGATATGGACATCTACCGTCCGCGTGTCGCCGATGTATTCATATCCCCAGATATGGTCGAGAAGCTGCTCCCTTGTGAATACCTGGTTTGGTGAGGACGCGAGGAAATAGAGCAGTTCCAGTTCCTTCGGCGGCAGCTCGATCGAGTGTCCGTTGTAAATGACGGAGTAGTTCGTCAGGTTGACGATGAGATCCGGATATTCGACAAAATTACCATGCTGTTCGGTCACGGACGATGCAGGCATCTGCGCCGGCAGCTGGTAGCGCCGCAGAACGGCTTTGACTCTGGCAACCAGCTCTTTCGAATCGAATGGCTTGATCATGTAGTCATCGGCGCCCAGCTCCAGCCCCAGCACCTTATCAAAGATTTCTCCCTTGGCGGAGAGCATGATGATTGGCACCTGGGAGGTGCTTCGCAGTTCCCGGCAGACCTGATAGCCGTCGATGCCCGGAAGCATCAGATCAAGGAGAATCAGGTTGGGCTGAAATTCGGGAAATACCCGGAGAGCTTCTTCCCCGTCTCCGACAATTTTCGTTTCAAAACATTCTTTCGTCAGGTAAAGTGAGATTAGTTCAGCAATGTTGTAGTCGTCATCTACGATGAGAATGCGCTGCTTTTCAGCCATGTTGATTCCTCCTGTTTTTTTGGATATTTGTAACTGTTCAGTACCTTCACAGTTATGGATATTTCTTATTTAAATGTCACGATTGTAACGCCTGTATCGCCTTCGCCAAACTCGCCAAGCCGGTATTCCTTGACATAGCTTAATTTCTTCAAGTGGCGGTGTACGCCCGCTTTCAAAGCGCCGGTTCCACGACCATGTACGACGCGGACCTGCGGAAGATGCGCCAAGTAGGCATCATCCAGGTATTTGTCGAGTACCGGGATCGCCTCATCGACGGTCATGCCAATCAGGTTGACCTCCGGCGATACGCTGAAGGACTTGGACATCTTGATCTTGCTGCTCCCGCTTCCGGAGCCGCGGGAACCGCCCGTATGCGTGCCGGAAAGTCCCGGTCCGGTGATGGATGCTTCTTCGACCATTTCCAGATCGCGGATATTGACGAGGGAGCGCAGAATTCCCATCTGTACATACAGATCGCCCTTGGCGTTCGGCAGGGAGCTGACGGTTCCCTTTAAATTCATCGAGAGAACGCGCACGGTATCGCCGAGACGCAGCTTTTTCGCGGAAACGGCTTTTTTCGGTGCGGCGGTTTTCTTAACTGCCAGTTTCTTGTCTACATCCTGGATCTTGCCGCGCAGCTTGGTCCGCTCGGCTTCCAGTTCTTTATTGACGCCGGAAGACTTGGCAAGCTTGTTGATGTTGCGGATCGTCTGATCGGCGGTGTCCTTCGCATCCTGAAGGATCTTCTGAGCTTCCTCGCGGGCTTTGGAAAGCATTTTTTCCTTCTGCTCGGAGAAACGTTCTTCCTTTTGCTGGAGGCGGTTCTTCAGCGTTTCAATTTCCTGTTTATAGGAGGCGATCTCTTCGCGCTCTTTTTCAATGGTCACGCGGCTGTTTTCCAGATTGGCAAGCAGATCCTCGAAGGATTCGTCCTTCTGCTCCATCTGGTTTTTCGCCTCGTCGATGATATAATCCGGCAGCCCCAGCTTGCGGGAAATGGCAAATGCATTACTTTTTCCTGGAATACCGATGAGCAGGCGGTAGGTCGGGCGGAGAGTCTCGACGTTGAACTCGCAGCAGGCATTTTCAACACCTGGCGCGGTCAGCGCAAAGACTTTTAATTCGCTGTAATGCGTGGTTGCGATCGTCCGGCAGGTCATGTTGTGCAGGAAATTTAAAACCGCAATCGCCAGCGCCGCGCCCTCGGTCGGGTCGGTACCGGAACAGAGCTCATCGAAGAGACAGAGCGAATTGGCGTCCGCCTCATTTAAAATCGAAACGATATTCGTCATATGGGCGGAGAATGTACTTAGATTCTGCTCGATGCTCTGCTCATCGCCAATGTCGGCAAATACATTGTCAAAAACAGCCAACTCGGATCCCTCAAATGCCGGGATATGGAGTCCTGACTGCCCCATCAGGGTAAAGAGTCCGACGGTTTTTAAAGAAACGGTTTTACCACCCGTGTTTGGACCCGTCACAATCAGAAGGTCAAACGAATCGCCAACCCAGATGTTGATCGGAACGACCTGTTTCGGATTTAAGAGCGGATGGCGTCCGTCCTTGATATTGATATACCGTTTGTTGTTAAATTTCGGTTCCACGCAGTTATAGTGGCGGGAAAGAGCTGCCTTTGCGAAAATAAAATCGAGCTCTGCCAGAATCGAAAGATCCGAGAGGATCGCGTCGGTGTAAGGCATAAGCTGGCTGGAAAGAGCTGCCAGAACGAACTCAATTTCCCGTTTTTCCTGGATTTCCAGCTCGCGCAGTTCGTTGTTCAGCTTGACGAGCGCGAGCGGCTCGATAAATACAGTCGAACCGGTCGAGGACTGGTCGTGTACCATGCCTGGGACCTGGGATTTATACTCAGCCTTGACCGGCAGGCAGTAGCGCCCGTCGCGCATTGTGATGACGGCATCCTGTAAATAGGTCCGGCTGGAATTTAAAATAGAATTTAACTGGGTATGGACGCGTCCGCCCACGATCTTCATGGAGCGGCGCACTTTGGCAAGTCCCGGACTTGCGTCATCGCTGACCTCATCCTCGGATGGCAGGCAGCGCTTGATCTCATTGTTGACCGGCGTCAGCGGATCCAGGGCGCGGAAGCGCTCATCAAGGGAATCATCTGGAAATTCTTCGGATTTCTCATGGCGTCCGTAGCTCTGCGCGCGGGCAGCGACTGTCAGCAGGGAGCTGACGGCGAGAAGCTCCGGGATCCCCAGGGAACTTCCGATTTCCAGACGTTTCATGGAACCACGCACATCCTTCACGCCGCCGAAGGAGAGACTTCCCTTCATGCGGACGCGCGTCAGGGCATCGGTCGTCTCCGTCTGGCTCTGCCGGATCGTCCCCAGATCACAGGACGGCTGCAGTTCCCGGCACATCTGTTTTCCCATCTCCGTGGAGGCGTACTCCGTGAGCTGGTCGATGATCTTTGTATATTCGAGAGTTTTTAATGCTTTTTCATTCATGTTGTGGTAATCCTCTTATTTAAATGGTGTTCACATGATACCGTGACCACTAAATTCGTGAAAGACCTCATTAAGTGGTCAGGTATAAGTTCTCACTAGACTCGAAAAGACCTCGTCAAGTGTTCACATTATATCACATTCCCCGCCGTCTAGCCAAGCATTCGCACTTTTTTCTTGCATAACCTTAAGAAGGAAAGTATAATTAGGATATGTTATGCAAAGGGGAAAGTGAAATGCCGGATTCAGAAGAACTTGAAAAAAAGGAAAAACGGGAATTCATGAGAGAAACGATAGTGAAGCCGCCGCTGACCAGAAAACAGATTGCGAAGCGGGTGGCTCTCTTTGTATGCGCGTCAGCCGTATTTGGAGGAGTCGCGGCGGTTTCGTTTGCGGCGGTAAAGCCGTTTGCGGATCGGTGTTTTCAGGAAAATGGGATGCAGGAGACATCCTCAGTCGAGTTTTCCAAGGACGATCCGGACTCTGTTTCGCCGTCGGACGGTGCAGATGCGGATATGACAGCGCAGCCGGAACAAATGGAGCAGGAGATTGATGAGGCGGTCAGCGAGGCGCTTTCCAGCTATCAGTTTTCCGCAGACAATTTCAATTCGATGACGTCGGTGCTGCGTGGAATCGGGGAACAGGGTGATAAGTCGATCGTGACGGTCAGCTCCGGCAAACAGGATACGGATATATTTGGAAACCCGGTGGAAAATACGGGTGATTATGCAGGTGCAGTCATCGCGGAGAGTGATGGAGAATTTTTGATCTTTACTTACGCCGATGCGGTGCGGGCGGCAGATTCGATCAATGTGAGATTTTCGGATGGAACGAAGATCGCTGGTACAGTGCGCCAGATTGACGAAGTGCTCGGAATGGCAGTTGTGGCGGTGCCGTCCGGCAATCTGCCGGAAGAAGAGCGGAAAAAGGTGCAGGTGCTTTCACTTGCCAATTCATATACGGTCAAGGCAGGCGATGTCCTCGTAGGTATCGGCGGTCCGTCCGGACAGGTGCATTCGCTTTCGTTCGGAACGGTATCCTACGTGGCGCGCAATGTGCAGATTACAGATGGACTGACGCGGATCCTGTATGCGGATATCAGCAGCAATTCGCAGACGGGTACCTTTTTGATCAATACAGCCGGAGAGATGGTCGGCTGGACATCGGAGTCCTGCCGCAACGAGAGCTGTACGGATCGGACGGCGGCGTACACCATTCCCAGCTACAAGCCGATTCTGGAGCGGCTGACGAATGGCGTTTCGGCGGCATATCTGGGCATCCTGGGACAGGATGTGAGCCGTGCGATGCAGGGGAGCGGCATTCCGGCGGGCGTTTACGTGACGGAGGCAGTCTCCGGCAGCCCGGCATATGACGCTGGCATCCAGCCCGGCGATATTATTGTGAAATTTGGCACAAAGGAGATCGGAAGTTTCAAAGATCTCCAGGCGCAGATTGAAAATTCCGCGAGCGGCGTGTCTGTATCGGTAAATGTGATGCGGAAAGGGCGCGACGGATACACGGAAATTCCATTTTTGGTATCTCTGCGCGCCAGATAGAAATTCAGGAGGATATAGGCAGAATGAGATATATTGAACAGTTCCGGGAAGGAATGAGAGTCTCGGACGTATATTTATGTAAGACGAAACAGCACGCGGTGACGAAAAACGGAAAAGAGTACGCTTCCGTGCTGCTTCAGGATAAAACAGGCACGGTAGACTGCAAAATCTGGGATTTAAGTTCCCCGGGCATCAATGATTTTGAGCCGCTGCAGTACGTCTATGTGGACGGCGATGTGACGGTCTTCCAGGGTTCCAACCAGTTAAATATCAAGCGCATACGCAAGGCGGACGAGGGCGAGTATCAGGAAAGTGATTACCTTCCGGTCAGCTCAAAGGATATCAAGATAATGTATCAGGAGCTGACGGCTCTGGTGCAGTCTTTCCAGAATCCGTATCTGAAAAAGCTGGCATCCAGCTATTTCCTGGAAGATAAGGCATTTGTGAAGAAATTCTGCTTCCATTCGGCGGCGAAGAGTGTGCATCATGGTTTTGTGGGCGGACTTTTGGAACATACGTTAAGTGTTATGAAACTCTGTGATTTCTACACGAAGTCATATCCGGCGCTGAACCGCGATCTGCTTCTGACGGCGGCGCTGTTCCACGACATCGGAAAAGTGCAGGAGTTATCCGCATTTCCGGAAAATGATTATACGGACGACGGTCAGCTCTTAGGTCATATCGTGATCGGCACGATGATGGTTGCAGACCGTATTAAGGAGATTCCGGGATTCCCGGCAAAGACAGCGGCGGAGTTAAAGCACTGCATCCTTGCGCACCACGGCGAATTAGAGTACGGTTCCCCGAAGAAACCGGCGCTTCTGGAGGCGCTGGCATTGAATTTCGCGGACAATACCGATGCGAAGATGGAGACGATGCTGGAAGTCTTAAAGAGCGGCGGGGAGAATCCGGGCTGGCTCGGATATAACCGTTTCCTGGAGACGAATGTGAGAAAGACGACGCCGACGGAATAATAATAAAATAACAGACATCTAAAATGAGTCTAAATATATATAAGAAAAAGAAAACAGCGCTGCACAAGCAGATGCTGCCTTGCAGAAGCGGGGGGAACGAAAAAATAGGAATCAGGACTCACCACCTAAAGAGGTGGGAGTCTTCTCGTTTCATAGGAAATTGCGTCCTATGAAACAAAAAACGCTCCGCGGGATGCGCACTCGCGCGAAGAAGAAACATGTCGCAAGCGACCGCGCTCGGCACGAGAATGTGCCAAGGCACATTCTTTTTTAACTGAGATAAATAAGAAAAATGGAGAAGGATACCAGGAAGGTACAGCGGTTCAGCAGGGATCGCACTTTTCTGATATCCTTTTGTTTCATAAAGAAAAATATAGGGGTACAACAGAAAATATGAAAAAACGAGAAAATACAAGCAAAATCATTGGAAAGGTGTTCGGAGAAGCCAGGGCACTTGGCGTCACTGCCTTAGCGGCGGCAGTCATGCTTTCCGGATGCGGAAACGCTGGAAATCAGGCGCAGAAAGGCGGTTCCGGCGCAGAACAGACGGAAAATACCCAAACAAGCGTTATTATCGCGATGCCGCCGACTTCAGAGCCGGAGGCGGGCTTTGATCCGGCATATGGCTGGGGCGCGGGCGAGCATATGCATGAACCGCTGATCCAGAGCACCCTGACGGTGACAGAAGCAGATTTGAGTATCGGGTATGATCTGGCAACAGATGTGGAGACCTCCGAGGATGGAATGACATGGACGGTGACGATCCGCGACGATGCGAAATTCACGGATGGCGAGGCGCTGACCGCGGAGGATGTGGCATTCACTTATAACACATTGAAAGAGACGAGTTCCGTCAACGATTTTTCAATGCTGAAACAGGCGGAGGCGATCGATGATGTGACGGTTGTGTTTGAGATGGAACGCCCGTTTGCTATCTGGTCATACACGATGGCGGTGACAGGAATTGTGCCGGAGCATGCATATGGAACGGATTACGGCACACATCCGATCGGTTCCGGGCGATATATCCTGAAACAGTGGGACAAGGGGCAGCAGGTGATTCTGGAAGCCAACCCGGATTATTATGGGGATGCGCCGAAGATGCGGCAGGTCACGATTCTCTTTATGGAAGAGGATGCGGCATTTGCGGCGGTGCGCGCCGGGCAGGTGGATGTGGCGTACACGGCGGCGTCCTATGCAGACCAGTCGGTTCCAGAATTCAGTCTTTTGGACTGTGAGACGGTGGACAACCGTGGATTTAACCTCCCAGCAGTGCCGGAGACGGTACGGGAGGATGGCGTAAAAATCGGCAATGATTTTACCGCGGATGTGCAGGTGCGCCGGGCGATCAACCTGGCGATTGACCGGCAGGAAATGATCGATCATGTGTTAAATGGTTACGGCAGCCCGGCATATAGTGTCTGTGACAAGATGCCGTGGTACAACGATGAAATGGAGAACATTTCCTATGATGTGGAGAAGGCGGAAGAGATGCTGGATGCGGCGGGATGGAAGAAAAATGCTGACGGCATCCGCGAAAAGGATGGAGTGAAAGCCATTCTGGAATTTCTCT
>ERZ779851.3511-NODE-3511-length-10315-cov-4.449610_pt1 | contig 10315 bp, 9 predicted proteins | sample MGYA00511094_ERZ779851 | MGnify/ENA primary metagenome ERZ779851 (study PRJEB29588, sample SAMEA2155512) | human gut metagenome | biome: human gut; feature: human-associated habitat; material: faeces | place: Denmark | collected 2008/2010 ... | reverse complement strand
GCCCGTCAGGGTCAGCACGACAAAAGCGGAGGGCGCGCCCGCCTTCCTGCCCAGCCTGCGGAGGCGTGGGTACCGGGCGGGGGAAATACAGCAGATACCAGAAAAACAGCGAATACAGGAGGTTCCGCTAGATGACGGAAAAACAGATAGGAGGGAACGGCATGGCCAAACGGCAGCCAACAGTACTGCGCGTACCGGAAAACGGGGCAGGGGATCCCTTTTTTGGGCGGCAGGGCAATTGGTTCGAGGTTATTTTTGAATCTTCCTACGATGGCTTTTACATCACCGATGGCAACGCCATCACCCTGACCCTGAATAAAAGCTACGAGACCATCAGCGGCCTGCGCAAGGAGGAGATGGTGGGCCGCAGCATGGCGGAGCTGGTGGCCAGCCGGGTCATTTCGGGTTCCGGCACATTGCTGGCGCTGGAACGCCGGGAATCGGTGACGATGGAGCAGCAGTTCAAAACCGGCAAGCGGGCCATCATCACCAGCACCCCGGTTTTCGATTCCGAAAGCAACATCGTCATGGTGGTTACCAATGTCCGGGATGTGACCGAGCTGTACTCCCTGAAGGAGCAGCTGGAGCAGAGCGAGGAGCGCAACCGGCTCTATTCCGCCGAGCTGGAGGCTGCCCGCAGCCGCCAGGACCGCAATCCATCCAGCCTTATTTTCCACGATAAGAGCATGCAGAATGTCATTAGCCTGCTGAACCGCGCCGCCCAGATGGAGGTGCCGGTGCTGCTGCAGGGCGAGGTGGGCGTGGGCAAGGGCGCCCTTTCGGAGTACATCTACAGCAAAAGCAAGCGACGCAAGGAACGCTTTATCACCATACCCTGTGCCTCCCTGCCGGATGACACCATGGTGGCCGAGCTGTTCGGGCTGGGACCGGGGGTCTCACCGGAATACCCACAGGGCAAGACCGGCCTGCTGGAGCAGGCCAACCGCGGGGTGGTCTTTCTGGATGAGGTGGAGCAGCTGAACCACGAAAGCCAGACCCGGCTGCTTTCGGCCATCAAGCGGCGGCAGGTAAAGCCGCTGGGCTACGGCGCCGATAAGCCCTGTGACCTGAGAATTATCGCTTCCACCAGCGCTGACCTGCTGGCCCTGGTGCGGGAAAAGAAGTTCCGGGAGGACCTGTACTATGCCCTGAGCGTGCTGCCCATCAATGTACCGCCGCTGCGGGAGCGCCGGGAGGATATTCCCTACATTGTGACGGCCTATGCCGCCGAAATGAACAAGAAATATCACCAGAAAAAGCGCTTCGCCCCGGAGACCATCATCTGCATGCAGAGCTACAACTGGCCCGGCAATATCCGGGAGCTGCACAATGTGGTGGAGCGCATGATGATCATTTCCAAGAACAATGTCATCCAGCCGGAGGAGCTGCCCATCACCGATAACATCACCATCAGCCAGAAGGATAGCGAGGAGTACTTTGAGCAGGTGAACCTGCACAGGCTGGTGGAGCAGCTGGAGATCAGCTACATCCGGCGGGCGTACAGCCGCTACGGCAATGTAAGGGACGCCGCCCGCAGCCTGGGCATGGATGCTTCCACCTTTGTGCGCAAGCGCAAAAAGATAGAGCAGGGGAGGGAATAGTTGCAAAAACGCAATGATGCGCAAAAATGCAACACCTCTTGATTTGTTCAAAAATTTTTAACGAATAGTCAGAAAAGCAAGGAATCAAGAGGAAAAACGGAACAAAATTTTTTGTAAATCGGGAGTGACTGTTGCAGATGCACAACACGAACTCCCGATTTTTCCGCAAAAAATGTAAAAAATGTAGCAAAAACACCCAAAACCGCAAATATGCCAAAAATAAAAGTGAACAAAGGAATTCTCCTCAAAAATACACCCCTGCCAAACTTGCTCCGGGGCGGTTTACAAGCCGAAATTGGCTGGATATAATCGAAAATGAAAGCGGGTGGCCGCTGTGCCGCGCCCCTGGAGAAAGGCCCGCTTTACTGTGAAACAGCCGGATGGCAGCCGCCTGATTGGGACAGGGGAGCAGCCCGCCGGCAGAGGAGTTACCACAAAAAACTGTGACGAGGAGGAAACTTCACATGACCGAAATGACCGAAACCAAAAAAGTGGAGGTACCGGAAGGCTTTATGACCGGTAAGTTCCCGCTGAAAAAGCGCGCTTACGGTGAAGAGCAGCCCGGTATCAAAGTAGGCCCCTTCAAGATCCGTCTCCCCCTGATCCACCACGAGTGGTCCTGGACCGAGATGGCCGCCGCCATGTTCCTGGGCGTTGCCTGTCTGGGCGCTGGTGTTACCACCACCATGACCACCTTTGGTCTAGATGACCCCGCGAATATCGCTGCCCTTGGCTTTGATGAGAACGGTGTATTCCTGATGGCCCTGACCTTCGGTGTTCTGAACGCGATCTGCTACTACCTGCCCTCTCTGCTGGGCGACCCCGTAGTTCCCGGCTGGATCACCCCCGCGCTGCCTTTGACCCTGAAATTCCTGCAGCAGTGGGACCTGCCCAACTACGCCACCGGACAAGTAGACCGTATTTACGCGATGATAGCCCTGCAGATGCTGGTTGCTCTCAGCTTCCTCATCATGGGTGCTACGGGTATCGGCCGTAAGCTGGTAGATGCCGTACCCATGGGCATCAAGGCCGGTATTGTATTGGGCGCCGGCGTAACGGCCGCGGTAAATGTATTCTCCGCCCGTATGCCCAAGGCTCCCTGAACCGTTGCCATCGCTGTACTGATGTCCTACTTCTTCCTGTTTAACCCCACCTTTGCCCGCAAGGCGACCAAGAGCCGCTTCTGGAATGTAGTGCGTAACCAGGGCGTAGTACCTGCCCAGCTGTTCGCCATCATTCTGGCTCCCGTGCTGCTGCACGAGATCCCGCTGCCTCAGATCCAGTGGGGCTTTACCCCCCTGAGCTTCGGCTATGTTCTGGAGCACTTCACCATCTTCGGCCTGGGCTTCCCGGCCTGGAGCTTCTTCCTGGCGGCAATCCCCTCCGCGCTGGCGACCTACATCATCGCCTTCTCCGACTTTGTACTGGCGAAGGAAGTTGTTGCCGAGGCTACCGCTTACCGTCCTGATGAGAAGGTTATCTTCGATGCCAGTCGTTCCAATCTGGTCAGCTTCCTGCGTAACGCCATCATGTCCCTCTTTGCTCCTTGGGTCCCCATGTGCGGCCCGCTGTGGGCTTCCGGTCTTTTGACCATCACCGAGCGCTACAAGAGAGGCTACAAGACCATGCACACCTACTGGGACGGCGTATGTACCTTCCGTGCCGCCACCGTCATCGCGGTTCTCATTCTGCCGCTGGTCACCCTCATTAAGCCCGCGTTTGCCATCTTCTTCGGCATCACCATGGGTGTTCAGGCCTTCGCCTGCGGCAACATCGGTATCCGCATGTGCACCACTGCCAATGACCGCGGTGTCGCCTGCGTTATCGCCGGCGCTCTGACCTACTTCACCCCCGGCTGGGCTCTGCTGGTCGGTATCATCGTCTGGGCTGTTGTTGACGGCTCCGAGGCTGTGATCAACCTGAAGAACCGCAAAAAGACCGCCGGCGGCCCCTCTCCGGAGGAGCTGGTCTTTAAGCCTGAGGATAAAAAAGGCTGCTGCTGATCATTAAAGAAATTACCCCGCAAGGAAAAATGCCCCACCCGCGGGAGATGAGATAGCCCACTGCGGCGCGCGCTCATCTCCCGGCGGGCAAGGGAAAGATGGAACTGATGATCCCAAGGTCAGTTCCATCTTTTCCGCGAAAGCGCGCCGCCCCAAAGAGAAAAGAAAAGGGAGGTAAACCGCCATGAAAATGCTTTCTATTAAACCGACCATCTATAAGTTTAAGACCGCTGAAGAATTCGCTGCGGAATTCAAAATCGGCGTTGGTGACCTGGTGATCACCAACGAATATATCTACCAGCCCTTCTTTGGCAAGCTGAACCTCGGCTGCGATGTGCTGTATCAGGAGAAATACGGCGCTGGCGAGCCCTCCGACGACATGGCAGAGGCCATGTATAAGGACATTAAAGGCGACCATAAGCGTGTTATCGCCATCGGCGGCGGTACCGTCATTGATATTTCCAAGCTTTTTGCACTGAAAACTGTTTCCCCCATCCTGGATCTCTACGATGGCAAGACCGAGATCGTGAAGGATAAGGAGCTGGTACTGGTGCCCACCACCTGCGGCACCGGCAGCGAGGTGACCAACATCGCCATTCTGGCACTGAACAGCCGCGGCACCAAGAAGGGCCTGGCGGTGGATGAGATGTATGCCGACAGCGCCGTGCTGGTACCCGAACTGCTGAACGGACTGCCCTTCCGCTTCTTCGCTACCAGCTCCATCGATGCCCTGATCCATGCCGTGGAATCCAGTCTTTCCCCCAAGGGCAACGAGATGACCCGGATGTTTGGCTACAAGGCCATTGATATGATCCTGCACGGCTACAAGAAGATCGCTGCGGACGGCCCCGAGGCCCGGATGCCGCTGCTGGAGGACTTCCTAATGGCCTCTCTGTACGCGGGCATCGCCTTTGGCAATGCGGGCTGCGCCGCCGTTCATGCCATGAGCTATCCCCTGGGTGCGACCTTCCATGTGGCGCACGGCGAAAGCAACTATGCCATGTTTACCGGCGTAATGAAGAATTACATGGAGATCCGCCGCGACGGCGAGATCGAAAAGCTCAATCAGTTCATCGCCGATATCCTGGGCTGCAAGGTAGAGGATGTTTATGAGGAGCTGGAGAAGCTGCTGAATAACCTCATCCAGAAGAAGGCCCTGCACGAGTACGGCATGAGCCGTGAGCAGATCGAGGAATTCGCGGACAGCGTAATAGCGAACCAGGGCCGCCTGATGGCCAATAACTTTGTGGAACTGGATCGTGACCGTTTGATCAAGATCTATACCGAGCTGTACTAATTGCACGTAAACAGAGCCGACTAACGATGAATCCAAAGAAAGAAAGGAAGTAACGAAAATGGCACTGATGACAGGCGAACAGTATATCGAAAGCATTAAGAAGATCAAAATGGAGATCTATATGTTCGGTGAGAGATACAATAACCCCACCGAGAGCCCCATTCTGCGTCCTTCTCTCAACTCCGTCCGTATGACCTACGACCTGGCCCAGATGCCCGAGTATGAGGACCTGATGACCGTGGTTTCCCCCTACACCGGCACCCGCGTCAACCGCTTCACCCACATCCACCAGAGCACCGAGGACCTTATCAAGAAGGTAAAGATGCAGCGCCTGTGCGGCCAGAAGACCGCCGCCTGCTTCCAGCGCTGCGTGGGTATGGATGCTTTCAACGCCCTGTTCTCCACCACCTATGAGTGCGACAAAGCCCACGGCACCAACTATCACGAGAACTTTGTGAAGTTCATGAAGTATGCTGCCGAGGCCGACCTGACCGTTGACGGCGCCATGACCGACCCCAAGGGAGACCGTTCCCTGGCACCTCACGCCCAGGCCGATCCTGATATGTTCCTGCGTATTGTGGAGCGCCGCCCCGACGGTATCGTAGTCCGCGGCGCCAAGGCCCACCAGACCGGTATCTGCAACTCCCACGAGGTCATCGTAATGCCCACCCAGTCCATGGGCCCCGATGATAAGGACTATGCGGTTTCCTTTGCCGTACCGCTGGATACCCCCGGTCTGTTCATGATCATCGGCCGCCAGAGCTGCGACACCCGTAAGCTGGAAGGCACCACCCTGGATGTCGGCAACTCCGAGTTCGGCGGCGTGGAAGCCTTGACCATCTTTGACGATGTATTTGTTCCCAATGACCGTATCTTCCTGTGCGGCGAGCATGAATTTGCCGGGATGCTGGTGGAGCGCTTTGCCGGTTACCACCGCCAGAGCTACGGCGGCTGCAAGGTCGGCGTAGGCGATGTTCTGATTGGTGCTGCTGCTGTTGCCGCTGACTACAACGGCGCTGCCAAGGCCAGCCACATCAAGGATAAGCTCATCGAGATGACCCACCTGAATGAGACCCTGTACTGCTGCGGTATCGCCTGCTCCGCCGAGGGCCACAAGACCGAGAGCGGCAACTACATCATTGACCTGCTGCTGGCCAATGTCTGCAAGCAGAATGTGACCCGCTTCCCCTATGAGATCGTCCGCCTGGCCGAGGATATCGCCGGCGGTCTGATGGTCACCGCTCCCTCCGAGAAGGACCTGCGCGATGAGAAGATCGGTCCGTACATCGATAAGTACCTGCGCGGCGTGGCTACCGTCACCACCGAAAACCGCATGAAGATCCTGCGTCTCATCGAAAACCTGGCCCTGGGCACCGCGGCCGTTGGCTACCGCACCGAATCCATGCACGGCGCCGGTTCTCCCCAGGCTCAGCGCATCATGATAAGCCGCCAGGGCAACCTGAACGCCAAGAAGGAGCTGGCCAAGGCCATCGCCCATATTGAAGAATAACCTCCTCATAGAATAACCCCTTTATCTCCCCGCGGGGCAGGGCACAGGGCGCTGTGCCCCGGCTCTGCCCCGCCCCCTTTGCGGGGGAAAACCAAAGACCCAAGGAGAGATGCAAACCATGCTGGAACGGATCGAACAGGTTCTGGATGAAAAAGTACGCCCCGCCCTGCGCACCCACGATGGCGACATAAAGGTGGTGCGGGTGGAGGACGGCGTTTTGTACTTCCGTATGCTGGGGCAATGCAGCAACTGTCCCTCCGCGGTGGTAACGGCCGAAGAACTGGTGGCGCCGCCTATTCTGGAGGCGATACCGGAGCTGCGGCAGGTGGTGCTGGATACCACCGTAAGCGATGAGCTGTGGCAGGACGCCATGGAGCTGCTGCGGCGGCGTCACGCCGGTGAAGCGTGAGAATAGGCATAAAGTACTGTGGGGGCTGCAACCCACGCTATGACCGGGTGGCCGCGGTAAAGGAGCTGCAACAGCGGCACCCCGAATGGAAGATAGAGCCCGCCGGAGAGGGCGGGCAGGAGTACATCCTGGTGGTGTGCGGCTGTACCGCCGTGTGCGCGGGCCATGCCCACCTGAAGGCCGCCAAACACAAATTTGTCATTAACAGCAGGGAGCAGCTTGCGGCTGCCTGCGAAGCGATAATAAAAGAAAATGAGGTGTAACAATGGAGGACTGGAGAACTCTGTATCAACAGAAGCTGACCACAGCCGAGGAGGCAGTAAAGCATATTAAATCCGGCGACCGGGTAGTAGTGACCCATGCGACCGGCGAACCCATCCTGCTGACCGACGCGATGGTAGCCAATGCCGAGCAGTACGAGAATGTGGAAGTGGTGCACATGGTGGCCATGGGCAAGGCCGAATACTGCCTGCCCGAAAATTCCAAGCACTTCCGCCACAACAGCCTGTTCCTGGGCGGCAGCACCCGTAAGGCCATAGAGGAGGGCCGGGGTGACTTTACCCCCGTATTCTTCAGCGAGATCCCCGAGCTGTTCCGCACCAACCTGCACCCCAATGTAGTGCTGCTGCACCTGAGCACCCCCGATGAGCACGGCTATTGCAGCTTTGGCGTTTCCTGCGACTACACCAAGCCCGCCGCCGAGTGCGCCGACCTGCTGATCGCGCAGATCAACCCCAAGATGCCCCGCACCATGGGTGACAGCTTCATCCATGTCAGCAAGCTGGATTACATTGTGGAGCAGGAGACTGACCTCATCGAGCTGGCCCCGCCCCATATTGGCGATGTGGAGCGCGCCATCGGCGAGAATATTGCCTCCCTGGTGAAGGACGGCGACTGCCTGCAGCTGGGCATCGGCGCCATTCCCGACGCGGTGCTCCTGTTCCTGAAGGACAAGAAGGACCTGGGTATCCATTCCGAGATGTTCAGCGACGGCGTGGTAGAGCTGGTAGAGGCCGGTGTCATCACCAATGCGAAGAAGAACATTCACAAGGGCAAGAGCGTGGCGACTTTCCTGATGGGCACCCGCCGCCTGTATGACTATGTGGATAACAACCCCGAGGTGGCCATGATGCCGGTGGACTATGTCAATGATCCCCGTGTCATCTGCCAGAACGATAACCTTGTTTCCATCAACTCCTGCGTGCAGGTAGACCTGATGGGCCAGGTGGTTTCCACCTGCGTCGGCCTGCGGCAGATCAGCGGCGTGGGCGGGCAGGTAGACTTTGTCCGCGGCGCCAATATGAGCCGGGGCGGGCGCACCATTATGGCCATGCCCAGCACCGCCGCCAAGGGCACCATCTCCAAGATCGTTCCGCTCATTGATGAGGGCGCGGCCGTGACCACCAGCCGCTACGATGTGAACTATGTGGTGACCGAGTACGGCATTGCCCAGCTGAAGGGCAAGACCCTGCGTGAGCGCGCCAGAGAGCTCATCAAGATCGCGCATCCCGATTTCCGGGAGGGGCTCATCAAGGTATACGAGGAGCGCTTCCACGCGAAGTTCTGATTGATTTTCTCTTCATTTTCATGTTCCCCTTCGTGGAGAGGAGGACAATGCCAGCCCCATTGTCCTCCTTTTCTGCACATAGAGAAGCGGAAAAAATGACCGAAAAGAGAGGAGTACACCTCCATGAATGAAGTGATATTAAGCGGGCTGGGCATCCTGCTGGCACTGTGCGGCATGACCGTACTCATCTTCCGGCGGGTCTCGCCCATTATAGTGGGGCCGCTGGCGGCGCTGCTGGTAACAGTGATGAGCGGGCTGCCGGTGCTGGATTCGGTGACCGGGATATATGTAGCGGGCGTCGGCTCCTTCTTTGTTTCCTACTTTATGATCTTCCTGCTGGGGAACATCCTGGGCAGCCTGTACCAGATCAGCGGGGCGGCGGCGAAGATCGGCGAAACGGTGGTGCGGTGGTTCGGCGCCAAAAACTGCATGGTGGCGTGCTTGATTTCGGCGGCGCTGCTGAGCTACGGCGGCATCAACAGCTTTGTCATCATCTTCGCCATCTATCCCATCGCGCTCAAGCTCTTTGAGGAGGCGGACCTGCCCACCTACCTGCTGCCGGGTATTGTGTGCGGCGGCATGTGGACCTTTGCGATGACCGGGCCCTTTTCACCGCAGATCTGCAACATCGTTTCGATGCAGAGCCTGGGCACCCCCTCCTACGCCGGGCTGATCCCCGGCTTGGCGGCTTCGGTCGTCATGGCGGTGCTGATTGTGTGGTACATGAACCGCCAGGCAAAGAAGGCAAAGGGACGGGGTGAGCACTTTACCCCACCGGAGGGCGGTGTGCGCCAGCATGAGGGGCCCACTCCCGGCGCCGTGGTCAGCTTTATCCCGCTGACGGCTGTTATCGTGCTTTTTAATGTGACGGAGATCGGCATTGTGGCCTGCCTGCTCATCGGCATTGTGCTGTCGCTGGGGCTTTTCTGGCGCAGCATTCCGTGGGGAGAGATGCTCTCCACCATGAACCAGGCGGCGGGCAGCTCTGTGACGGTCATCATCAACACGGCTACCATTGTGGGCTTTGGTGCGGTGGCGAAGATCACCCCTTTCTATGCCTGGGCGGTGGAGCTGCTGGAGGCTTCCACCGCGAACCCCTATGTGGTGGCCGCCGTGGGCAGCAATATTTTCGCCTGCATCCTCGGCTCCTCCTCCGGCGGGCTGACGCTGATGTATACCTCGCTGAAGGAGATCTTCCTGAGCTACGCGGGGCAGGGGTACAGCCTGGAGTTTATCCACCGGCTGTGCTCGCTCGGCTCCGGGGGGCTGGATTCCATGCCCTGGAACGGCTCCATTGTTTCGGTGTTCGGCATCTGCCACACCACCCACAAGGCCAGCTATAAGTATAACTTTGTGACCTGCGCGGTGATCCCGGTGCTGTGTACCTTCCTCATCGCGCTGCCCATCTGTATCTGGCTGGGCTGATAGAAGAAGGAGAAAACCCATGAAAACGATACTGACCATGCCCAGCCCCGAGCTGGCCCTGCTGACGATGACGGGGGAGGGTAAGCCCTTTGTGCTGAACCGCCGCACCATGGCGGAGCTGGAAGCCCTGCTGGATGAGGTGCGCCGCAACTATCCCGACCTTGTGGCACAGCGCTACAAGCTGGATGCCGAAACGCTGGCACTGCCGCCCTATGAGCTGCTGGAGGCCATCGGCCGCAAGCGCGGTCTGCTGGTGCGGGGCGGCGAGGTGAACACCGAGCGCTGTGCAGTCATGCTGGTGGATGAGTTCCGCGCCTGCAAGTGGGGCCGCATCTCGCTGGAGCGCCCGCCCCAGCGGGACGACCTCGTGGATTTTGCGGAGGAGGACGACGAATGAAACGGCGCTCCGACGAAGAGGTCTCCGCACCTCTCTATGCGTATGACGCCGACGTCCGGGCCCAGTACGGCTGTTTTGCCGGGGGGGACGAAGCCGGGCGCGGGCC
>ERZ779851.3496-NODE-3496-length-10357-cov-2.980004_pt1 | contig 10357 bp, 9 predicted proteins | sample MGYA00511094_ERZ779851 | MGnify/ENA primary metagenome ERZ779851 (study PRJEB29588, sample SAMEA2155512) | human gut metagenome | biome: human gut; feature: human-associated habitat; material: faeces | place: Denmark | collected 2008/2010 ... | reverse complement strand
GGGAAAGAATAAAAACGCTCCCCCTCGAATTCCAGCTCGTCCCCGAACATGGCGCACAGGCGCTCAACGATGCCCTTGATGCGCGTGATGTTGTTGCACTGGGAGATGATGAACGAGCACAGCGCCTCCCATCTGTCCTGCCGCAGGATGCGTATCCCGCGCCCGAACTCGACGCACTGCGCCAGATATTCACCGCCGTCGAAGCTGCGCGTGGCCGCGGCGTAGTCACGGTCGAGGTCAAAATATTCGCGCCACAGCTCATCGGGCGCGGCGGAGCGCAGGTACACCCTGCCGTTCTCCGTCCATACCCGCGCCGGATACCCGAAGGCGACGCCGGTGTAGATGCCGTTTTCGTCCGCGTTCCAGCGGAAGCACTGCCCGCATTCAAAGGTTTTCACTATATTAAGCTCATCCGCTCCCGCAAGATTCAGAGTATGTATTTCAGTATTTTTCGACATAAAAATCACCGTCAAGATTATAAATCTCAACGGTGATTTTTTCAAGTGGTCAATCGTTCTCAAGCAGCTTGGAGGCAGGGATGCCGAGCACCTCGGCAATGCTGAACAGCGTCTCCAGCGATACGCCGCGCACCGTGCCCGTCCCCTCCACCTGAGCGATGAAGTTCACACTGCGGCCGATCTTCTCCGCGAGCAGCTCCTGCGTAAGCCCTGCCTTTTTCCGGTAGTATGCTATCTTCAAACCCATGGTTATATACTTATCCGCAAATCTGGTATGCATATCTATACCTCCATGCGGATATGCTACCAACAATCAGGCAGAAATATAATTGAGCTAAACTAAATGTTTATTTACTTCAAGTAAATTTAGATGTAATATAGTTCCGTGAGGTGAAGTTATGGATAAGCTGAAAATGAAAATTGCAGAGGACGCGATAAGAAAAATTGCCGCGGACAGCGGCGAGAGCGTTGAGTCCGTCAGGAGGAACATACAGATCGCAATGGTGAACGGCCTTGCCAGCACGGACGCCGATGTGCAGCGGTTCTGGCAGAGCGTCCCCCGTGAGGGCGAGCTTCCGACTCCGGAGGAGCTGATTCTGTACATCGCCGAGGTCGCGATGGATAAGGGGGAAAATTAGGGGGCGCGGCTGGCTTGGCGCCCCTGTTAGGTAGCGAAGCGGCGGCGCGGCGAGACGCTGTCGGCGCAGCCGACTGAGGGGTCGCCAGTCTCGGTCTATTGCCATTAGGTAAAAGACACGGCAGCGTATAGAAAGCGGGACGGCACAGAGGCCGTCCCCTACGAACACACTTTTCCCACGCTGCTCCCATAGCAACGGGATAGCAAATGGCAACACAGTTCGGCTAATCTTCTTCAGCGTTTGTATCTGTTTTCAGTTCGACTATATTGGTGCCGTATTTCGGTTCAGAGTACATGCAGGTATCAATATATATCTCTTCGGTTTGCAGCAATGCATTTCGCAGGCTCGTTGCCGCCGGCAACGCCAAAGGTATGGTTTCCAATTCATCGATGACATCGTCTACGGTTCCGCATAATACGGCGTACATTTTCTTATAATCAGCCACTTTTATACCTCCACTGCAAATATCGACCAGTATAGCGGTCAATATTTTCTCTCAGCTTAGCATAAAATTTGACTGCTTGCAACTGATACTGGTCAAAAATTATGCAAGCGGAGAAGAACATGGAGCAAAAAATCAGGCGTGACCGGAACATGGGCGATAATCTGCGCAGACTTCGGGCGGGCAGCGGACTGTCGCAGGAAAAGCTGTGCGCGGAGCTTCAGCGCCGCGGCTGCGATATTGGACGGACGACCTACGCAAAATATGAGTCCGGCGAACTGAATATCCGGGCAAGCGTTATAGTGGAGCTGAGGAAAATCTATTCCTGCTCGTATGACGAATTCTTTGCTGGGCTTGAAGATGAAGAATAACCGACGCTGGGGCACATGCCCCGGCGTCGATCTATATTTTTGTAAGCAAGTTAAAGACGTTCACTTTTCTGCTGGCAGCTCATCATTTTCGATCGCCGGAAGCTTCAGCTCTGCGGCGAAGTGTTCCTCGTCGGAGCGTATCTCGAAGCTGCCGCCCATATGCGTCATTATCTTCTCGCAGGTGCGGATGCCTATCTTCGTGCTCTCGACGCGGTTCATCGAGCGCACCACGTAGTTCGACACACAGACGCTTAGCCAGCCGTTTTCCAGCGCGGAGAGGATCATCACCGGCCGCGACTTGTCCGCATACTTGCGCAGGTTCGACAGCAGATTATCGAACACGCGCTTGAGATACATCGTGTCCGCCGAGACGCGGCAGTCGCCGATGAAGTCGATGCGCGACACGTTGAACCCGTCGTCCTGCAGGTCGAACTGCAGCTCGAGCATGAACTGGTCGAGCAGCATCCTCGCGTCAAACTCCTCCATGTTCATCTCAAGGTCGGCGCGGCCGAAAACAAGGAAATACTTGAACAGCTCATCCGTGAGATCCTTCAGATCCATGGCCTTGCCGTAGGCCGCGGATATAAACTGCTTCGCCTGTTCCTCGTCGCCGATGCCGTTCTCGTCAAGCAGGCTCAGATAGCCCAGCATCGAGGTCATCGGCGTACGGATATCGTGCGAGATGGCGGTTATCAGCTCGGAGTTTGCCTGCCATGCGCGGCGCTCGTTGCCCATCTTCTCGATGACAGAGCTTCGCATCATGTCCACCTCGTGTGCGAGCATCGAAAGCTCGTCGTTGCCCTTGACGGTGATATTGTGCTCCAGATCGCCCCCACCGATCTCACCGGCTTCGTGCGACAGCACGATTATGCGCTTTGTCATCCGCTGCACGTACCACAGCACGACCGCAATGAATATCAGGCAGGCCGACGCCCACGCCACGACGTTTGCCAGCGCGTATTCGCGCACCTGCGAATTCTCGCTTATCGCTATCTGATACAGCCCGTCGGCAAAGCGCATCGGGTAGAGCCGCTGGCTCTGCGCTATATACTGGCTCCGCTCCGAGCCCGCGATGTTCGAGGCGTTTGTCGCCTCGCCGCCGTGAACGCGCATCGAGAAATTGCGGCCTTTATAAATAAGAATGGTCACATACTCGTGATCCCGCGTCCATCGCGCGACGGCGGCCGAGTCGTCCCCCTTCACGCGGCGGGAGCTTACATAGCTGCTGAACTGCGAATATATCTCCGCCTTGCGGGAGGATACCGCGTCGCTGCTCATATAGACCTTGTCGACGATGAGGTTCCCCACCCCGCGCACGACCGCCATCACGATCAGCGCGCAGGCAAAGCCCAGCAGGATCGTATAAAGCATCTTCGCGTTGAGCGAGGATGGCAGGCGCCGTTTTCTCCGCTCGGGTTGCTTCTCAGTCAATTTGATAGCCCTTTCCCCAGACCGTGCGAACTATCTTCGGACTGGACGAATTTTCTTCTATCTTGCGGCGCAGGTTCAGAACGTGCACCATCACGGTGTTGCCGGAGCCTGCGAGGTACTTTTCGTTCCATACGGCCTCGTACAGCTCCACGGCGGTCACGGTGCGGCCGCGGTTCTGGAGCAGGTACGCGAGGATGGCGTACTCCGTGTCGGTCAGGGCGACGGGCTTGCCGCTGCTCGTGACCTTGTGCGTCGAGAAATCAACCTCAAGGTTCTCCACCGCGAGCGCCTCCTCCGGCTTGCCGCGGTACTCCTTATACCGGCGCAGCAGCGAACTGACCTTGGCCATCAGCTCCACGCTGGAGAAGGGCTTTGACAGGAAATCGTCGCCGCCGCTGGAATAGGCGCTCACGCGGTCGTTCTCGGCGGACTTCGCGGTGAGGAACAGGACGGGGACGTTGGAGTCCTTGCGTATCGCGTCGCAGGTCTGGAAGCCGTCCATCCCCGGCATCATCACGTCCAGCAGCACGAGGTCAAGCTCCGGATGCTCCTTCACATACGCGACGGCTTCCGTGCCGCTGCTCGCCTCGGCGACGGTATACGTCTCGCTCAGCAATATCTTCAGCACCTGGCGGATATCCGGATCGTCGTCTACTATTAGAATATTGGAACTGGCAGCCATATTTATCTCTCCTCTATACAAAAACGATACATAAAATTTGCCTGTTTGATGCAATCGCGGTTCACAATGACGGCAGCGCGGCGAAAGGAGGCGCTGCAGTATGGCGCGATGCATTTTAACTGAGTGCATCATAACACATAATTTCATATAAACCAACGAAAAATCAAACATTTAAGAAAAGTTAAGAGACAGAGCGCGCATTATATGGTACAATGCTATCGTAGGTTTTTATCTATATACGTCCGATATGTGCGTTCGATAGAAATCCCATTGAATTTCCGAGGAGGAACATAATGAAAAAGACAGCAAAAATCATCTCTCTGCTGCTCGCTGCAGCATTGGCACTGAGCCTCTGCGCCTGCGGCAAGGACGGCGACGACAGTAATAACGGCGGCAACGGCAAGACCGACAGCACGCCGACGCCGGAATATGTCTATGCGTCCAGCTTCTCCAAGCTGAATAACGGCGACGGACATACCTACCTCAACCCCTTCCTGTTCACCGAAACCGGCTTCTACACCGTTGAGAACGAGAAGGTCGGCGAGATGGAGCACGACGCTCCCGCCGAGTACGAGGGTCAGTACGACATATACGAGACCCGTCTGTACCTCAACGGCTATGACGGAACCCGCACCAAGCTTGAAAACTACGCCCCCGTTAAGCTTGAGGGTCACGGTCAGGCCTCTACCAGCAACCTTTCCCAGCTCTGCCTCATGGCAGACGGCAGCCTGATGTCTCTTGAGACTCTGTACCTCTCTTGGAACGACGCTCCCGAAGGCGTTGAGGAATACAGCGACGAATACTATAACTACTACCAGTACGAGCAGCACTTCTATCTCCGCAGTCTCGACGCTACCGGCGCTGAGCTGAGCTGTACCGAGCTCAGCAGCAGCTCCAACGGCGACGACTCCTTCTACCCGTACAACATGGTCGTCACCGACGACGGCAAGGTCGTTGTCACCAGCGACATGCTCATCCGCGTCTTCAACACCGACGGCTCCGTCGACTTCGACATTGATCTCGACAACTACCCCGAAAACCTCATCAAGCTGCGTGACGGCAGTGTCGGCGTCTTCGCCTACGGCAACGACGGCTACGGCATACAGCTTGTCGACATCGCTTCCCGCTCCCTCGGCAAGACCCTGAAGCTCAAGAGCTGGATCCAGAACATGATGACCGGCGACGGCGACTATGACATCTACTATACCAACGGTCTGAACTTCTACGGCTACGACTTTGACACCGAGACCGAGACCAAGATCTTCAGCTGGCTCGACTGCGATGTCAACACCAACGACCTCTCCAACCAGTACGTCCTGTCCGACGGCCGCATCGTCGCCGTCACCAACGAGTGGGACGGCAAATACGAAAACTGCACCAGCGAGCTTATCACCATCAGCAAGGTCCCCTCCAGCAGCCTGCCGCAGAAGACCTACATCACGCTCGGTACTCAGGGACTCAGCTGGGACACGCAGGAGCTTATAGTCAAGTTCAACCGCAATAGCGACCAGTACCGTATTCAGGTCAACGACTACTCCGAGTACAACACCGACGATGATTACTCCGCCGGTCTCACCAAGCTTACAACCGAGATCATGGCCGGCAACGTGCCTGACATTCTCGACCTCAACGGCTTCTCCGTCTCCCAGCTCGCGGGCAAGGGACTCATCGCCGATCTCGACAGCTTCTTCGAATCCGATCCCGATCTGAACAAGTCCGACTTCATTCCGAACGTTCTCGCCGCCTTCGAGGTTGACGGCAAGCTCTACTCCACCGTCTCCAACTTCAACATTCAGGGCGTTGCGGGCGCAAGCTCCATCGTCGGCGACACTCCGGGCTGGAACTACGAACAGCTTCAGGAGGCTCTCGCAAAGATGCCTGAGGGCTGCCAGATATTCAACTACTACACCACCTCTCAGGATGTGCTGTCTTCCTGCCTCGCGCTGGATATGGGTACGCTCGTCGACTGGACTACCGGCCAGTGCAATTTCGACAGTCAGGGCTTCATCGACATGCTGAAATTTGCCTCCCAGTTCCAGAACGATTTCAACTGGGACAGCTACGAATACAGCGATGACGACAACGACTATACCCGCATCGCTCAGGGCAAACAGATGCTGCTCAATACCTATATCAGCGACTTTAACGACCTGCCCATGTACGACGCCATCTTCGGCGGCAGCGTCACCTATATCGGCTACCCGACCTCCAGCGGCACCGGCAATATGCTGAACTTCAACAACTCCGGCTACGCCATCTCTGCCCGCTGCGAGAACAAGGACGCCGCATGGCAGTTCATCCGCACCTTCTTCACCGAGGACTTCCAGAAGGGACAGTACGGCTTCCCGAGCAACATCAATGCATATAATGCAAAGCTCAAGGAGGCCATGACTCCCGAGTATCAGAAGGACGAGAACGGCAACAAGATAGAGGTGTCCCGCGGCAGTATGAGCTGGGGCAACGGCGATAATTATATTGATATCTACGCCACCACCCAGGAGCAGGCCGACAAGCTCTGGGAGCTTATCACTACCACCACCAAGGTAGCCGACTACTCCTCCAGCATCTATGATATCGTCAACGAGCAGACCCCGGCCTTCTTCTCCGGTCAGAAGAGCGCCGAGGAAGTCGCAAGACTTATCCAGAACAAGGCGAATATCTACGTCAACGAGCAGCGGTAATATAACAATGTCTCTCCCGCTCTTTATCAGAGCGGGAGAGACTCCTGATTCAACTGCGCTGTGAAGGAGAACGGATTCCCACGTCGCTTCGCTCCTCGGAATGACAACAGTGTTTTAAATATTGCGTCGATTCTTCCGTTTTGCGGGATTTGAAATCGCCGCTTCGCCTTCAGACCACCTTGTCATTGCGAGACCAGTCCTCAGACTGGTCGTGGCAATCCGCATCCCCGTTCCAATGTCATAGCCGGAGGTAATGCATGGAGTATTACGTATATATCATGTCCAGCACCTCAAACTACACGATATATACAGGCGTTACAAACAACCTCGTACGCCGTGTATATGAACACCGCACCGGCGCAGACCCTGACGGATTTACGACAAAATATGCTGTCAAGAAGCTCGTATATTACGAAAGCACCCACGACGTACTCTCCGCAATAGAACGAGAGAAGCAAATCAAGTCATGGTCACGCAAGAAGAAAAACACGCTTATTGCGGGTATAAATCCCGCGTGGCGTGATCTATATCCGGAGCTTCTTGACTGACTGAAAAGCCGCTGCAATTTTGCGCCTGCGGCTTGTAATATTTCTCTATATATAGTATAATAAGTCAAACTATAACTCAAACTGATGGAAGATAAGAAGATAAGCTATGAAAAAACGCTCGCTAAAATTTAATGACAAGGCGAAGGACTTCCTGAAAAGCATGTGCTTCCTCTCGCCAAGCCTTCTGGGCGTGGGCGTGTTCTTTATTATACCGTTCTTCGTCGTTGTGTACTATTCGGTCATCGACGGAGTCGGCTCGCGCAATTTTGTGTTTCTCGACAACTTCGTGAAGCTGTTCCAGAACTCCGCATTCCTCACCGCCGCGAAAAATACCCTGACCTTTTCGTTCCTCGCGGTGCCGCTGGCGGTCATCCTCTCGATGGCGCTCGCACTCATGCTTGAGTGCCGCATCCCTTTGAAATCTCAGTTCCGTACGTTTTTCCTCAGCCCGATGATGGTTCCCGTGGCCTCGGTCGTCCTGATCTGGCAGGTGCTCTTCAACTATAACGGCACCGTGAACGAGTTCATCATGCTCTTCGGCGCGGATAAGATCGACTGGCTCCAGACCGATTATGCAATGCTGGTCGTCATCATCCTGTTCCTGTGGAAAAACCTCGGCTACTTTATGATACTGTTCATGGCCGGACTTGCCAATATCCCGAAGGAGCTGCTTGAGGTGGCCGACGTTGAAGGCGCCTCCGAGTGGTACAAGTTCTTCGCCATCAAGCTCCGCTATCTGTCCCCCACCGTGCTCTTCGTCACGATACTCTCGCTGATAAACTCTTTCAAGGTTTTCCGCGAGGTCTATCTGCTGACGGGCGCTTACCCGTACAGCTCGCTGTACATGCTTCAGCACTTCATGAACAATACCTTCCAATCCCTTGATTATCAGAAGCTTTCCGCGGCGGCGGTCGTCATGGCCATTGTCATGGTCGTTCTCATCGCGCTGCTCTTTGCTGCCGAGGACTGGTTCGGAAAGGACGTGGAGGGATGAAGAAAAAGCATTATTTCGGCCGCGGCGCAATGTTTGTGCTGTGCGCGATATTCGCCATCGCCTTCCTGCTGCCGACGGTTCTGACAATTACAAACTCCTTCATGTCGGAGGAAGAGATAAACGCAAACTACGGCATGATATTCTCCACGACCACCGGCGGCTACGTCTCCAAGACCGTAAACCTCAAGTTCATTCCCGATAAGGTCACGCTTTCGCAGTATATAAACGGCCTTATCAAGTCGCCGGAGTACCTGCTGAAATTCTGGAACAGTGTGCTGCTGGTCGTGCCGATCGTCATATTTCAGGTGGCCATCGCCTCCGTTGCGGCATACAGCTTCACGCGATGGCGCGGCAAGATCAGAAGCGGCATTTTCTTCTTCTATGTCATTCTGATGCTGATGCCCTATCAGGTCACGCTGGTGCCAAACCGCCTCGTTGCGGAGTGGCTGAACCTCTATGACACGCGGTGGGCAATCATCTTACCCGGCATTTTCTCCCCCTTCGCCGTCTTTATCCTGACCAAATTCATGCGCCGCATTCCGAACGCGATGATTGAGGCAGCAAAGCTGGACGGCGCGGGCGAGATGCAGATCTTCTGCAAGATCTGCATGCCGATGTCCAAGGGCATTATCTATTCGGTCGCCATCCTCGTCTTCATCGACTACTGGAACATGGTCGAGCAGCCGCTCGTGCTGCTGAAGACTTCGGATATGCACCCGCTCTCGGTCTTCCTCTCGGAGATCAACTCGGGAGACGCGGCGCTGGCGTTTGCGGTGGCAAGCATCTACATGGTCATACCGCTGCTCACCTTCCTATACAGTGAGGACTACATCGTCGAGGGCGTTGCCTACGCCGGCGGCGTCAAAGGCTAAGGCAAACATTTCGTCAAAACAGGAGATACATATGGAAACGAATAAGCGGGGCTGGATCAAGAATCTGATCATCATCTTTCTCGTACTGATCCTGATTTTCACCCTTTTCTCAAACACCTTCATGAACCGCTCGCTGCCCGAGGTCGCCGTCTCCAATTCCGAGAGCGGCACGATCACCACGCAGGTGAAGCTCACCGGCACGGTCAATGCAAACTCGGTCAAGCAGATCACGCTCGACTATGCGCGCAAGATCAACGAGGTGCTGGTGCGCCGCGGCGACACGGTCACGCCGGGCATGGTCATCGCCACGCTGGTGGCGGGTGAGAGCCCTGAGATCGACAACCTCGAGATCGAGCTCAAGCAGCTGCAAATTGAATATAAAAAGATGCTGGTGGAGACCGAGGATTCGCTGATCACGACGCGTTACCAGCTGGAAGATACGAAGAAGGAGCTTGCAGCGCTCAACGATTACATCACGGCACTGCCGACGTATGACCAGCAGAAGCAGGGATACGAGGATCAGATCGAGGTGCTCAAGGGGCAGGTCAAGGAAAAAGAAAGCGTCATCAAGGATCTGGAAAAGCAGTCTCAGGACGAGGCATCGTCAGAGTACCGCCGTCTTTGGCAGGGCTTTATCAAGGCCGTGAACGTCAACGACGATGCCATTCCCGGCAATCATCGTACGGCTTGGCCGCTTTGGCTTGATGCTTTTGATTCGGCTTGGCTTACCTACACGCAGGCGATTCCGTCGGCAACGGCTTTCAATGTGAAGCCCGACGTCTCCCTCTACGACCATTCGAAGGCGACGGCTGCGCTTGTGGCGGCTCTTTGGCGCTGGCATCAGGAAGAGGAGCAAACCGGAGAAGAGGCTGTTAAGGCGCTCAAGGAACGCTCCGACTGGGATGAGCAGAAATTTCTGTTGATTCAGGGCGACTTCTTCGGCATTCAGAATTTCATCTTCAGCGAAGGCAGTGAAACGAACAAGAAGTCTGCCAAGATCCTTCGCGGCCGTTCCTTCTATGTTTCGCTGCTTACGGAGCTTGCTGCGCTCAAGGTTCTTGAGGCGCTCCAATTGCCGTCGACGAGTCAGATCATCAATGCAGCGGGCAAGTTCCTGATTGTTGCACCCAATACGGCTTCTGTTCAGGACGCCCTTGAAAAGGTTCGTGAAGAAATGGAGGCCTGGTTCCTGAAGCATACGTTCGGCACCTGCGGCATTGGACTGGCTTCCGTGCCTGCC
>ERZ779851.3495-NODE-3495-length-10372-cov-2.412717_pt1 | contig 10372 bp, 7 predicted proteins | sample MGYA00511094_ERZ779851 | MGnify/ENA primary metagenome ERZ779851 (study PRJEB29588, sample SAMEA2155512) | human gut metagenome | biome: human gut; feature: human-associated habitat; material: faeces | place: Denmark | collected 2008/2010 ... | reverse complement strand
CAGTGCTTTACAGGACTGTCATATAAATTATCGGTTGTCGACCAGGCAGAAGTATAAGGGTCGATAGTCACCAGCGGATAAGCCGGATAGCGAACGGAACGTGTCATACGAAATCCTCCTTTTTTGTTGGTTGCAGTATTATAGCACGAACTGCAGAGTTTGTGAATGAGAAAAAATACAAAAAATATGAGGATTATGCGCATTCCCGGAATTCCGACCATGAAAAAACCCTTCCCCGCTCAAAAGCGGCGGAAGGGTTCAGACTCTTTACCTGACGGGAAAGATCACTGGACGGCGTTGCCGGAAATATTGATCTGGCGGGTATAGAAAATGAATCCGCCGACCTTGAACTGGGAAGCGAGGTTGAGGACCTTGGTCGCTCCGAGTTTTTTGGTTTCCGCCGTAAGGACCGGCATCAGAGAGCCGACCGTAACGGTATCTTTCAGGACATCAATGGAACCCGGATTCGCAGTGGAACCGGTCAGCAGCGGGATCGTAAAGAGGTAGATACCCCAGTTCTGTGCATCAACGTGGGCAAGTGTTGTTCCGCTGTTCGCGATCTTCTGACCGCTGAGGTTTTTATCTTTTACGATTTCAACGCTGGCGCATGCGCTGAGAAGCAGGCCTGCGGCAAGAGCGGAAGCAAAAAGCATGATCTTTTTCATAATGTTCTTCCTCGGTTACAGAGTTATTTTACAGAATTGCCGGAAACGGTCGCGGTCTTCCAGTACAGGATGAACGGGAAAGGAATCGGAATATTGACGCTGTCGGTCATGGAAACAAGATCAATCGTGCGTCTTCCGCCCTTTTCCGCGCTCTTCTTGGTGACCATCTTGGTGACCGCGTTCACATTGACGGAATCTTCATTCCAGCGAATCGCTCCGGGCTCTTCAGCAGAACCGGTCAGCAGCGGGATCCACAGGAGATAGAGACCACTGGTGTAGCCGCTGACATGCGCGACCGACGTCCCGGATGCGGTGATGCTCTGATTGTTGAAAGTTTTGACATCGGCGGTCTGAACGGTGGAGCACCCGGCGAACAGGACCGCCGCTCCGGTCAGTGCGAGCAGGAGCGAGAGTTTTTTCTTCATTTTGCGAATTCCTTTCTTAGGTTTGAACAAGTTTTCCGTTCCGGCTGTCTCCGGAACCCGGCGGAAAACTTCTTTACTTTAAAATATACAGAGATTTTCCGGAAAATCCAATACAAAAACAAGATTTTTCAGCGGTTTTCCGTTCCATTCCGGAAAAATAAACATATTCCGGCAAACATTTATTGCATAAGAAATCACGCAAAGTACAAACTCCGGAAACTATTATTTTCGGGAAAAGTTGCAAACAGGGGATTGACATTTCCTGAAAATATTGTATAATATATGCAGTGGGCTATAAGTGGGCTAATACATCTGACACTGGAAAATGGAAGAGAACTGGATGGAAACCGAATCGGAAAACGTTTTGACAGAGACCGCGAAAATCCGTCACTATGTGATGAATCTGATCCTGCGGAACGGCAATCAGTCGGTAAAAATCATGTCGTCACGCAACCTGGCGGAAAAATTTTCCGTTGCGCGGGGAACGGTGCGTGCCGCAGTGGAAAAAATGGTTCATGAAAATTATCTGATCTCCCGCCGGGGAATCGGAACTTTCACAAATCCGTCAAAGACATTCTGCGCCTCCAGACAAGTGGCGCCAAAACTGATCGGGATCAAAATGATGAGTGGCGACATGTTTTTTCTTGATCCGCCGGCAATGCGCACGCTCTCCGTACTGCTGGACGAGTTCTCAAGAAAAAATTTTATTGTCCGCTTCCTGACGGGCAACCCGGTCACTCCGGAAGACTGCAAGTATGAACTGGACCATTGTTATGCGGACGGCATTGTCGGTTACAGCTGCGCACCCGGCATCCTTGAAGCAGCCGCCGGCAGGATTCCTGTCATCGGCATCAACTGCACCGGTAAACATGTTCCCGCCATTCCATACTCTTATCATACTGCTGTGGAGGAACTGAAACAACTCCTCCGCGGTGACAGTCTTATTCTCTGCTCTGAACTTACTCTGCCTTCGCAGCTTGAAATGGAGTTGAAAAACAGCGGACTCTCCCTGCATCGAAAAGAGTTTTCCTGTCTGGAAGCGCTTCCCGAACTGTCCGGCGGGATTTTTCTGCCGGAAGAATATCTGCCGGAATTTCATACACTCCTGCAAAAGCGCAACTGTTGTATTCAGGACTGCAAACCGTTTTTACTGACTCAATCGGAAAAGCAGCTCCCTTACTGGCGGTTTGAATCCCCGCGGCGGGCAGCATGCCGGAAAGCCGCCGATATGCTGGAAGCAATGTTCCGGGGAGAACAACCGGATGGCTGTACAATGGAATTTCAACTCAAACAGATCAATCAAACAAACAGAAAGGAAAATCCCGTATGACAAACGAACAGAAAACCGGAACAAGGAAAAGAACAAAGTTCACCCTCATAGAACTCCTGATCGTCGTCTCAATTATTGCAATACTTGCATCTCTTCTGCTTCCTGCGCTGCAATCGGCAAGGAAAAAGGCATCGGCGATTCTTTGTCTCAGCAATCAGAAGCAATATCTCAGCGCACTGACGCTGTATGCAGGCGACAGCTCCGAATGGATGCCGATCGGATATTACGACAAACAAAGCTACACACTGGAAAATGTCACCTACGAGTTCGTCAGCACATACAATTTTCTTTATCATGGCGGGTATCTGAAAAATGGAAAAAGCGCAGTCTGTCCGGAAGCGCTCCGTGTCTCCAACGGCGAACTCAAACCAAACAATGTCGGCAATGTGGCATTCAAGGCGTTCGGAATTCTGGAATGGGGAAGAGCTGTCGGACATACCGCAGGAAGCGGATTTTCCGACACCCATTGCACGAAAAAATTCTGTCTGGGAGTCGCGACCGCTCCCGGATGCAACGACTCCAGCAGCTGGACAAATTACTCCTCCGCAAAAGCTCCGCCATCCAAACACCTTATCATTGGCGACGTCATGCTGAAAAATTCCACCACAGCGGTCATGACTCAACGTCCCTCCGCCCCGAACCTGATCAGCAATGCAACAAACGACAGCTCCGACTCCGGAGTCCTCACAGCATTGCACGGGCAGCATGTCAACACCGCTTTTCTGGACGGTCATGCAGCGGCGTCCAGCCGTTCCGCTCTCAAAGACAGCGGAATCCGCCGGTACCGGAACATCTCCGGTCTGCTGGAGAAAATTCAATAACAAAATGAAAAAGGATATTCATCATGCAGAAACTCTTCCCGCTTCTCCTGCTTCTGACGGTTGCAGTCTCCTGTTCCGCCGGACGCTTCCGCATGGACGTTGTCGCGATCTCTCCGGATGCTGTTCTGGAAAGGACATCCGGCAGTTCCAATATCGTGTTTGAAACTCCGGGCTGGGTAAAAGACAAAAAAAATCTGAACCGTCGCTGGCTCTGGGTCCTCGGTCCCGAGTCCGACGGTCAATGGCAGACCATCGAATTCCGGTTCAAAGCCAGTCGAACCACACGGATCCGGCTGACTGCCGCCTGGACCGGCAGAAAACCGGAACTTCCCGATTACGCCTCTCTCCGGGATTTCAAAATCCATAACACCCGTCCCGTCAAATGGCAGTATCCGGAAAAAGCACCGGAACTGATCTCCCGCGGCACAGCGGAAACCCCTTATTCCGTCCGGGACACCGTCTTTTGCGAATTCAACGTCAACGGCGGAGAAGAAATAATGATCAGCGGCGGATTCCGGGCACTCCGGAATGATGAGATCCGTCAACCGGAGCCTCCGGATCCCGTAACATACCGGAAACACGGCTGGGAACTGAAAATCGACCGCAGAAGCGGAAACCTGCTCGAACTCCGGACAGCCCGCGCACAAATTCTGAAAAATCCCTCCAACCGCTCCCCGTTTTATTTCAACGACGGCAGCCGCTGTCCACAAACCTTGAATCCGGAACGCATCGAATTCGACGAAGCATCCGGAATCGTAACTCTCTCCCGCGGCAGCAGTGACTGGGAAGTGCGGGAACGGATTCAGTTTATTGACAATGCCCGGATCCGTGTCCGCGCCGAACTCGCTCCACGCGGAAATGAACGGAAAAAGTTCCGCCGTTTCGTCTACACCCTTTCCCTGCCTGCGGAAGGGGAATATTTCTATCCGGGAACTTTCTTCCGCGATAAAATGCATGTATTCGGCAACTTCTCCGCAACAGGACATCCGGAAAGCGAACGCAAAGGCAAATTCCGTGACCTTCCGTCGAAAACATGGTGGAAAACCGCACCTCACATCAAGTTTCTGGCGCTATCCCCCGGCGTACTCATCATCCCTGAACAGAAAACAGAAGCGGCTGGGATCGCTCTGAAACGGCTGCCGGACTGTGTCGCACTGGAAATCCCGGTTGGAACCGCCGGATGGGCGGAAAAAGGACAGGTCCAGCACATCACCGGTTTTGAACTCTATGCAGCCCCGGGGACCGCGTTGGAGATGCTGTTTGAAAAACATCTCCCCGCCAGACTTGCGGACAACGGCTACCACACACCCGCCGACCGGCCGGATTGGGTGCAGGACATGACGATCTTCGGCATGGATCTGGAACGGCTCAAAATGGCAACGTTTCAGGACTTCCGTCAGGGAATGGCAAAACGCATCCGGGAACTCGGCTTCAACACCGTATGGCTTCTTCCCGTTCAGGAAGGGACCATCAGCTACAATCCGAATGATTACTACAAGCCGGAATACCCCCTCGGCAGCTGGGACGAATACCGCGTCATGGTGCGGGAACTGCGTCAGAACGGGATCCGCGTACTTCAAGACATCGTTCCCCACGGCGGGACCGCTCCCGTCTCCCTCATTCATTACCTGTTCGGCGAAACCGGTTACATCCTCAACAGCCGTCCCAAGGATTTCTACAGCCCGGAATGGAATCATTATATGGCGGACGTAACCCGTTTCTATATGAAAATGGGGATCTCCGGATTCCGCGTGGATGCAATCGGAGGAAGCTCAATGCCGAATTGGAGACGACTGGGTTTTCCCGCGGAAATCCCGAAAGTCGTTCAGTACGGGAACCGTTACAACCCAAAACCGACCACCCGCACCGTCGCACCGGAACGCTGGAACAGATTTTTAAGTGAATACGGCACCATGCCCGCACTCGCCGCGCCCAGAGCGAGTTACAGTACGCTCGCCGGCGGTCTGCGCATGGCGGAAACCATCCGCAGCGCCGCAAGAGAGATCACGCCGGATGCCGTTACTCTGCTCGAAGTCCAGGGCTTTCCGTTCTCCACAAAGGGCGACCTGCTCTATGATCTGCTCTCCTGTCAGCTGATCCACAAGCTGATCGCGCTGCCGCCGGAACAGTTCGTCGCCGGGTTGCGGACCTGGCTGGAAGACCAGCAGGTTTCCGATCTTTCCGGCGTAGTTCTCATGCGCTATCTGGTTTCCAACGACAATCTGGTTTCGCGTCTCTTCGCCGGTTACGGGATCTCCAAAGCTCTGCTCGCATGGAGCTGGTTTGTTCCCGGCGTTCCGCTCGGATACAGCGACAACGACAACGGATTCGGCGAATATCTGCGCAAACTCAACGCTGTCCGCGACGCTCTCTCCGACCTGCGGCGCTCAAAGGCGGATTTCCGGTCCGTCCGGTCCTCCGCACCGGAACTCTTTCTTATGCGACGGGGCGGAACAGTTGTTGCCATCAACTTCTCCGGACGGGAAATCTCCGCCGTACTTACCGTTCCGGCTGACCTGAAACTCCGCCGCGACGTACTGAACAGCCGTCCCGCCGGTGCAGAACTTCATCTGCTGCCATGGGAATGCGCCGTTCTCACCGATTCGGAACTGCACATCCCGCAAACCGCAGCAGCCGGAAACGGAGACATCCTGAAACTTCAAAAAGAAAACGGACGTTTTCTGATTCCCGACGGTTACAGCTACCAGATCAACACCGTGGAGGGACTGATCGAGGACTGGCACAGCTTTCGCGACTGGGAAATCCTTCACCGCCGCACTCCACTCCGAACACCAGCCGACTCCAACCGCATTTGGGATTCCCGTTTCAATCCGCTTCATCCTGCCGCACCGGAAATCCGGATTTTCCGCAAAGACGGGCGCGGAATGGCAATCACGCTTCCGCCCGACGCCGTCCTTGTCATGCGCAATGCGAAACAGGGCTTCGAGCTGATTTCGGATCTGCCGGAACTGCAATGCCGTCCGGTCGGAGAACGGCTCCGGCAAACCAATGTCCCTGTCCGGCAGAACGGCAAACGGACCCTGACTTTCGATGGTCTCGCCTGGATCGTGGAACATCCCGATTACCGGATCCGTCTGGCCCGTGTCGGAGGCGGGATTCTGGAGTTTTTCGACAAGCGGCGTGGAAAGATACTGCTCCGCAATCAGTCGGTTTCGTTGAAAAACGGCGCCACGACCCGTTTTGATCCGGAAACCAGAGTCACGTTCCGGGAAGAGAAGGATGACCTGATCCTTGAATTTCAAGGGGAAGCGCAATTTTTGAAACGTCCGCTTCCTTTCCCGTTTGAAGTATGCACGGAGTATCGTTTTCCTGCGGATGGCTCCATCCACCTGTCCTGCCGTTACCGGAACAGCATCGGAGGCTCCATGTCTCTTCCGGTCTGGAGAGGAACCGCCGACGCGGAATTCCGTCCCGCCATTGCGGAAAACTCCGACGCGGTCCGCCGGCTTCCCGGCGGAGCGTTCTCCTGGGGAACGGACAACTCCCCGCGCAAGTGGCAGCAGTTCGGCATGGAACTGACCGGGAAATCCGTTCCCGTAATGGTTCGCAAAAACGATCCGGCGGCAGTTTCCCCGGAAGACGGCGGATTTGAATTCGCCTCCTACCGTGCGCATAAAAAAGGCAGCTTCTGGCGGCTCTGGAATCCAGACCCGAATTTATGGAAAAGTCTGAATCCGGGTGTGCTTCAGGCAGACAGACGTTACTCGCTGGAACTGACGCTGTACAATCCGGTCCGTCCGCTGACGCTGAATATCCGGGTCCGCTGCTGGAACAAATCCGGCAAATCGATGGAGGAATCCTTCCGGCTGCAGCTTCCTGCCGGAAAAGACCGGGTGAAAAAACGTTTTCATTTCACATTCCGGGAGGACGGATTCGCCCCTGTGCTGAATCTGGAATACAAAAGTCAGGTACCGGCAACATTCCTTGAAGTGGAATGTCCCGGCAGCCTGATCGCAGAGTAACCGCTTTCATCCCGGAAGAAAATTCCGTTCCGGGATTGATTTTACCGGAAAGCAGATTATTTTACTCCTAAAAAACGATCGGGAGGGAAATTATGGCTGACGGTAAATATACATGGCGCGGCGGCTTCTGTCTGGAAGTCGCCCCCGTTCCGAATACAATCGCAATCTTCGGAGCATCGGGAGATCTTTCATGCAGGAAACTGATCCCCGCACTCTTCCAGCTTTTCAAGCGCGGACTGCTCCATGAACAGTCCCGGATCGTCGGCTGTGCCCGTTCCGGACTGGATGACTCTTCATTTCACGCACTTCTTACAAAATGGATCAGGGGAAATCCCGACGATGTCCGCGAATTCCTCCGCCGCGTTCATTATGTTCACGGCGATTATGACGACCCGGCATTCTATCAGGCGATCGGCGCGAAACTCGATCAGGCGGAGCGCGAAGCCGGAGGAGAACCCGGATCGTTCGGACGCATCTTCTACCTCGCAATGCCGTCCGCTCTCTATTCCGGGATCGTGGACCATCTTGGCTCCTCAGGTCTGACAAAGGAGGACCCCTCCGGTGTACCGTGGCGGCATGTGATCCTTGAAAAACCGTTCGGACGCGATCTCGATTCCGCCCGGAAACTCGACCGGGAACTCCATAAAACTCTCGACGAACGGCAGATCTACCGCATCGACCATTATCTCGGCAAAGAGACCGTGCAGAACATCATGATTCTCCGGTTTGCCAATCTCATCTTCGAGCCGGTATGGAATTCCCGGTACATCGACAACATTCAAATCACCGTCGCGGAAACGGTCGGTGTGGAACGGCGTGCCGGATATTTCGACAAAAGCGGACTGCTGCGCGACATGTTCCAGAACCATATTCTGGAAATGCTCGCCCTCGTTGCAATGGAGATCCCCGGCTCAATCGACGCCGACAGCATCCGTTCCGAAAAGCTCAAACTTCTCCGCTGCATCCGCCCGTTCGATCCGAAACATCTGGAGAAAAGCATCGTCCGCGCCCAGTACACCGCCGGAACGATCAGCGGAGAGGCTGTTCCCGCCTATACCGACGAACCCGGCATTCCCGCAGATTCCGATACGGAAACATTCGTCGCCATGCGTCTGCTGATCGACAACTGGCGCTGGCACGGTGTTCCTTTTTATCTCCGCAGCGGAAAACGGATGAAAGAAAAAACCAGCCGGATCATCATCAATTTCAAGCCGATCCCGCACTCGATCTTCTCCCCCGTCAAGGCGGAGGATCTCACCCCGAACCAGCTGATTCTCAACGTTCAGCCGGAAGAAGGACTGCGGCTCACCATTCAGGCGAAACAGCCGGGTCCCAAACTCTGCATGGGCGCACTGGGCATGGACTTCAAGTACGCCAGCATTCTCGAACCGGGCGAAACCATGCCGGACGCTTATGAACGGCTTCTGCTTGACTGCATGCTCGGTGATCAGACGCTGTTCATCCGCAACGACACCATCGAACACGCATGGAGTCTGCTGACGCCCGTGCTCGACATCTGGGAACGCGGCGATGGCGGTCCCGTTCCACCGCTCTTCCACTATCCCGCCGGATCATGGGGACCGAAAGAAGCGGAAATCCTCACCGACATGGACAAGGTGCTTTGGAAGAATGAGACCGATTGACCGCGCAGCCCTCTCCGTCTGGAAAAAACGCATTCCGTTTCTGGCGGTGCTGATCCTGTGTCTGGCGTCAGTTCCATTCCTGACCCGTCCGCCTTGGTTCGATGAAGTCCTCACGCTCGGCTGGCTCACACTCGGATTTGCAAAAATACCGTTCACTTACCCGATCCCGAACAATCACATCGTCTATACGATGCTCCTCTCTCTGTGGAACTCGGCGGGCGGAGCGCTGACAGACAACTGGATTCTGCTTTTACGCCTGCTCTCTCTGGTGACGGGCGGAACCGCGTTATGGCTGTTAAGCCGGATCCTGATCCGGCGGGGCGGTCTCATTGCCGGGGCGGCATGTTCGGCGCTTCTGGCGGTCTCCGGACCGATGGTGCTGTTCTCGACCGCTCTGCGGGGATATGCCGCCGCACTCCTGTTCTGTATCGCCGCATTCCTCGCGGCGGAGCTCTGGATGAAACGGAAAAACGTTTGCAGTTCCGCTTTTTTTTACCTGCTGTTCTGCTATCTGGCGGTCGGAGTGATGCCCACCGCGCTGTTTGCCCTTCTGACGGGCACCCTGTTCTATCTCCCGGCGCTGCGCGATCCGGAAAAACGGCTGCGCTGGTGTCTGCTTGCCGTGATCCCGATCTTCTGCGTCCCGCTGTTCTACGCCCATATTTTCGGGAAACTCGTTGCGGCTTCCCAACTGCGGGAAGGATGGACCGGCTACGGTGCGGCATACTGGAATCTGTACGCCGCATTCGGGGTTTCCGTTCTTCCGCTGCTGGCAGCGGCGTCAGCCGGCATGTGGAAACTTTGGAAGCATCAGCCGCCATTGCGCCCGCGTCTGCTCTGTTTTCCCCTGATCGCGGTCATGCCTCTGTTTCTGCTGATCCCTGCAAACGTTCCGCCGTTCCCACGGATATTCTTTCCCTTTTTCGGCATCTGGAGCATCATTCTGGTCATTCCCGCGCGGGAGTATTTCAGGACGGCGGGACGGAACGGAGCGGTTCTTTTCCTGCTGACAGCTCTGCTGTGGATCCTCCTTGCGCCGACAGCGACTCCGATGGTTTCCCGTCTGCTCTTCGGTCCTGCGGGAACCGATGATCTCCTCTGCCCGTACCCGGTTTCGGAAGAGTTCATCCCCATGGAAGCGGTAAAAACGATCTGTGAAAACCTGCCGCCGGACGGAGCTGTTTTCATCGACTTTGACGCGGATCCGCCGTCACTCCGTTTCATTCTGCTGAATTACGGCGTGCCGGAGACCGCGATTCTGTACGACCGACCCGATTTCGGACAGGTGATGCGTCTGCCGCCCGGAACCCTGCTCGTCTGCCGGGACCGGACGGATCTTGAAAAACTGAAACAGCGGTTCCATCTTTCCGGCAATCCGGAACCGCTTCTGGAACGCGGAATGCAGAAAGTGTACCGGATGAAATGAAAATCGAAAAAATCCGTTTCAAAAATCTGGCGTCGCTTGCCGGAGAGTGGCAGATCAACCTGACCGATCCGGTATTCGC
>ERZ779851.3494-NODE-3494-length-10373-cov-3.965110_pt1 | contig 10373 bp, 10 predicted proteins | sample MGYA00511094_ERZ779851 | MGnify/ENA primary metagenome ERZ779851 (study PRJEB29588, sample SAMEA2155512) | human gut metagenome | biome: human gut; feature: human-associated habitat; material: faeces | place: Denmark | collected 2008/2010 ... | reverse complement strand
AGTGGTTCGGATGCGGCTTTTCCGTGGAAGAAAACTATTGTGGAAGGAGTTGAACCACCATGAGTGAGCAGACAGAAGTTTCTTTTGACACTGCGTTGATGATGGCACTCCATGCAGATGCACAGAAAGAACTGAACGAGCTACCAACTCCGGCGCAGCTTAAAGAACGCTACCCGGACACTTCCCGATGGGATGCCCGCCTGCAAGCGGCGTTGCATAAACACCGCCCTGTGCTGAAACGAGTGCTTATTGCGGCCCTGACGCTGGTAATTTTAACTCTCGGTGCGCTTACAGTAAGTGCGGACTTCCGCAAGGCAGTCTACACGATGATTCAGAAGTTCTTGCCGATTGAGATGCAGCTGACGTATCAAGTGGACGGCGAACCGTTGGAACGATTGCCGGATGGATACAGCGATCATTATGTGCCGGACGGCTTTGAACGAGATCGTGAGCAGGAATTTGAAAGCGCAGAAAACTTTTTGCACGTTCACTCGTCAAAAGGAAGCGGCAAAGGATATACTGTTCGATGCTCCATTATACAGCCGGGGCAACAGTCCTCGTTTAACAATGAGCATACAACTTATGAGAACGTAAAAGTTGGAGACGCAGACGCAACTTTGGGAACGAGCGTAGAAAAGAACGGCGATACAGTATATATTTTAAGCTGGGAGCAGAGAGGCATTTCAAACACGATTATGGGAAACATCTCACAAGATGAGATTGCGAGAATCGCTGAAAACATTTTTAATATGAGCCTCCATGTTATTTGTTAGAATCAACAAATAACATGGAGATTTTTTGTATAAGCGTACAAACATAACGAAAAACAGAGATTTTTTCAAAAAAGCTGTCACAAACATAAGGCGAATTACGTTGACTAAGCAAAAGCTCCTATTGGAAGCAAAAAAATGGAGGTGTATAAAATGACAAAGAAAGTGGTTTTCAGCATTTGCACTGCAATGATAGTAGTTTTTTCCTTTGGTTTTTTCAAAGTGAATTTTTTAGATAGAAAAGAATCGAAGCTCACAGTCACAAATGTGGATTTGCAAGAGAACTGTATCTATGCAATAGCAAAAAACCAGTTGTATGATGCCGATGATGAATACATAATTCATGGAGCATCAGATTATTTGAAAGGGCAAGTTCAACTATCGCAAATTAAAGAAGGCGAAACAATTATCGTGATTTCAAATGGAAAAGTTTTACAATCAGATCCATACCAATTTGATACGATATATAGCATTCGGCCACAATGATTGCGCTTCCGAAAAATACACAAATGATAGTTATGTACGGCGGCAAATGCCGCCTTAAAATCAGATGGGTTCGGTATCTTCCTCGCCGGTGTCCTCCGGCTCGTCCTCGGTGGGAATCTCAAAATCGCCCTTGTCCTCGGTGTAGTTTGCATCGGGGTCAAGGGCTTCTTTTTCGGCCTGCTTTTTCTGCTTCTGCTTTGTGAAAGCGTAGAAGCCGCCGCCTGCCACCAGCGCAATCAGCACGACTACGCCCAGAAAGCCGGATGCGATCTTTGTGACCTTGTTTTCCTTGGGCTGTTCCTCGCCGGATGCTGCCGCTTCTTCGGCGGCTTTTTTCGCTTCTTCCTCGGCTTTCAGCTTATCCTGTTCCGCCTGCGCCGCTGCTTCTTTTTCAGCGGTGTAGGCATCGGCGGCATCCTCTTCCGTCCGCGCTGCATTATGGTCGATATGTCCTTCCAGAACAATTGCCTTCTTGCGTCCCGAAACGACTCTTTCTTTCATCTGCTCCGTCAGCAGAACATAAGCTGTCGCATCTGCAATGAGCTTGTTCTCAATGCGCAGACACATTTTCGATGATGTAAGATGTTCGGGCATATCGGTTATGATGCACACCCGTTCAAAGCGTCTTATCTTTGCAGCCGCATTCATTCCGATATTGGCAGAGACAGCAAACAGATCAAAGAGCACGACGGTCCCGCGTTCGGCAAACAGAACTCTGAAAAATGAATAAATACACCGAAGGATATGCTTGATAACGGGGAGGTTCACGGTCGTCATATATCTTACCGTCAGGTCTCCGCTTTTTTCTGGTTCTTTGCGAACCAATATTTTTTTGCAGTTGGACCGCGTTACGGGCAAAAGCGCAAGAGCTTCGACCCTGACACCGTTTTGCGCCAGCCCCTCGCACAGCAAGCGATTGTATTTGCTTGCGGCGTATGAAACATTCTCGGGATCCGAAAAGATCGTCCCGAGATCCGCATCGTCAAACATGGATGCGATATACAGGATTTCAGTCACTTCCGTTCACTTCCCGCACTCCGCGCACAGCACCTCGATATGCCTTTGCGCCATTTTTTCAATAGTATATTCACACATAACCGCAAGGCTCGTCCTCCCCATCCCGGCAAGGTCGCGGGGCAGCATCGCGTTCACGGCTTCCGCCCAAGCCTCCGCGTTTCCCGAGGGGACTATCATGCCGCTGCGTCCTTCCGTCTGTGCATTGAATAAAAAGATGATTCTATCTATATTAAAAAAACAATAACGCACAGCAAAAAAGTGTTCTTTTTATTTTGTGAAAATTGCCCTGCACAGTTTTTTTCCTTCATCAAACTCTTTCATCACTTTTTCTAATTCTTTGTCGCAGCTGCGTCTAAACGAAAGCGACTCTATTTTGCCAAAATAGTTATATATTGCATCCGAAAAATCGTCATCGAACGGGTCGCATTCAAAACCCACACCGTTTTCGGTACACTTTTCTCCCATGAACGAACCACGCATACAAAGTTGCGGGATATAAAAAATCAATCCGTCATAATACTTATTTCCGATTGCCAGCATCGTATTGCTGTCTTTGTAGATATTGTGAATCAGATCGGTGCTACGAACGAAAAGATATCGATCCTCCGGGTTGTACTCGCCGTGAAAGAAAACATTTTCGGCTCTGACTTGCGCTACATATGCCTTCAGGTTCTGTGCGATCTGCTGTTCTCTACCGTAATAGTGCAATTCAAAGCGTTTGTCATTTGATAACTTTCTAATTATTTCGCGGTTGATTTCCTCGTGACGAATAAATCCCCAAAAGGCAATTCTGATCTTGTCCGACGGCACACCATACTTTTCTTTCTCATCTCTATGCGCAAGTGAATCTGTCAATAAGTTATGAGAAGTAAAGATTTTATTCTTTTCGCTTTCCGGCAAAAACCTACGAAAAGCATCACTGCTGACAAATGTCGCATTTGAAGCCTTTACAAGCTTTCCGATTATGTTTTTATACGGCTTAAACCATTCATAAGTCGAATCTCTATAGTCGAAAATATATCTCCCCGCATACCTTTTTGTTAGTTTATCAAAAAGCAAGACGCCCGGTAAAGAATGAAGGAAAATTACAAAATCAAACTTTTCGTCCGCCAGCAACTGCAAAGCGTATCGCCGGTATTTCAGAAAACTGCCGATTTTAGAAAGCTTAGAAGTGTCATCTTCCTGCAAGCACAAGAATTCATGCAATGTTACGCCCTTCAGTACCGTTGTATCCTCCGGCATCAGATCGCGATTCCAATAAAGCAGATGAACATCGTTTGCAGCCACATCTATATTGCCGAGATAAAAATTAATATACGGCATGTATTTGATTTTCGAAAAACCCATTATCAGAATTTTCATCTATTCAATGCAACCTCAGTATTTTCCGATACCTAATGCGACATCATATTTTCAAGATAAACAATTATAATTTCTTTTCTGAAATTTTGATTGTAAAATTTGCAAGCGTTCTTTCTCATTTCGGCAATTTCATCGTGCGAATAAATAATTTGCTTTATAATTTCTGATAGTTCAATGGGATTTCTTACGCTTATAAACCCACAATCAGCTTTTTTAATTATTTCCGCACTCCCTTCGGCTGCCGAAGCCCGCCGAGTCGAACAGCCGCGTCCGGAGCACGTGCAGTCGTACATCCGTTTCCGACCCTATGCGATACGCGATGGGCTTGTATTTTTCGGGAACGTCCTCTCTACCGTACGCTATTCTGCATTCGTGTCCGTGTTTCATCAGAACGTCCGCAAGATCGGTACATATCCTCCCCGTGCTGCGTATACCGCAGACGGAGTTGATCTGCAATACCTTCATAAACACCTCCGGCTTTTTTCTCGCACAATGCTCCGTGCGTCACCCCTGCACGGAGCACAAAGTCCGCAGATGTGATTCCAATGTCGAAATAAACTTTTCTTTGGAGTATAACTCCTCATATGCGGCGCGCGCATTGCTTCCCCACATGTCATATTTTGACCGCTCGTCCGCAAATTTTCTGCACACCGCAGCCAGCTTTTCGTAATCGCCCGCCGAAACGCAATATCCGCACTGTGACTGTTCGATCACTCGCCGCGCTTCACCGCCGATCGCTCCGATAACCGGTTTACCCGCCGCCATGTAAGACTGAAGTTTGCCCGGCATGGTAAGGCCGATAACGGGATCGTCTTTCATCGTGATGAGCATGGCATCCGCCATAGCATAATAGCGCGGCATCATGTCTGTCGCCTGCCTGCCGTGAAAGATCACCGGAACATCATACTTCTTCGCCAGCTCCATGCACTCCTCAAGCGCGATACCGTCGCCCACGATGTGCCACCGCAAGCTTTCAACATCCTTGCATAAAGCTGCCGCCTTTATGATGGTATCCACACTTTGCGCAGCTCCGATATTGCCCGCGAACATAAGATCCGTATATTCATCCGGGACTTTTCTGCATTCCTCACGCGAAAAAAACGCCTCGGCGTACTGCGGAAGATAAAATGTATCACAGATCCCGAACTGTTCCGCAAAATAGTCGGAAAAAGCTCCCGATGAAATCAAAATTCGATCCGCTGCCCTGTAGATCTTCTCGGATTTTTCGGCAAATCGCCTATACACCGCACCGCTCCTCGCACCTCCGGCACTGAGGCTTGCAGGCCAAAGATCAAGACAGTACAGCGCCGATTTTACATGGTGACTCTTTGCATACATAATACCCGCTTCCGCCATCATAACCGGCGAAAGCTGATAGATAAAAACCACATCAAACGGTTCTTCAACTGCTTTTACATATTTCTTTGACTGATGCGGGTAACTGTAATAGTTCCACAGCCTGTGTGCCGCGCCTTTTTTTCGCGGATGTATCGGGCAGCGGTGGACCGCAACTCCGTTTATGACCTCGTCGGCTTTTTGCCCATGCTCATAGCCCGGGTATATAGCCCCCATAGGATAATTCGGCGTTCCCGTTACCACTGTGACCTTATTTCCGCGGCGGACCAGCTCCTCGCAAATATCCGCAATACGAAACGGCTCCGGCGAATAGTATTGGCAAATAACAAGAATATTCATTTCCCGTCCTTTAATTACACTTCGGTTTATCTTCCGCGCTGCCTTACGGCCGATGCATATGTATCGTCAATCTACCGTCGAAAGCATGATCCGCACTTTTGGACGGTATATAATGCCCCGGCATCCCGACAAGTCACACGCTCAATAAAAAAAGCAAGTGTACAATGAAGGGATACACTTCGCTACACGAAAAACGATATATATCTATACTTTTCACTAATACATAATATATAATACAGCAAGAGAATGGATTTGTCAATAGCTCGCCGCTAATTGTTACGCTTGCAGAACGACGCGGTTTCCGGTACAATATGCGTCTTTCGCTTTGAAAACATTGTTCCCGAGCTGAACCGTATATCGGTCAAGGTCGGGAACCGCCTTGGCGGTTCCCGACCTTTTTCGATCTCGAATTCGCCGCCAGCGTTCATCTGCGCAGCTTGGCAGCGACCGTTTTCACTTTTTCGATGCGGCAGGGGAAGGCGCTGCCGAAGCATTTGCCGACAGATGTAACTACCGCTTCCTTCATCTCGTTTTCAATGCCGAACGGCACGACCACGCGGTCGCCGACCTCAAGCTCGGCCTCTCCTGTCAGATAGTAATAGTACGGCTTATCGGGATAGTTGATGCTGACCTTGCAGAAGCGGTATATCCGCGTGTCCCTCGGGTCGGGCGCCCTCTCCTCCTCGAGTGCTTTTCGCTCGCGCTCGTATTCCGCGCGTATCGCAATATCGTACTCGTCGCGCGTTTCAAACGCCTCCGGATCTATGCCGAACTTATTCCAGCAGTTTCTTCTCCAGCCGTATTTTTTCTCGTTCACAACCGAGAGGTATTCCTCCTCGGATCCGTATCGCGTCGGGTCAATGTCGCTGTCGCGGTATTTTTCCCTCCATGCGTTTTTTCGCGAATACGCATATTTTTTCGAGTTCTTTTCCTTGTATTCGATAAAATCGGTGAGCGATTTCCGCCATTTGGCGATCCTGTTTTTTATGCGGACATCCGACTCGTCGAACACTATCGGGAAAACATGTGTCAGAAACAGCTCAGCGGGTTCGAGTCCGTCCTCTCTCAAGCACTTGTCTATGCATGATTCGATATACTCTATTTTATCAGTGACATCGGAGGCGGGATTGGCCAAAGCGCACTCCATGATCTTTTTCGCCGTTTCCGTATGCCCGCACTCAAAAGCGGTGAGCACAAGATCGACAACGCTCCGCAGATATCCGACGCAATTCGTTATCAGCTTTTCGGCAAACGACGGAGATGCCGCCATGCGTTTAATGATCGCCGCCGGGAATTCGTCGGGATAATCCCGCAGCGACAGCAGAACCGACGAGGTGATATCGCTCCCGTTATCGGCATAGCGCATATATGGCTGAAAGGTGTCAAGACACCATTCCCATATTTTTATCGCATTCGGGACGTTGTCCTCTGCCAGGAACAGCAGCAAACTGCCGAAATTCGTTTTTGCTTTGTCCTTTTCGTCGGGAATATCAAACGGCAATTTAAAATGATCCTTTATCGCCTGCGCATACAGATACGTGCCGTTTACCGTGAGATATTGCGCCGCCAATGCGTTGCTCTCGGCGATGAACCTGCATGCGACAAGTTTCGTCGCGATACCGTAAAATTCTCCTTTGGCAGCACTTTCGAGCGCGTTAGCGGCGGCGGCTTTTCTGTACCGTATGTATTGCTCGGAGCCCTCGCCGTCTTCTTCCCCGTTCTTCTCCCTCTCCGGCATTACCTCCCGAGGTTCATCGACATAGGGATCAATATAAACGTCATCGTCGTCATCATCGTCGTCATCGGGATCGTCGAACAGCCCATCGTCGTCCTCATCATCGTCGTAGTCTTCATCGTCATCAAAGTCACCGGCTGCGGACGTGCGGAAGCCGCGCACGGAAGCAGCCATTCTCTTGTCGAATATTGCGTCTTCGAGCGCCTCAATGTATTCTTCCGCCGAGTCATAGTCGTCGGGATCGATGTCGAGGTCCTCGTCATCGTCGTCGGGATCGTCCCGCCACCGATCGTCGTCTTCATCGTCCTCCGCAGGCGCCCGTTCTTCATTTGTTCGCCGCAGTTGATCCTGATATAACCAATAATCCTGAAGATCACGATCCCCGTCATGATCCATGTCGGGAATACCTATGTACAAATAGTCTTGCCATTTTTCCGCCATGCTGTGTGCCTCCCTTTGCTTTAATGCAGACCGCACCGAAGCCGCATGACACATATGTGCCCGTTATGTATATTATATCACTTATATGATGTATTGTAAATGTTTCGAAGCCGCAATAATAAAAAACAGCAGACAAAAATGGGTGCTAAAAAGCTCAAAATGAGTTTTTTAACACCCCGGTTTGCGCGGATATTCTTTTATTTAACGCTCGATGCTATTTTTATCAATTCGTCTGTACCGAACACAGTTGAATGCAGTTGAAAATAATACTCTCCGTCGGTCCATATGATCATGTATCCCTCGGATCTGTGTTTGATAACGACCGCCTTGTTTCCGTTGATCTCCGTATCGTACATATCCGAAATGTCGCTGTCGATCAGCGTTTCGCTTCCGTCGTAGATCATCTGATAATATGTCAGGATAAGGTCGTCTCCAACATAGTAGTCTATCACAACTCCTGACTCGCTGTTTCTGATTACGTCTTCCTCCACGTTTTGTTGCGGGATATATGTAGGCTTCATTGCTCGCTCAACCCTCGTGAGCGCTCCTCCGGCAGACGACGATGTACCCTCGCCGGTGTGATCTCCGTCTTTGCCCGGATCCAATCGCACCGCAATGTAATCTTCATACCACTCGACAACGGCGCCTACCATCGCGTTGCGGATATTCGGCACCGCCATTACGGTCAGAAACCCCACCGACATGAGCGCCAACAGCGCAACGGCGACGCGCACGAAGCACTTTCTGAACATCGCAAGCGCCGGCTTGCGTTTGTATCTGCCGATCAGTCGTCTTTGTCCGGCATAAAAGCTGTCGCTCAGTGTAACGCCGGATGTATCAAGCTCTCTGAACATCTCAACATCGTCATTGCCGCAAAAGCGATCAAAAGATCGAGCTTATCACCCGCTTCTGTACTCATACAGCATCTCTCCTCCCGTTTCAAGTATCATTGCTCTGGCTCTCGAATACCGTTTTCGAGCCAGCGTCTGAGATATACCCATAATGTTTGCGATCTCATCATAGTCGAATCCCATGCTTTTCAGCGTGATAACATCCCTGTATTTGTGGTCGAGCCCGTCTATCAGCTTTACGACATATTCGCAGACACAGTTGTTTATCACGAGCCGCTCCACATCTGCGGAGCTGTCGGGAATATCCATTACCGACGACCCGCCGCCATCGCATACGGTCTGCGAGCACTGCGTCTCGGCAATGCGCTTATTTTTGTCATACATATCAAGCGCGGTGTTTCTGCACACGATAACAAGGAGCTTTATGAGACTGTCGTCCTTTTGCGCGTTTTTGAAGCGATCCAGCTTGTCTATTATCTTGACGAAGGTGTCCTGAACACAATCCTCGGCATCGGCGCGGTTCCCGAGGATATTGTACGCGACAAGATACAGCTTTTTGGCATACCTGTTGAAGACCGTTTCAACAAACAGCCTGTCATCTTCATTTTCGATAGCCATAATGACTGCCAGCATACAATTTCGCCTCCGACATTTTTCAACATTATATCATCATGCCGACGGTTAGTCAAGGCGAAAACCGGATAATATTTCAAGCCGGATGAGAAAATCAAAGGCACGTCCGCATCACCGTCAAAGCAGCCCATATTTTTTTGCGATGTTATGCGCATCGCTGCGCGGATCGGAGCTGCCGGGCAGGACGGTATACGTCCTGCGTTCTCCGTCGCTTTCAGTGTGCAGATAGTCTACCGCCCCGCCGCATTGCCGCACCGACGGCTGAGAGCCGTCCAATTCATGATAGTGCGTTACAAACAGGCATTTTCCACCGATGCGGCATATCTCACGTATAAAATTCGCGGCGATCGGCACGGCTTCCTCTGCCGAGGTGGATGTAAATGCTTCGTCTATCAGTGCCAGACTGCGGGGAGTAAATTTTTTCAGCACGCCGGAAAGAGTTATGCACTCCCGCTCGAATCTGCCGACCTGATCCGCGTTTGCCTGTTCCTCGACCGAAATTTTAAAAACGGTATCGCATATCGGGAGTGACGCCGCCCTTGCGGGGATCGGCATCCCCAGTTGAAAATAATACTGAGCGGCTGCAAGTGAGTTCAGAAATACCGATTTCCCGCCGCTGTTCGGTCCCGTCAAAATATAACAGCATACATCCGGTTCCAGACGCACAGTATTCGGCACGATGTCTTTTTTGTCCTTTTTACGGCACAATGAATCGTCATACAGGGAATCCACATCAAACAAGAAGCGGTCGCTGACGGTAGGAAAGGCAAGCGGTATTCTCTTCTCCTTCAGTTCCGTGATGCGTTTGACCGCTTCTGTCACAAAGCCGAGAGACCCGGACCACTCATAGAATTTTTTCAATGCGTCCTTCAGATATTTTTCTATGCTTCTGCTGCAATGCCGCAGACCGTCACCGAGAACAGAATCCAGTCCCTTCAGCAGCGCATTATTCATGCGCTGACTGTCCTGATATCCGAGCTTTTTGTCAATGACCGTCAGAGGCGCAATACAATGAAAATCGTCCTTGGCAAAATCCATCCGTATCACCCGATCCCAAAAATCACCCGAGCTGAATTCTTCCGAATTAAGTGCAACGATCCCCGCCTCCTTAGGCTCAAACATGGGAGTCAGATTTATGCCCACGGTAACGCTGTGTACGGAACGCAGCCGGGCGCTGTTTTTCATATAATACTTGCCGATCCTGCCGTACTCTGCGGACCGCTTTTCGTTGTCCGCCATGTGATAAAGTGCCAGCAAGGACCGCGCGGTCAATCTGTCGGCGATCGGCTCCAGATATCTGCAAATGAGCTCCACAAGCTCGATATAAACAACCGGGTAAAGCAGATCGCGCAGCTTCTCCTCGCGTCCTGCCGCTCCCTGACC
>ERZ779851.3493-NODE-3493-length-10373-cov-14.104187_pt1 | contig 10373 bp, 6 predicted proteins | sample MGYA00511094_ERZ779851 | MGnify/ENA primary metagenome ERZ779851 (study PRJEB29588, sample SAMEA2155512) | human gut metagenome | biome: human gut; feature: human-associated habitat; material: faeces | place: Denmark | collected 2008/2010 ... | reverse complement strand
AGAGATCAATGTAGCGGTAACAGATCTGGTGCTGCTTATCGGAAGCCAGCAGGATATCACAGATGATTTTACATATGATACTTCTAAGATCGAAGCATTCCTGGTACCTGCAGGAACAGGTATTGAAGTATATGCAACTACACTTCATTATGCGCCATGCAATGTACAGGATGGCGGTTTCCAGTGTGTAGTCGTACTTCCGGCAGGAACCAATACAGATCTTACATTTGAGACAGCTAAGACAGGCGAGGACAGCCTGCTGACAGCTAAGAACAAATGGCTCATTGCACATGAAGATGCGGCAATCGAGGGTGCAGTAAACGGACTTCGTGGAGAGAATATCACCATTGACTGAGTTGCTCGGAATCTGTGGCAGTAGAGTATCAGAATATAGTAAATGAATAACAAAATCATATAAATACATATCAAATATGGAGGAATTTATATTATGAACAATATACCAGTAGTAAAACTTGGATTAATCGCAGTAAGCCGTGACTGTTTTCCAATTCAGCTTTCTGAAAAGAGACGTGCAGCAATCAAGGAAACTTATAAAGGTGAACTTTATGAATGTCCTGTAACTGTTGAGAACGAGAAGGATATGGAGAAAGCTCTTGAAGATGTAAACAAAGCAGAGTGTAATGCGCTGGTTGTTTTCCTTGGAAACTTCGGACCTGAAACTCCTGAAACTCTGATCGCAGAGAGATTTGACGGACCTTGTATGTATGTAGCAGCAGCAGAAGGTGACGGTGATATGATCAACGGCAGAGGTGATGCTTACTGTGGTATGCTTAACTGCTCCTACAACTTAAAAATGCGTCATCTGAAAGCATATATTCCGGAATATCCTGTTGGAACAGCAGATGATATTGCAAAGATGATCGCTGATTTCGTACCGGTTGCACGTGCAGTCATCGGTGTCAGCAATCTTAAGATCATTACTTTCGGACCACGTCCACAGGACTTCTTCGCATGCAACGCACCTATTAAAGGCCTCTATGAGCTGGGTGTTGAGATTGAAGAGAACTCAGAGCTTGACCTTTTCGAAGCCTTCAACAAACATGCCGGTGATGAAAGAATCCCGGAAGTTGTTGCAGATATGGAAAAAGAGCTTGGCACCGGAAATAAAAAACCGGAGATTCTTGCAAAACTTGCACAGTATGAGCTGACACTTCTTGATTGGGTTGAGGCACACAGAGGATACCGCAAGTACGTGGCAATTGCTGGAAAGTGCTGGCCGGCATTCCAGACACAGTTTGGATTTGTTCCGTGTTATGTCAACAGCCGTCTGACCGGAAGAGGCATTCCGGTATCCTGCGAGGTAGATATTTACGGCGCACTGAGTGAGTTTATCGGTACCTGCGTGAGCGAGGATGCTGTCACACTGCTCGACATCAATAACTCCGTTCCGAAGGATATGTACAAAGAGTCGATCGAGGGCAAGTTTGACTATACACATAAAGATACATTTATGGGATTCCATTGTGGCAATACCTGCTCAAAGAAGCTGGCATCCTGTGAGATGAAAAACCAGATGATCATGGCAAGAAGCCTTCCTGTCGAAGTAACAAACGGTACCCTTGAGGGAGATATTGCACCGGGCGATATCACATTCTACCGCCTGCAGTCCACTTCCGACAATAAGCTGCGCGCGTATGTGGCACAGGGAGAAGTCCTTCCGGTTGCAACCCGTTCGTTCGGAAGCATTGGCGTATTTGCCATTCATGAGATGGGACGTTTCTACCGTCACGTTCTGATCGAGAAGAATTATCCGCATCACGGAGCGGTTGCATTCGGACATTACGGAAAGGCTCTGTTTGAGGTATTTAAGTATATTGGGGTTCCGATGGAGGACATCAATTACAACCAGCCGGCATCTCTGCCTTATCCGACGGAGAATCCGTTCGCATAAAGAAAAATAATATGGGAATAAGCACCAGCTTGGGCCTGTAGATGTCTGCAGGTTAAGCTGGTGCTTTTTAAATGGGAGTTTCATCCCAAAGATACCCAGTGAAACAGGAAAACTAAAATCATTTGGTAGGTAATTCATCCGGCAGCAATACAGAAAATGACAACAGTACAAAGTAAAAATTCAGATTTTCAAAAAAAGAAAAAGTATGGTATTATAAAACCGGCATCACGGATGCCGGTTCTATAATAAAAATCTGAGGTGATTGTACAATGAAACAGGAAAATTATATACGTGGCATGATAATGATCATTTTGTCGGCATTCTTTTTTGCGTGTATGAATGTGAGTGTGCGGCTGGCGGGAGATCTGCCGTCCGTACAGAAAAGTTTTTTTCGGAATCTGGTAGCTGCATTTTTTGCGGCAATTATTCTTATCAAAAATCATACAGCACCTAAGGTGGAAAAAACACAGTGGGGTTCACTGTTTTTACGCTGTGCATTTGGGACACTTGGAATTCTTTGTAATTTCTACGCGATTGATCACCTGCTGGTGGCAGATGCTTCTATTTTAAATAAATTATCTCCCTTTTTTGCAATTATTTTTTCCTTCCTGTTATTAAAAGAAAAGATAAAACCAGCTCAGGCAATGTGCGTTATACTGGCATTTGTCGGCTGTTTGTTTGTGGTAAAACCGGGGTTTGAAAATGCACATCTGATCCCTGCGCTTATTGGCGTATGCGGAGGACTGGGTGCAGGAATCGCATATACAATGGTGCGGAAGATGGGTACACACGGAGTAAAGGGACCGGTCATTGTGTTTTATTTTTCCTGCTTTTCCTGTATTATTGTGATACCGTGGATCGTATTTCATTATCAGCCGATGTCACTGCGGCAGTTGTTGACGCTGCTTCTTGCGGGACTTTTTGCAGCGGGAGGACAGTTTACGATCACCGCAGCATATACCTATGCACCTGCCGGAAAAATTTCTATTTTTGATTATTCACAGATTATTTTTGCAACATTACTTGGATTTCTTTTATTCGCGGAGATTCCGGATCGATACAGTCTGATAGGATATGGATTGATCATTCTGGCTTCACTGGGAAATTTTCTGTATAACTGGAAACACAAAGATTAAAGGAGTATTCACATGTCGATTATTTCATTTCGGTGTCATACAACCATTCATCTGGCACCATTGGTAAATCAGGAAACGATTCATCAGGATATGGATAGGGGACAGCAGCTTATGTCAAGGATCAATCAGGGAATCCTTAGGGAGATAAAGCCAAAAAACCCACTGGTTGAATGGTATTACTGGAAGGACAAACACACAGTTTCGGATGTCACAGAGCATAGTTTGTTTAAGATGGCGCAGGGGATGCTGTCCCCGTGGAAAATGATAATTACCGGTTGGAAGAGATCGAAGAATTAAATAATGCATGGGCCGTTTATGATAAAAAACTGAACACATTTTTTGCGTTTGACCCGGCAATTACGACATTGCAAAAAGATGAGAAGCGAAACCGTGTGCTGGTAGTCTGTGAAGACAAGGAACGCGGGCTGATTGATGTTATTGAAGCGGGAGCTCTGCTGCTTGAGTGTCTGCGTGCATTTACAGGGATAGAAGAACTTTGCTTTCTTCCGGTCAACCCGGACTACTATATATGGACAGGAACGGTGACAGGGATTGACGGATTGAAGATGCGCAGTAATGGATATGCCGGTACCTGGCTGCTTCTGCAGAGTGAAAGCCAGGTGAAGAAATTGCGGATGCTTGCAACCATTTACAGTATGGATTATCCGAATCTGGTAGATTCGGATGAACTGGCACGCAGACTGGCAAAGGAGGAAGCCGCAGGGCAGTGCATCCGAAGCAGGCATGGGATCGTGCTGTTTACGGAAGAGGGACTTGTGTATATGGATGGAACAAATCCGGACAATGACTGGGAACTGAAGTATCCGATTTATGAGAATGACTGTTATTATGAGATGCTGAGATTTGCTTACCGGAAACAGGTATCCGGGGAACTGGAAAATTACTGTGCATGGAAAGCCTGGCTGAACAGGAATTTTACTTGACATCTGAAAGAATCATTACTATACTTAAAACCAAAGGTGAAAAACGAAGACGAAGACAGTAACTGTGATAGGAAAGTCAAAGAGAGTTGGAACAGGTGAGAGCCAATACGAGTAATATGACAGTGAAAATCACTTCCGAGTTGCGGATCGAAATCCCAGGAGAGTAGAGTTCGACGTATTTCCAGCGTTATGGGAACGAAGTATGCAAATCCTTTTTGAATACGGGATTTAAGTACATGGTAATCAGGTGGTATAACGTGACCCCGCGTCCTAATTACTGGACGTGGGGATTTTTTATTTCAGAATCATAAATGCAGGAGGAAAATATGTACAACAAAGTAGATACCAATATGAACTTTGTCGATCGCGAAAAAGAAACGGAAAAATTCTGGCGCGAAAATGATATCTTCAAAAAATCCATGGAGAACCGTAAGGAAGGCGAGACTTACACATTTTATGACGGACCGCCTACGGCAAACGGAAAACCACATATCGGACATGTAGAGACACGTACCATCAAGGATATGATTCCGAGATTCCAGACCATGAAAGGAAAGTACGTTCCACGGAAAGCCGGATGGGATACCCACGGTCTTCCGGTAGAAATCGAAGTGGAGAAACTTCTTGGACTGGATGGAAAGGATCAGATCGAAGCATATGGTCTTGAGCCATTCATCAAAAAATGTAAAGAATCCGTCTGGAAATACAAGGGTATGTGGGAAGATTTCTCAAATACGGTAGGTTTCTGGGCAGATATGGACAATCCATATGTCACTTATGATGACAATTTCATTGAGTCTGAGTGGTGGGCGTTAAAGGAGATCTGGAACAAAGGTCTTCTCTACAAGGGATTTAAGATTGTGCCGTATTGTCCGCGTTGTGGAACTCCGCTTTCTGCACAGGAGGTGGCACAGGGCTATAAACTGGTAAAAGAAAAATCCGCAGTTGTTCGTTTTAAGGTTGTGGATGAAGATGCTTATTTCCTGGCATGGACGACAACTCCGTGGACACTGCCAAGTAACGTGGCACTTTGTGTAAACCCGAATGATACCTATATCAAGGCAAAAGCAGTAGATGGTTATACGTATTATCTGGCAGAGGCACTGGCAGACAAGGTGCTTTCTCCACTTCTTTCCAAAGAGGATAAAGAGGCAGGAAAGAAAGCCTACGAAGTGCTTGAAACCTACAAGGGACAGGATCTTGAACGCAAAGAATATGAGCCTCTTTATGCCTGTGCAAAGGAACTGGCAGATAAGCAGGGCAAGAAAGGCTTCTTTGTGACCTGCGATACTTATGTCACGATGTCCGATGGTACTGGAATCGTTCATATCGCACCTGCATTTGGTGAGGATGATGCCAATGTCGGAAGAAACTACGACCTTCCGTTTGTACAGTTCGTAAATGGAAAAGGAGAACTGACTGAGGAGACACCGTTTGCCGGTATGTGGGTAAAGGATGCCGATCCGGAAGTATTAAAGGATTTAAGTGCCAGAAAGCAGCTGTTTGATGCTCCGAAGTTTGAACATGAGTATCCACACTGCTGGAGATGTGACAAGCCTCTGATTTATTATGCAAGAGAGTCCTGGTACATCAAAGAGACTGCAGTAAAGGATGATCTGATCCGCAATAACAACACTGTTAACTGGATTCCGGAATCCATCGGTTCCGGACGTTTCGGAAACTGGCTGGAAAACATTCAGGACTGGGCAATTTCCCGTAACCGTTACTGGGGTACTCCACTTAACATCTGGGAGTGCGCGTGCGGACACAGGGAGTGCATCGGAAGCCGTGCCGAACTGGCAGAAAAGGCTGGTGATCCAAAGGCGGCAGAGGTAGAACTTCACAGACCATACATTGACGCCGTTACGATCAAGTGTCCGGAGTGTGGTAAGGATATGCATCGTGTACCGGAAGTATTAGACTGCTGGTTTGATTCCGGAGCGATGCCGTTTGCACAGCATCATTATCCATTTGAAAACAAAGAAGTGTTTGAGCAGCAGTTCCCTGCAAAGTTTATCTCCGAGGCTGTGGATCAGACCAGAGGATGGTTCCATTCCCTGATGGCAGAGTCTACACTGCTTTTCAACAAAGCACCATATGAGAATGTTATCGTACTTGGACATGTACAGGATGAGAATGGACAGAAGATGTCCAAGTCCAAGGGAAATGCGGTGGATCCGTTTGATGCACTGCAGACATACGGTGCTGATGCTATCCGCTGGTATTTCTATACGGCATCTGCACCATGGATTCCAAAGAGATTCTCCGGTAAGCTTGTGCTCGAAGGTCAGCGTAAATTTATGGGAACGCTCTGGAACACCTATGCATTCTTCGTGCTTTACGCAAATATTGATAAATTTGATGCCACAAAATACAAGCTGGAGTATGACAAATTATCGGTTATGGATAAGTGGCTGCTTTCTAAGCTCAATTCTGCAGTAGCTGGTGTGGATGAAAGTCTTTCTAATTATAAGATTCCGGAAGCTGCAAAATATCTGCAGGAGTTTGTCGATGATATGAGTAACTGGTATGTCCGCCGCTCCCGTGAGCGTTTCTGGGCAAAAGGCATGGAGCAGGATAAAATCAATGCTTATATGACATTGTATACCGCACTTGTTACAATCAGCAAAGCGGCAGCACCGATGATTCCATTTATGACAGAAGATATTTATCGCAATCTGGTATGCTCCATCGATCCGTCAGCACCGGAAAGTATTCATCTGTGTGACTTCCCGGTTGTGGATGAAAAGCTGATCGACAAAGATCTCGAAACCGCAATGGATGAGGTATTAAAGATTGTTGTTATGGGACGTGCGTGCCGTAACAGTGCCAATATCAAGAACCGTCAGCCGATCGGACAGATGTATATCAAGGCACCGGAAGCACTGGGTGATTTTTATAAAGAGATTATTGCCGATGAGTTGAATGTCAAAAATGTGGCATTTACCGATGATGTTTCTTCTTATACAGATTATCAGTTCAAGCCGCAGCTTCGTACGGTTGGTCCGAAATATGGTAAGTATTTAAAACAGATTCAGGCTGCCCTGTCAGAACTTGACGGAAATGCTGCAATGAAAGAATTAAAAGAGAACGGATGTCTGAAACTTGACAGTGTAAGTTCCGAGGTTGTATTATTGGAGGAGGATCTTCTGATTACCATGACACAGGCCGAAGGCTTTGTAACCGAGGGGGATAACAATGTGACAGTTGTTATGGATACAAGACTGACACCGGAATTGATCGAAGAAGGTTTTGTACGTGAACTGATCAGTAAGATTCAGACCATGCGTAAAGAGGCTGGTTTTGAAGTTATGGATCATATTGCTGTTTCCTATACAGCAGACGAGAAGGTAACTGGTATTTTCAATAAATACGGAGAAAAGATCCAGACAGAGGTACTTGCAAATGCTATCACTGCAGGCACACTTGCCGGATATCAGAAAGAATGGAGCATTAACGGTGAGAAGGTTACGCTGGCAGTGGAAAAACAATAGTGTCACGCAAACCAGGCACAGAGGAGGACTTTTGATGCGAGACAAAGTGTTTAGTAAAAAGGAGTTTATTGCTTCCGTGACAGAAAATGTCAAGACGATGTATCGTAAGACATTGAAAGAAGCGACACAGCAGGAGATTTATCAGGCTGTTTCACTGGCTGTCAAGGATGTTGTCATGGATGAATGGATGGCAACACAGCAGGTCATTGAAAAAGATGACCCTAAGATATTGTATTATATGTCCATGGAGTTTCTGATGGGCAGGGCACTGGGGAATAATCTGATTAATCTGGGGGCTTATGGGGAAGTAAAAGAAGCACTTGAAGAGATTGGACTGGATTTGAGTGTCATTGAAGACCAGGAGCCGGATCCGGCTCTTGGAAATGGCGGACTTGGCCGGCTGGCAGCATGTTTTATGGATTCTCTTGCTACTCTGGGCTATGCCGCATATGGATGTGGAATCCGTTACCGCTACGGTATGTTCAAGCAGCAGATTATTGATGGATTTCAGGTCGAAGTACCGGATAACTGGTTAAAGGATGGATATCCGTTTGAACTTCGCAGACCGGAATACTGCTACGAGATCAAGTTTGGTGGTCATGTGGAAGAAACCGCAGGGGAGGACGGAAATCTGCACTTTGAGCAGGTAGGGTATCAGTCTGTTCTTGCAATTCCTTATGATATGCCGATCGTTGGCTACGGCAACCATGTGGTAGATTCCCTGATGATCTGGGATGCACAGCCGAAGGAAGAGTTTTCACTGGATTCCTTTGACCGTGGAGATTACGATCAGGCAGTGGAGCAGGAAAATCTTGCCCGCAACCTGGTAGAGGTGCTGTATCCGAACGACAATCACGTAAAAGGAAAGGAACTGCGCTTAAAACAGCAGTATTTCTTTGTTTCCGCAAGTATCCAGCGTGCGCTGGAGCGTTTTAAGAAACATCACAATGATCTGCATGATCTGCCAAAGAAGGTAACGTTCCAGATGAATGATACCCATCCGACGGTTGCTGTTGCAGAACTGATGCGAATCCTTCTGGATGAGGAAGGCATGTCATGGGATGAGGCATGGGAGATCACAACACACTGTGTAGCTTATACCAACCATACCATCATGGCAGAGGCACTTGAAAAGTGGCCGATCGACATCTTCCAGAGACTGCTTCCGCGTGTATATCAGATCGTGGATGAGATCAACCGCCGTTTTGTAGAAGAGATCCGTGCAAAATATCCGGATAATGAGGAGAAGGTGCGCAAGATGGCAATTCTCTACGACGGACAGGTGAAGATGGCAAATCTTGCAATTGTTGCCGGATATTCTGTCAACGGTGTGGCAAGACTGCATACAGAGATTCTTGAGAAGCAGGAACTTCGTGATTTCTATGAACTGTTTCCGGAGAAATTTAACAATAAAACCAACGGTATCACACAGAGACGTTTCCTTGCACATGGAAATCCACTGCTTGCAGACTGGGTAACAAAGCATGTCGGAAAAGACTGGATCACAAGTCTTGCGAAGGTCGAGGATCTGACAAAATATGCAACCGATCCGAAAGCACAGCAGGAATTTCTGGAGATCAAAAAGCAGAATAAGATCCGTCTGGCAAAATATATCAAGGAGCACAATGGTATCGAAGTCGATCCGAATTCTATCTTTGATGTACAGGTTAAGAGACTGCATGAGTATAAGAGACAGCTTATGAATATCCTGCATGTGATGTATCTGTACAACCAGATCAAGGAAAATCCGGGCATGGATTTCTATCCGAGAACTTTTATCTTCGGAGCAAAGGCTGCAGCCGGATATCGTACGGCAAAGAAGACCATTAAGCTGATTAACACTGTTGCGGATGTAATCAATAATGATCCATCCATCAACGGAAAGATCAAGGTTGTGTTCATTGAGGACTACCGTGTATCCATTGCAGAGTGGATTTTTGCGGCAGCAGATGTCAGCGAACAGATTTCTACAGCATCCAAAGAAGCATCAGGAACAGGTAATATGAAGTTTATGTTAAATGGTGCACCAACACTTGGAACAATGGATGGAGCGAACGTTGAGATCATTGATGAAATCGGAGAAGAGAATGCATTTATTTTCGGTTTAAGTTCTGAAGAAGTTATCAACTACGAGAACAATGGTGGATATCATCCATATGAGATCTATGAGAATGACAAAGATATTCATGAAGTATTAGATCAGTTAGTTGATGGAACATATGCAGATGGTGACCATGAACTTTACAAAGACTTATATCAGAGTCTGTTATTTGGTGATACAGGAAGTCAGGCAGATATGTACTTTATCTTAAAAGACTTCCGTTCATATGCAGAAGCTCATGAGAAAGTGGCAAAAGCATATCAGGATACAAAGAAATGGGCGAAGATGGCAATGACAAATACTGCAGGATGTGGTAAATTCTCATCTGACCGTACAATTCAGGAATATGTTGATGATATCTGGCACTTAGATAAAATTAGATAAGTAGTGGAAATTGTGATATAATAGGAGAAGTCTCTTTTGGAGGCTTCTCTTTTTGTGGGGAAAATACTTCAAAGAAATGATAACAAGTGACATAAAGATGAAGATAAGGGGAAGAATGTGAAGGAAGGAATAAAAAAGATTACAGCATGTCTGATGATCATACTAATGACTATAACATTAACACCGATATACAAAGTTACTCATAAAGTATCGGCTGCACAGAATTTTAAAATTCATTTTATTGATGTTGGCTGCGCAGATGGAGCATTGCTTCAGTATGGGGAAGGAAGCAACGCCAAATATGCAATGATCGATACAGGAGCTGAAAAATACAACGGAACGAAAGACAAGACATATGCCAAGAAAAAAGATCCAGCTTATGAGTATCTTAAAAAAATGGGT
>ERZ779851.3485-NODE-3485-length-10394-cov-15.924171_pt1 | contig 10394 bp, 9 predicted proteins | sample MGYA00511094_ERZ779851 | MGnify/ENA primary metagenome ERZ779851 (study PRJEB29588, sample SAMEA2155512) | human gut metagenome | biome: human gut; feature: human-associated habitat; material: faeces | place: Denmark | collected 2008/2010 ... | reverse complement strand
TTGTTCAAGTTGTCTTCTATGTGTCCACGTCGAATCACTCCATTTTCCGGAAGAACCTTAATTTCTTCTACCTTGCAGCGGAGAAACATTCGACCTACAAATTCTGCATTTTTATTTTTTGAACTTCTCAAATGCAGTTTTTCTATCGTTGAGGCCATCTGTTGAGATAAAAACACTATCTTTGTGGTGTAAAATGTGATACCAATATCAAAAATAGCACCATAACATGAGGTTTGAACCTAAGAAATACTTGAATGAACTCGTCGCAGGACGTGAAAGCGGACTTGTGAAGATTATAATGGGTGTCAGGCGATGTGGAAAGTCTTTTCTTCTTTTGGGTCTGATTTCGATTGGCGGAATATTGTGCTCATGCCAAGTGAAGACAGACTGGAGGGAAAAGCCTTTGGCAAGCGATTTGCAGTTCACACAGTTGGCGAGAAGCTGGGACGAGGGCATCCCATTGGGCAATGCGACTGTTGGAGCTTTGCTATGGCAAAGGGATTCGGCTCTACGTTTTTCCCTGGACCGTACCGACCTTTGGGACCTTCGCCCTATGGATAGTATCTCCGGATCCAACAACCGTTTCTCGTGGGTATATAGTCAAGTGCAAAAGGGCGACTATCTACCAGTTCAGAAGAAATACGACTGGCCTTACGACCAGCTGCCTGCTCCTTCGAAAATACCAGGAGCTGCCCTTGAGTTTCCTTTGGAAAAATTGGGTGAGCCTAACGACATACGTCTGTATCTGAACAATGCGTTGTGCGAGGCCCGTTGGGATAATGGCACCACACTGAAGACTTTTGTCCATGCCACTGAGCCTGTGGGCTGGTTTGTTTTTGAAAACCTCCCCGACACAATATGCCCCAGTTTGATAGCACCGCAATACAACAAGCCTGTAGCTGCTGGTGATAACGATCCGGTGACAGGCTTAGATTTGCGTCGCCTGGGCTATGAACAAGGAACGCTACGGACTGAGAAGCAGCAAATAACCTATCATCAGCCGGGGTGGGGTGGATTCTATTACGACGTGAATGTACGTTGGAAACAAAAAGGCAAAAAGTTGTATGGCGTTTGGAGTGTCTCTTCTTCATTGTCGTCCGACAAGGCTTCGGAAGAAACCCTGCAAGCCTTGGAGCGTGGAGTGGCCTCGGACTACAGCGACCACATGGACTATTGGAACAACTATTGGCAAGCCTCTTCCATTTCCATACCCGATACGGTCTTGCAGAAGCAATACGACAACGAAATGTACAAGTTTGGTTCTGCTTCCCGTGAAAACTCTTCTCCAATCTCTCTCCAGGCAGTATGGACTGCCGACAATGGGAAACTTCCACCTTGGAAGGGTGATTTTCATCACGACTTGAATACGCAGTTGAGTTATTGGCCATCCTATATGGGAAACCATTTGCAGGAAGAGATGGGCTATCTGAATACGCTTTGGAACCAACGTGAGGTCTATAGGAAATACACGAAGCAATACTTTGAATGTGAAGGTATTAACGTTCCGGGCGTTTGCACATTGACTGGCGAACCGATGGGCGGCTGGATTCAGTATGCCATGTCTCCGACGGTGAGTGCTTGGCTGTCGCAGCATTTCTATCTGCATTGGAAATACTCGGCCGATAATGTATTTCTGAAAGAACGGGCTTATCCGTTTATGAAGGATGTGGCGACTTTCCTCGAACAGCTTTCCAGCGTTGACAACCAGGGTTTTCGTCGCCTGCCAATGAGTTCAAGTCCCGAAATATTCGACAATAGTATCAAGGCTTGGTTCAAGGACATGACCAACTACGACCTTTCCTTGATGAAGTTTGCCTTCAAGGCTGCTTCCGAAATGGCCATGGCTTTGAAAATGGATGACGAGGCGGCGCATTGGGAAAAAGTAGGAAAACAGTTGCCAGCCTTTGATTTGGACAAAGAGGGTTCGCTCACTTTCGCCAAAGGTTTCCCCTATAACGAGTCGCATCGCCACTTCTCCCACGCCATGGCAATTCATCCGTTAGGGTTGCTTGATTACAGTCAGGGAGAGGAGTCCCAACAGATCATCAATGCTACGCTCAAACGCATGCAGGAAGTGGGCCCGGACTGGTGGTGCGGTTATTCCTACAGTTGGTTTGGCAACATGAAAGCCCGTGCGTTTGACGGCGAGGGTGCCGCTCAGGCCCTGAAGACCTTTGCCGAATGCTTCTGCTTGCCGAATACCTTTCATGCCAATGGCGACCAGACGAATAGTGGTAAGTCAAAGTTTACCTATCGCCCCTTCACGCTCGAAGGCAACTTCGCCTTTGCTTCCGGAATACAAGAGATGCTTATGCAGAGCCATACTGGTATCATTCGAATCTTCCCTGCTGTCCCAGCTTCATGGCAAGATATCTCTTTCCAGGATCTGCGTGCCATGGGCGCCTTCCTTGTGTCTGCCAAGCAAAAAGGTGGTAAGGTGCAGCAAATCAGCATTTATCCTGAACAGGGCGGAACTTGCCGTATTGCTTTGCCTGCGTCTATGCAAAATGGAGAGCCTACGGTGAGAGGCAATAAGGGCGATGTAACCCGTGAGGGCGAAGTGCTGGTGATTCCGACTCAGAAAGGTGAAAGGATTATAATCAGTTGCCCATAAAGCAAAGTGTTTTCGCAATAGTTGAGGTGGTTATATGCCATTAGACCCCGTAGGGTCAACACTGATTGCCATCCTGAACAAAAGTGCGACAACTGTCGCACTTTTGTTCAGGAGACATATATTACGTCTTCTACAGAAGACTAGTTTTAGCGATGCTGCAATGGTTGTGGCATAAGGGTTTCTCCGTGGTGATAGAGCGGAACTACTCTCAGCAGGTTGCCTGTGGCTAACCTCGTGACATCGCCAATCACTGCATCAGGATATTTCTTCAAAATGTTTTCGCGCTTCCTATGCTTGGATTTTATAACCTCCATGACTCATAGACTTTTGGACCAAAACGATGAATTAAGTAAGATATGACTATGGAGTGAAGACTATTACAGCCAGTAAAAGCACCCTCTCCAATACTTGTCACACTGTCAGGAATGTTGATACTTTTGAGGGACCAACATCCCTTAAAAGCGTTGCTTCCAATACTAATCACACTATTTGGAATGTTGATGTTTTCCAGAATTAGGCAATACAGAAAAGCGTTTTTTGCAATAACCTTCACTCCTTTTTTGATAGAATACACACCATCTAAATCTGTGGGCGCTTTAAGTAATCTTTTCCAATCTTTGCTGTATTTTACGCCATACTCATCCTCTACAGCATTTTTAAGGTCCTCTTCGGTGACCTCTGTACTCCACACTTCCTTATCCTTCGGTTTCTGCAACCCAAACAATCGGAAGGAGCACATAGACAAGTCTTTTTGGGCGCTGGATAATAGGAACATCGATAGAAGAGTTCTGGCCTCCACGTCTGCCAATAAACTTAGCAGGGCAGCGAAGATCTTACTCTTACTCAAATCGAGATAATCGGTGGCAGAGAAAAGGAGACGGTCGGATGCTCCGTAGCTCTGAAGCAGGGACGAATCAAGAGAGATGGCTTTGAGCGAGAGGGCAATAGAAGCCAAGGCAAAATCGTCAATGGTTTCGTCGAAGTCGTCAATGGTGCGAAGGGGATGCGAGAAGTCCTTGGTGCCGATAGTCGGCGACTTCTGACCTTTCATTGCCGGCACAAACATGCCGTCGTAGTCAACGAGGGTGAGCGTTCCATCCGGACGCACTATGATATTGTCGGGCTTGATGTCGCCATGCGCAAAAGACTGCGAGCGAAGCCAAGCCGCCATCTTGCAGAAACGGTAGCAGAGCATCGACATTTCATAGCTGTCTGTATAGTTTTCGGCAATGAACGTTTCCATCGTTTCGCCCTCAATCCAGTCCATCAGCAGCACGGGGAACTCGTCGTCTTCGCAATTGCTGTCAACAAACAGTTCCTTCTCCAGGTATTTCACGGAAGTAATATAAGGCGAATCGACAAATTCCAACTCCTCTGCTATCTGACGGTATGCCTCCGCGCGCCCTTCCTGCTCCTCGGTGAAACATTTCAGGGCGTAGCACTTCCCAGTCTGCTCGTCCTTCATCTTGAACACGACGGCAAAAGCACCACTGCTGCGATACGGCTCGCCATGTTTGTCCAGTACGGGCACTAAATGGTTCAGCTTATCAAGATTGTCGTGAGCATCTTGAATGGCAGCGAGATATTCTGATATAAGCGGGTATTGCATAGGTCTAAATGTCGTCTTGTTTGGATGGTTGTTTATTTCCGGAACGCACGGTTTATAGTATTGCCAACGTGTAGTCGTCGATGTCTATCAACCTTTTGGCATACAATGTTTCCATCAATTCCTTAAAGGCAGATTCTGAATCTGCCCTTCTTATAAGAGGTATGAGCACATCGTCGTAAAAGTTAAACTCTTCCTTCTCCGCCATTTGAAGCAGCTGCGAATTGCTTGTCGGTTTCGTCCGCAACTCCATCAGTTCTCTTTCAAACTCCGATCTTTTCGAAAGTTCGTACATCATCAGCACATAATGCGACAACGCATCACTGGCGGCAAACACCACAGAAGTTTTGTCAGGGTGGAAGATGCCAGATCGAAAACCTTCTTCCTCCAACGGATCCTTGCAGCTGATGAGGCGAGGGGGATTGCTAAAGTCTGCCAGTCGTGTAAAGCTATGTTCCAGAAATCCGGTCTGATGGCTGTAATGGAAAACGACACTATCCCCATACGCCATCCATTGGCATTGCCCTGGCTTTGTAGCCCACGCCGCTGCGATGGTTGCGCATGATCCTTCGTTGTAGAACTTGTTAAGCAAGATGCCGTCGCCCATTTTGGCTAATTCTTCATGCTCGTCATAGAACGTCTCCCATATACCGTCCAGCCATTCGTCCAGCTCTGTGAACGAACGGAGTGGCGCGTCCTTTGGCAGTTGCTCTATAAGGTATCTCGACCATTTGTCGGCATAGAGGCCGCAGCCTCCCGCTCCATCCGATACAGCTATACACTGTGGCGAGCAGAATACGGCGTCTTCGTTGGGCGCGTGGTCGTTAGGTTTTGCTATACTTACACTTTCACTCATCTTATCTTACAGGTTGTTGACAAACATACTTGACAGCGTGCCAATCTTCATCATCTTTACGAGGCGTTCCATGCCGGTGTTCACGCCCATAGCGTGATAGCGTATGTCGGTTTGCTTGTCACCGAAAATAGCTCTCATCTGCTCATTGTAGTTAAGCGGAAGGAGACTTGCCATATTGTATAGTTTTTCCCCATAGCCGTTGCCATTCAATTCGCCAAGAGAAGCAGGGAAGACCACTGACTCTGTATTTCCAGGTACTACGTGAATATTGAAAAGCAGCACATTGCCATCGTTCGTAAACATCGACTTCAACTGATTGGCCAACTGCTGCATCTCGTCATGAGACGCACCATTATACTCTCCGTCAGTGATATTGATAATGGTTGGTGGATAGCAGTCCTTGTCATGGTGTTGTTTCATCCAGTTCTCCAACAATCCCTCAGCACGCTTAAACGCTTTGTCCATGTGTGTCCAACTGCCGTCGTGGCGCGCTGTCATCCATTGCTTCTTTTCTACCTCCTTGATTGTGATGCCTTTTCGTGTGCGCACTTCCTCCTTGACCATCTTTTTCATAAACGGATTGTTTCGTATTTCTTCTGGCGTAACGAAGTCGCTGCCCTCAAGTGCACCGTTCCATGCGCTGTAAGCCTCTTTGCCATACCCTATCACGGCAATGTCGAAATAATGGCGTGTCTCGCTGTTCTTTACACACCGTTCCACAAGCTCGTTGATTTGCGAGTTTACGATTCTCGCCACCGCCTCAGAGAGCGTCATTTCCTCTCCGTTGAATGTTGTCAAGCGCCTCATAGACGCACTTTGGTCAACAAGGAAGATGAATGCAGTAGGATGCTCACGGTCAACGCGTGCGGTGTAGGCGTTCTTGCTCTGCATCTGCTGAGGCTCACTCGGAATCGGTATGCCAAAGTTGCCGATATTGGTGATATACTTCAATGGTATAAAGTTTTTTACCAATATCTCCGCTTGATAGAAAGGTTGTTCATCGGCGTCGAGGTCGAAATGCTTCTTTGCCTTGACGGTTTGGAAGTGTATCTGCTTGAAGTCGTTCAGTGTGCCGCCAATTTTTGCCCCATTTCGTGTGGCGTTGCGGTCGGCATAGCGCGCGTTCTCATCGTAAATCACCTCGGGGTCTATTTCTAACAATACGGGATTTGATATCCTCCCTTCGTTCATGGCCACATACATCATCGGGTGGTTGGCAGTGAAGCTGACGCGAACGTAATGCTCCAGGCCTGCCTGCTTGTCGAGCGACCATGACAGCGAGCCTGGACCGCCACCACCCGGCTTGGGGATGTCGATGCCACGATCATCGCAGTCTTTCCATGAGTAGAGACCGCCATTCTTGATGATATTTTCCAAGTTGTCGCGATCGGTGAAGTGATACAGCTTGGTTATGTTGTTTTGTTCGAGAAGTTTCTTGAACTCCTCCCAATTGTTTCTTTTGCTCATAATGTTTTCTTGTTTATATGGTTAGAATAGCGACGGTTCTTGCGGTGTTTCCGTCTGCGGCTTCTTGTCGCCGAAAGGATATAGACCCTCAACGTATGCCTTGATCAAGAAGGCGTGCGATAATGGCGCCTTCGGATTGTCAATGTCGCAGTTTGTGGTATAGTCGAGTAGCACAATCGTTTTCGTCTTGCTGGCCTCCTTTAACCGCTCGATGATGCTCGCCACCTTGTTCTCAAGCACCCACTGATATGCTGGCAGATAGATTTGCTTGCGAGCCTCTATATATCCTAACAGCTCGGTACCATTTACGCCCTTACGATGGCCGAGTGGTTTCCCAAAGCGCCTGACGGTACGCTTGATGTTCTTCATCGTGTCGTTGGCAAACATATTCACGTCCACATCCGCCGATTCAAACACTTTCAGTCCCTGCCATATCGCTTCAACGCACATTGCGGTGTAGCCCTCGCTGAAGGGTACAGGGATTCCTCCGTGGGGATAAAACGGACTTAGTTTCACCAAACTATCAGTGGCTTGGCTGGTGACATCGGCAATTACCGCGTCAGGATATTTCTTCAATATGTTTTCGCGCTTTCTGCGCTTGGAATCTATTACTATCATGATTAAAAGACATTTTTGCCAAAACGTTGGATGATGTTGGATTTGACTTGGGAGGGAAGACGATCACATTCTTCAAAAGCGTTATACCCAATACTTGTCACACTGTTTGGAATGTTGATACTTGTAAGGGAATCACAATAAGAAAAAGCGTAATTCCCAATACTTGTCACGTTGTCTGGAATGTTGATACTTGTAAGGGAAACACAACAAGAAAAAGCGAAATGCCCAATACTTGTCACGTTGTCTGGAATGTTGATACTTGTAAGGGAAAAACAGAAAGAAAAAGCATGATTCCCAATACTTGTCACAGTGTCAGGAATGTTGATGCTAGTGAGGTGTTTACATCCGCAAAAAGCGCCACCCTCAATACTTGTCATGCTATTAGGAATGTTTATGTTTCTGAGAGAATAACACTGTAAAAAAGTTGAATACCCAATACTCGTCACACTGTCTGGAATGATGATGCTTGTGAGAGATTCACATTTCTCAAAAGCGCTATTCCCAATACTTGTCACACCTTTTGGAATGTTGATGTTGACTAGAGATTTGCAAAAGCGAAAAGCGTAATTTGCAATAACCTTTACCCCTTTTCTGATAGAGTACATGCCATCTAAATCTGTGGGCGCTTTAAGCAATCTCTTCCAATCCTTACTATATTTTACACCAAACTCATCCTCTACAGCATTTTTAAGGTCCTCTTTGGTAACCTCTGTACTCCACACTTCCTTTTCCTTCGGTTTCTGCAAACCAAACAATCGGAAAGAACACATAGACAGGTCTTTTTGGGCGCTGGCTAATAGGAACATCGACAGAAGGGTTCTTGCCTCCACGTCTGCCAATAAACCTTGCAGGGCAGCGAAGATCTTACTCTTGCACAAATCGAGATAATCGGTGCCAGAGAAAAGAAGACGGTCGGATGCTCCGTAGCTCTGAAGCAGGGACGAATCAAGAGAGATGGCTTTGAGCGAGAGGGCAATAGAAGCCAAGGCAAAATCGTCAATGGTTTCGTCGAAGTCGTCAATGGTGCGAAGGGGATGCGAGAAGTCCTTGGTGCCGATAGTCGGCGACTTCTGACCTTTCATTGCCGGCACAAACATGCCGTCGTAGTCAACGAGGGTGAGCGTTCCATCCGGACGCACTATGATATTGTCGGGCTTGATGTCGCCATGCGCAAAAGACTGCGAGCGAAGCCAAGCCGCCATCTTGCAGAAACGGTAGCAGAGCATCGACATTTCATAGCTGTCTGTATAGTTTTCGGCAATGAACGTTTCCATCGTTTCGCCCTCAATCCAGTCCATCAGCAGCACGGGGAACTCGTCGTCTTCGCAATTGCTGTCAACAAACAGTTCCTTCTCCAGGTATTTCACGGAAGTAATATAAGGCGAATCGACAAATTCCAACTCCTCTGCTATCTGACGGTATGCCTCCGCGCGCCCTTCCTGCTCCTCGGTGAAACATTTCAGGGCGTAGCACTTCCCAGTCTGCTCGTCCTTCATCTTGAACACGACGGCAAAAGCACCACTGCTGCGATACGGCTCGCCATGTTTGTCCAGTACGGGCACTAAATGGTTCAGCTTATCAAGATTGTCGTGAGCATCTTGAATGGCAGCGAGATATTCTGATATAAGCGGGTATTGCATAGGCTAATATTATTCCTCGTTTCTGCAACACTATATGTTTGTTGTTTATAAGCGCCTAAGCAATTGTTTGTTGCTCGGGTGCTTTTGCCTTGCTAGATTTTTACTAACCTTCGTGTCGCGACAACAGGCATAGCAGAACTCTGAACGGCATGGCAAAAATACAAATAAAAATCGAGAAACACACGCATTTAGAGGATTTTTCTGATAATCCTGCTGAAAACGTAGCAAAAAGTCTGTTCATCTTATCAAGCATATCGTTATTTGGAGATATGATGTCAAGAATGTACTTGATGATGCACATATCAAAGTACACTTTCAATGGATCTGTCGGCAAGGTAATCCAAGAACGTGACATTCTAATTGGCATGGTAGCACGAATAGAGAATACCCTATTCCATACACGTGCATGATGACAACATGAGTTTCTTGTTACAGTGATAATGGTAAGCCAAGATTCAAAAGGTGCAACTTGCAAGCCAAATGACTGTGCAATACGCTTCTTTATCTTCTTATTCTTGATGTTAGAATAAACATTGGTGATTACCCCAAATGGCAATATCTCGGTAGGCATCCATGAAGGTGGGTACTGATTGGTATATGTCTCTTTGAAATGGTTGATGAAATCATCTTTTGTATGGTTCAGTTCATCTTCTATAAGACGTATAGAGCGATTGAACTTGGACGGATTTGAGAAATTGTTGGCATCAGTCATCCAAAAAGAGTTACCTGTCATTTCAGTTCCAAAGTTGACGATAGCGCAACGCACAGCGATCTCTATCTTTTCAATTTCATTGAATAATAGTAGGCGTAGCTTCTTGTCAAATCCAGTCAACCCCGAGATATTGTATATTAACTTTGCAAAGTTAGTACAAATGACTGAAACCACAAAATAAAATGGCAGGATTTTGCATGTGGACAGTCTCTGTTTGACCTTATATTGTTTCTGAACAACATGTTATTTTGAAAATAGTTTCTGTAGTATCGGTAGTTGTTTCTCTGAACTTACTGAACTTGTTCACGAACTATCTGAATCCGTCTATAGTCTCATGTCTCATTTTTGTATCAGATCTATCTCTTGGCAAAGTTGGGGCTGTCGAGCTTTACGTCCATTATTGCCTCGTAGAGCAGTTGCTGTTCTTCCTTTGTGAATTTCTCGGGCAGCAGTTGGCTGATGGGTCGGAAATGAAGTCTCTCGCGCAGCGCCGAAAGAGCAAGATGCAGCATGCAGTCGTGGTCGAACGCCAGCTGCGGTATCTCGTCGATGCTGAACCACTGAGCCTTTGCAGCATCATCGCCACCCTTTACTTCCTGAATATTGCACAGGGCGTAGTAGGCTATTGTGATTACTCGTTCGCGAGGATCGCGGTCAGGATCAGTGAAGGCATGAAACTGCTCCATGTATCCAGCCACCATTCCCGTTTCTTCCATCAGTTCACGCCTTGCACCTTGCTCGGCGCTTTCGTCCATATTCAGGAAGCCACCAGGAAACGCCCATAGTCCTTTATATGGTTCGTTTCCTCGTTCAATCAGCAGAACCTTAACCCAACTTGCAGCCTATATGCGTATAACTCTTTGATTCTCAAGTATCGTTTT
>ERZ779851.3478-NODE-3478-length-10402-cov-12.014690_pt1 | contig 10402 bp, 4 predicted proteins | sample MGYA00511094_ERZ779851 | MGnify/ENA primary metagenome ERZ779851 (study PRJEB29588, sample SAMEA2155512) | human gut metagenome | biome: human gut; feature: human-associated habitat; material: faeces | place: Denmark | collected 2008/2010 ... | reverse complement strand
TTTTTATTTTACCGTCCTGTCGGAACCGTCACAGGACTCATCATAGATGATGAAGAAGAACATTTCTGTTCTCGACTTTATTATGCGCAATCATAATCAAAAAATCAACAAGAAATGTAATAATTTTTAAAATATCTTGTGCCCACGGTTTTAGCGTGGGCACAAGAACAGTTACTGCTTCTTCTTATTCTTTTTTTCTGAAATGGCAAGTGCTGCCAGTCCCATTCCCGAAACGGCAAACAGGATAAACCAAAGTGCCAGATTGCTGTTGTCTCCGGTGCCCGGTGTGCCCGGGTCTGTGGGAGTCGGTTCAGGAGGCTGCGGAGAAGGAGGCGTTGTCGGTGTTACCGGCGGTGTCGTCGGATTGGACGGTGTCGTTGTCTTCTTCACATACGTATTTTCAAAAGCAACCTTTATTGATGCTCCATCATTTACCTGTACCTGTACCGAAGAACCATCCACCTTACCTGATGCATCCACTTCGTACTGTACCTTCTTTAAGGTAAATCCGCCGACAGCATTTCTGGTTTCTTCAACCTGATATCCTCCCGGAGCGGTATCCAATTCCAGTTTCCAGATTTTACCTGCGGTATCGTAGGTGAAATCTGACAACTTGTAAGTCTTGGATGTACCATCTGCGGTTCTGGTCACCTTGAAGGAAATGGCTGCTTCCGCTTTTGCTTTGTCCACATTTCCGGCAACTGATTTGGTAATCACAAGCTTACCTGCTTTCTTCGTATAGGTGTTAGTAAAGGCAACCACAACATTTGCCCCATTGCTAATCGGTGCGCTGACTGCTGTCTCACCGGTTCCGCCTGCCGCTGCCGTATAGGTAGTGGTTCTTGCGTAAGCTGCATCCTCTCCGGTCAGAACTTCCGTTACCGTATAGGTCTTTCCTGCCGTCAGTCCGTTAAATACATAATGGTATATGCCGGAGCCGGGGGTGGTTTCCGTAAAGGCGGTTCCCGCTACCGGTGAACCGATGATTTCCGCTCCGGTTTCATCCGTTACCTTAAAGGACATGGTGTTCTTTACCTGCTCCCAGTTACGGTCGCCGGTTACCGTCTTTGTGATTTCCAGGCTGCCCTGTAACTTCGTATAGGTATTGGTGAAAGCTACCTTCTGGGTGGCTGCGCCTACCGTTACTTCCGGCTTTACGGTGCCGTCATAGTTCTTTTCGGCAGTAGCATTTATCTGGTACCTGGCAGTGCACTGGTAGCCGGTAGCCGCTGTAACGGTTTCGGTTACCTTATATTTTCCGTAGGGTAAATCCTTCAGTGTCCATGTGTAAACTGCTCCTGCTCCGCTTCCTGTGACAGCATAGCCTTCCGTTCCGGCTGCCGCTGCACTCCGGATTTCCGCAAGAGTCTTACTTCCCACAACGGTTCCTGCTTCGTTTTCTACGGTAAGTGTTACCGTTTCAAAGTTGGACGGAAGCTCGCTTCCTCCAAACTTCTTGGTCACCTCAATCTCACCGGTCTTTGCCGTATACGCATTCGTAAATGCCACCACGGTATTCGCGGTATTGTTGATGGGGGCGCTGACTGCTGTCTCACCGTTTCCATTTGCTGCAGCCTTGTAAGTAGTGGTTCTACTATAAGCTGCATCCTCTCCGGTCAGAACTTCCGTTACCGTATAGGTCTTTCCTGCCGTCAGTCCGTTAAATACATAATGGTATATGCCGGAGCCGGGGGTGGTTTCCGTAAAGGCGGTTCCCGCTACCGGTGAACCGATGATTTCCGCTCCGGTTTCATCCGTTACCTTAAAGGACATGGTGTTCTTTACCTGCTCCCAGTTACGGTCGCCGGTTACTGTCTTCGTGATTTCCAGACTTCCTTTTTTTACCTCATATGTATTGGTAAATGTCACCATACCGGTACCGCCGGCCGTCAGGACAATGCCGGTTGCTTCCTGACCTGATTTTACTGCAGAATTATCTATCTTGTAGGTTATAGTCTTAGGTGTTTTACCACTTGTGGCGATGTTTTCTACAATCGTATATTCTCCGGCTTCCAGCTGTTTAATGGTTGTCTCATACCCATTTCCTGTTTTCTGCATATCCGCGCCACTTATCGTGGCAACTACAAGATCTCCTTTTTTCACCGTAAACGTAATGTCATTTTTAACTTCATCCCACTCTACGTTTTCTACAGCTTTGGTAAGAGTAAGCTTTGCTTCCAGCTGGTTTTCATACTCCAGTTCATTTTCTTCTTCCACAAATTTTTCAATAATAACACCGGAAGGCAGGGTCACGGAATTGTCATCATCGATAATAAAATAATACGGGTCGGTCCTTCTGGCAAATCCTTCCTTTGCCTTGGTTTCATACAGGGCATAAATTCGGTCTTTTCGCAGATTTTCCACCTTAATGGTACCGTCCACACCCACTACGATATTGTCCTTTATGACAGTACCATCCACCATTTTACCGGTAGCAGAATCATAGGAAACCTGGACAATCTTAAACTCGGAGCCAGCCAATGCGGTATATGTACCGTTATTCGTCCAGAATTTTTTAATTGTCACAGAACCAGTCTCGGAAACCGTCTGGTGCTTCGGGGTATATGCTACCTGATTGTAACTTTTTCTGTCTTTCGTCTGGTCGGAAGAAAATCCGGATAAAGAAAACTCATTGTAGGAATTTTCATCCGTCAGATGCTCATTTTTAGTTTCATCCGCATAGGTCCTTAAATTCAACTTTGCCGTATAAGTAAGCTTCAGGTGTTTTCCGTCAGGCACTACTACAATCATTTTCTTTTTGTCGGAGGAAATAGAAACCGTATAATCAGTTCCTCTGGTAAGTACCGTTCCCGTGCTGACCTCTGTTATCTCAACATCATCATTATAAGTCAGTGCTGTACCTAAATGGTCCTCTCCCGTCAGCTTTCCGTTTGTAGAAAGCGTCAGTTCATTGGGATTGATCTCTATTTCATACTTAATGTCCGGTGCCGAGTCCGCCGTATACGTAGCCGTTTTTTTCACTACCGTCTTCGGTGTCAGTTCAGCCGTAGCAGAAGCCGTTCCCAAAGATGTTTCTCCTTTTTTGCCGGTTACCGTATTGGTAATGCTTTCTTTTTTACCGGCAGAGACAAAACTTCTCTCATCGGCAATGGAAGCCGTATAGGAAATAATGACCGTAGGCTTGTACCAGTCCGTAGCAGCTTTACCGTCTGCTACCGCATTTACCATCTGTTCCGTCACGGTAAAGCTAAAATCCTTCGCATTGGCTCCGGTCACGTCCGATACAGTTACGGAAACTGATCCGGGGTTGCTGTCCTCCCAGTACTGGTGTATGTATACAAGTTTGGCGGTTACATTACCGTCAAATTTCATAATATCCGGCAGGACATCCGTAATTGTAACGGTATCCCCTGCCGCAAGGGATGCCATCTCCGAGAGATCTACCTTTACTTCATAGGTTATACTGTCCTTATCATTGTCTGCAATAGCCTTCTTGGTCAATACAATGCCCTGTTTGTTCACATCTTTCCAGGTAGCTGTCGCTTCCTGATTCTGATCACCTAAAACAGCATCCTTGTAGCTTAAATGTGCCTTATTGGTAAACTCTGTCTGGTTGTTCCATACATATCCATCCGGGATTACAGTTGTATAGGTAAACGTAACAGGCTGTCCGGCATGGCTGCTTACAAAAGCATCCGTCAGCGCCATGGAATATCCTTGCCATGCACTTTCCCATGACTTTACAATACTGCTATCCACAATCGTATCACTGTTTACGATTGTTGTTCCGGCGTAAGTTACGGTAGGCTGTAGCACATGCCTGTCCGCCTCCTGCACATAATCCCTGATTACCACATCCGTAACATCATTAGGAATATTCAGGGTTACATCCCAGGTCAGTGTCCGGGTGGTGTCATCAAACCCGATACAGGTCTTTTCAATCCACTTATCGGCATTGACTGTCCTATCGGCGGAAGCCTTTACATCGGTGCCGTTCACCTTTGCCGTAATGGTGTTCTTAAACGTGTAGCTTCCGTTTTCCAGTCTCCGTTTGTATTCATCGGTAACAGAGGTGGTATACACAATGCTGTAAACCCCTTCGGATTCTTCCGTGATTCCGGTCAGCTTTACCGCCTGATTCAATCCCGTTCCCGGAGTTTCCACGATATCGGTAATGTAGTTTTCTATGGATTTTCCCGATTTCTGGAAATCCTCTAAATAGTCATTTAATCTGATGGTTACTTTCCAGGTAATGACACCCGTGGTTTCATCATAGTCGGTTGCCGTTTTGCTCATCTCGGGGCCTTTGGCATCCGCATAAACTAAGTTACTCTCCTTTTCCTTTTCGTTGTCCCGGTTATCCTTATAGTTTGCTTTTATTATGTTGCCGAATTTACCTATATTTGAGGTCTCCGTATAAATAGAAGGATCTACTTCCATTTTATAGGAAATGGTAATGCTCTCACCGGCTGCCAGCACTGCTCCCTGCAGGGCGGCATTTAACTGTGCCATATCGCTGTAGGTGGCTCCTTGCGTCACACCCACATCACTGCCGTTGATGGTTTTGATCTTCAGTTCGGAAAGATTGGTAAGTCCGGAACCTGCAATATCCTCCAGGGTAATGCCTTTGACAATACCGTCTTTGGCAGACAGGGTTACTTCGAAGGTCTGGTACAGTTTTCCGTTCTCCATTACGGCACTGGAAGGTCTACTTTTCTGTACATTTAATTCACTGGTCTTCTGATCGGCATAATATTTAACGGTCTTTTTAGTAGTGCCGATGCCAAATGGGACGTCCTTGCCGTTGTCATTTTTCTTGTCTGTGGAAGTCACTACACCGTCATAAGTAGAGCTGCCGGTTCGACTCGTACTTTCCAGAAATTTATCATTGGTAAAGACATAAGTCGCCACACCGTTTTCATCAATGGTGACCGTACCTACCGCCCCTAATTCCGAATCGTATACCGTAGCAGGCGTTCCGGCTACCAGCTTCAGATTGGAAAGCATGGGGGACAAATCCACCTTATAAGTGTCCACTGTTTTATCACTGTCATCCAGCGACCAGTTGCACAAAATCAAAACCTTGTCGCCTTCCTTGATTTCCGTTACATTTTCAAGCGGCACGCCGTTTACCTTCACGGTAAACGAGTCTACATTTACTTTTCCCTCTCCTGCCGCGTAGACCTGCATCTGTCCTGTCGGTACAAGAGTCAGAAGCATTGTTACTGCCAGAAATGCAGCCATAATACGGTTCCTGATTTTGTACTTACCATTCAGAAGTTTCATAACGTTTCTCCCTCTCTTTATCCCTTTTTTACATAAAGAAATTTACACTTATCAACATTATACCAAAAGCTTTGTCAAGGTCAATATGTTAAAAAAATCAAAAAATAGAAAACACATATTTTACCCTTTTTATAGCAAAAAAAGACCGGCTGCACTGCAACCGGTCCGTTTTCTACTGTCTGTTTGAGACAGAATTTTTATGTATTTGCGTTATTTATTAGCCTTGGGCTTCTTATCCAGACTGTCAAAGTATAACTTTGTTTCTGCCACTACCACACCGTTTAAGGCAATCAGGGCAATCAGGTTCGGAAATGCCATAAGACCGTTTACAATATCCGCAATAGTCCATACCGCCTTAACCGTCATGTAAGGACCGATAAATACGCAGAGAATGTAAATCCAACGGTAAACAAGAACCTTTTTCTTGTTGTGCCTGGTTAAATAATCCAGACATCTTTCACTGTAGTAGTCCCAGCCTAAAATGGTGGTGAATGCAAAGAATATTAAGCATACCATCAGTACAAAGGAAGCTACCTGGTCGGGGAAAGGAAGACCTAACTGGAATGCCTTTGTGGTGACAGCCACACCTTCCAGACCTTCAATGTTGTTTGCACCGGTAATGACAATAACCAGACCGGTCATGGTACAGATAATCAGGGTATCGATAACCGTACCCAGCATGGAAATCAGCCCCTGATGTGCGGGAGAATCCGTGTGTGCCGCTGCTGCAGCAATGGGCGCACTACCAATACCGGATTCGTTAGAGAAGATACCTCTGGCAATACCGTTTCTCATGGAAAGCTTTACCACTGCAAAGCCTGCCAGACCACCGGCAATCTGTCTTGCGCCGAATGCACTCTGTACAATGGTAACGATTGCTGCGGGAATCTTTGTAATGTTGCAGATTAAAATAATCAGTGCGGTAACCACATAAAGAAGTGCCATGAACGGAACAATCACCTCCGCTACTTTGGAAATACGCTGTAAGCCACCGATTAATACCAGTGCTACCGCAATGGTTAAAAGAATACCGGTAATAACAACCGCCCAGGAGTACTCCATTCCAAAGATAGTGACCATATGCTGGTTGTTCGGGTCGAAGAAGTTCTTTGCTGCACTGGTAATACCGTTGATCTGGGTAAAAGTACCGATACCGAACAGACCAACCATAACACCGAAAATAGCAAAAAGCTTTGCCAGCCATTTCCATTTTTCGCCCATACCTTTTTCAATATAGTAGAAAGGTCCGCCTACGATATGTCCGTCCTCCGCTACCTGACGGTATTTCACTGCCAGAAGACATTCGGAGTACTTGGTCGCCGTACCGACTAAAGCTGCCATCCACATCCAGAACAGTGCGCCGGGGCCGCCTGCCGCAATAGCGGTAGCCACACCTACGATGTTTCCGGTACCGATGGTTGCGGAAAGTGCCGTACAAAGAGCGCCGAAGCTGGATACTTCACCGGTATCGCCGCTTCTTTCGTTTTGAACCAGGTTTTTAATTGCACGTGGGAGTTTGGTAATCTGGATGCCCTTTAACCGGATGGTTAATAAAAGGCCTGTTGCAAGAATAAGGACAATCAGGGGAACACCCCATACAAAGTCGCTTACTTTGCCGAGAACGTTTGTGATGTTGTCAAGAATTTCCATTGTCTTTCTCCTTAGAATAAAATATTTTTATTCCCTAAAGAGTAGAACATGCACTTGTGATGCTCTGTCCTTTTGCCTGAGAGATTGGCAGTTGCCTGCTGTACACCTTCGGCGCTCCGATGTGCGGAGACTCTCCAGAGTGCGTTTGACAATTTAGTGCACTGCATAGGCAATGCACTAAATCAAAAAACAACGGTATAACTATATCACAAGTCACTAAGAAGCGCAATGTAATTATCCCAAAAACGTTATAATTATTTTATAAGCATTTGCGGATTACAGATTTAAGACAGTTTTTATTTCGGAAGCCAGTTTTTCCGCCGCAAGCTTATGGGCACTGTGCAAGGGGTGATAATCGGCTACATATCCCTTTTCCCCGTCCTGTTCCGGCAGTTCCACGGTATGAATCTTTTCATCCCCCGTTTTTTTCCGGTACATGCGGCATGCCTCACAGACGCGGGGATAAAGCCTTGCTCCCATAAGTCCCAGTACGCAGAAAATTTCCGCCCCGGGATTTTTCGCCCTGACATCCAAAAGAAACTCTGCATATTTATCCCGGTATTCTTCCTGCTTCCATTCGGTTTCCTGACAGTAGCTGTCATCGTTGGTCCCTAAGTTGATGACAATTATATCCGGCTGTTTTTCAGTAAAGTCCCAGGGAATGTCCATGGGCTTTTTCCCACCCGGAAAGGTATCATAACTAAAGCCGTAAGAACTATAATATAAAGGAATAAGCTGTTCGGCGCTTTTTATCTCCGGATCTGCGGTATAACCGGAAATAATACCGTAGCCGCTTGCCGAAAACATGCGGCAGTCGCAGGAAAGAAGCTGTGCCGTAAGATAGGCATACGCTCTTGTTACGTCCTCTGTTTTCGTAGAAAAAGGATGCAGCGGGTCTTCGTCATCCACACCGTAACCACAGGTGATGGAGTCCCCGATGAATTCTATCAAATGTTCTTTTTTTGCAGCCGGAACAACTCTCTCTCCCTCTGCAATTTCCAAATCCTTTACGCCCACAACCGACATGGCGCTTTCGGAAAGCTTTATAATCTTCACTTCTACTGTTTCCGCAACATCTCTTTCCCATACGGTATAGGTCTGTTCCGCCTGCGTAACCATGTCGTCCACTTTCCGTTCTCCGTTTACATAGACGGCAATGCGCGCACAATTATTTTCCGCATCTTCATGATTGATTACCGGACTTCCCACGACCGTAATGAAAAGCTTTTTTCCGGTATAGATAAAAGAAGCCCCTGTGCCGGACAGTGCCAGCCACAGGGTATCTCCTTCTTTGTATGTACGGCCTGCAAGAAGAACATTTTCTTCTGTCAGCTCAATTTTCATACAATCTCCTTTTCTGTTAAAAAGCAGTTATTACTCTTCTTCCGGGGCATTCTTTAAGAGCAGGTTTGCCAGAATACCTAAAATCAGGGCACATGCTACGGAAGTAATGGTAACTGCACCGAAGGTAAGGGTCAGACCGCCGATACCGGCAATCAGAATAACGGATACCACGAACAGATTCTTATTCTTGTTCAGATCAACATCCTGAATCATCTTTAATCCGGATACCGCAATAAATCCGTACAGTGCCATGCAGACACCGCCCATAACACAGGAGGGAATGGAATTTACAAAAGCAATAAACGGAGAAATAAAGGAAATCAGGATTGCTCCTACTGCTGCCGCGATAATGGTTGCTACGGAAGCATTCTTGGTAATGGCTACACAGGCTACGGACTCACCGTAGGTAGTGTTGGGACATCCGCCGAAGAAGGCACCTACCATGGAACCGACACCGTCTCCAAGTAAGGTTCTGTGAAGACCGGGATTTTCAAGCAGGTCTCTTTCAATAATGGAGGAAATGTTCTTGTGGTCAGCGATATGCTCTGCAAATACTACGAAAGCTACCGGCACATAAGCTACGGCAACCGTCAGAACATAAGAAGCACTCACACCGTCAAGTCCCTTTACTGCAGTTAAGAAAGTAAAATCGGGGATACTTAAAAAGGTTTTAAGGGTCACACCGTCAGCCACAAGGTCAGTAAAGTATGCAAAGTTAAGAAGCTTTAAGCCGTCGTTGCCGGTTGCCATGCCGATAAGGGTAAATACCAGACAGAATGCGTATCCGGCTAAAATACCGAAGATAAAGGGAATGAGTCTTGCGGTTTTCTTGCCAAATGTGGAGCAAAGCATGGTAACGGTAAGGGTTACCAGACCGCCTAACAGGGCCAGAATGGGATATGCTACGGAAACGCCGTCCACCTTGACACCGCCGGAGGTTAAATCGCCTACTGCGTTGCCGGCTAAGGAAAGTCCGATAATAGCTACGGTGGGTCCGATTACCACAGCGGGCATCAGCTTGTTAATCCACTTTACGCCTACTACTTTTACAATTGCTGCGATTACCACATAGACAAGACCGGCACAGACAGCACCGATAATCAGTCCTACGTAACCGGTTTCTACACCGGCTCCCATGGTCGTTGCACCTGCAAACGCTGCGCTCATGGAACCGATAAAGGCAAATGAGGAACCTAAGAATACAGGGCTCTTTTTAGCGGTAAAGAGTACATAAACGAGAGTACCCACACCGGCGCCAAACAGGGCTGCCGCAGAGCTCATGCCGTTACCTACGATAATAGGTACTACCAGAGTTGCCGCCATAATCGCTAAAAGCTGCTGAATGGCAAATACTACCAACGCACCGAATTTCGGCTTGTCTTCCACTTGAAAAATCATTTTCATTGTTGTTTCCTCCATAAGAATTTGATAGATAGGCAAAAAAAAATAATCAGCAAAAAACGCCGTCATTTTTTCCTTTCCTAAAATACTATCATAGCCCCTTCGTTTTGTAAATAAAAAGATGTCGGAAAAAGGAGAAATTTGCATCCTCCGTAAAGCAAAAAGAAAGAGTGCGGAACCTCTTACTGACAAGGTTTCCTGCACTCTTCTTTCCCTTTTATAACTTGCTTTGATAGTTTTCCAATTGATGAAAAAACCAACAACATTTACAGTATCTTCCCTTACATCAAAAATGACAATGTAGTCCATCTGTGGAACAACTGCTTCGTGATAGCCCCTATTCGCCAAATAAGCATCTCTGCTGAGTGGAAATTGAAAAGGATTTGTTTCCAGCCTATCATAAATACCATCAATGCCATCTAACAGATGTCTCGCAGCCTGCTCACTTTTCAGCCGATATAACAAGTAATATACTAAATTATCAAGTAATTCATCTGCATGCTCTGAAATAACTAATTTATAATCCATACTTTGCCCTCGTTTCCCTGAGTGCTGTTCTGGCATCTTTTACCTGACCTGCTTCAATCTGCTTTTCAGAAATTTCAATATCCCTATACATAGCAAGCTGCTTCATGGCAGACTCATACATCTCCATACTCATAATAACCATATCGCCATAACCATTTTTAGTAATATAGATAGGTTCTTCTGCTCTGTGACACATATCAGAAATCTCTGATGTATTCTTTAAATCTTTAAT
>ERZ779851.3477-NODE-3477-length-10407-cov-3.480680_pt1 | contig 10407 bp, 6 predicted proteins | sample MGYA00511094_ERZ779851 | MGnify/ENA primary metagenome ERZ779851 (study PRJEB29588, sample SAMEA2155512) | human gut metagenome | biome: human gut; feature: human-associated habitat; material: faeces | place: Denmark | collected 2008/2010 ... | reverse complement strand
GAAGGCGCGGCCGCGGAAATCGTGGAACTCACCGAAGCGAATCCAGAGCTGATCTGCGAACCGATGTCACCGATGCCGCCCATGAATTGCGTACCGCCATACATACCACCCGGCATCATGCCATTCGTATTGATCGGACCGTTCCACGCCTGGGAACGATAGGTCCAATAGCCCAAGGAGTCATAACCGTAGGTGTCAAGCCATTGCGGGTCGTTGACTTCGGGGTAGGCGCGGGCGAATTCCCTCGCTACCTTCTCGGAGATGCCGAACGCCGCCGCGTAGACCATGTACCAGTTCCATAGCGTCAAATCAAGGGCTCCGCGATTGGAGAAATTGGAGAAATCTTCCATATAGCGTTTGAGTCCCAAGCATTCGCCGGCATACTGCTGGCCGCGTTCGGTGATGCCTTCCGATCGGCCCGCGGCCATGCAGAAGACGCCGATACAGATGAACGGCACGCCCAAGCACAGCGCCATCGCGATATTGCTCGCACCGTTGGCGAATATACCAATAGCGCCGATGACCATCAGACATAGGCTCGGCACCAACCACCGTCCGTTCACGCTCTTCACCGCGCCAAGCGCTCCGAATTCGAGGTCACAGGCGCTCTTGAACCGATTCAGGGACTGGTAGCCCTCCTCCCAGTCGGAGCAGGCCGTGTCCATCTGGTTGAAGTCGAACACCGGCGAGCCGACGCGCATGGAGATGCCGATCAGCAGTTCCAGACAGGCTTCCTCGGACTGGCTCAGACCGAGGGTGTTGCGATGGGAAAGCGCGGCCGGCATGATCACCAGAGTGCTGGTGGAAGCCGTGGCCTTGGCTCGATTGGGATCGGAAGCAATCATGCGGGCGAGGTCGGAGGCGTTGGCTTGGCTCAGATCGATGCCTTGGTACAGGCTGGATGGCCCCGGGTAGACGGCAAGCGCCTTCTTGACCACCAACGCCAGTATCGTCGCCGTCATGGCACGCGATGATCGGTCACCTACGGATTCGTCCACCACGTCGATCAGATACGCGCTGGCCGCAGGGCTGACCTGCGGCGGATCGCGCCAATATTCGATGCCGCCTTGGTAACGGGCCTCGCGGTTCGCCGACAGCACGCCACGAATCGCCAGCACGCAGCATAGCACTCCGATTATCAGACAAATCAACCAGCCTGCGACGGTGAGCTGCGCCTTCAACCGTTGTCGGTCACGCCACTGCCGTTCCTTGGCGGCCTCCGTGGATTTCAGTTCGTCGAGATAATCGCCGGACTGCGTACGTTCGACGCCGGCAGCGCCTGTGTTGTCGAAGGCCGCGACGAGGTCGACATATTGGTTGGTGCGCAGGTCGCTGATGGTGAAATGCAATGTGCCGTCCGCATCGCGCGATGTCTGGGAGGTGGCTTCGGTATGCAACCACGCCCACGAATTGTTGGAGGCGATGCCTTTGGGGAAACGCACGGTGCCGGTGACCTTGCCGGCCGGCACCTGGTTGTTTTCAGGGAACATCTCCCACATGAGATTCGTCACGTCGCTATGCCGCGTGCCCATGTCATGGAACGTCATGCTCACATCGAACTTGAGGCTGCTCTGTTTGACGGTGGCGGGGATGTTCCAGCCGATCTCGATGTTCTTCTGCTCGCCGGAACCATTCGGGTCGATGCCGTCGGTAGTGGGATCGAACGGCTGCGGCGAGTCGGAACCGGCCGTGGTGTCGGCGATGTACCAGTGGCCGGCATAGGTCGAGTCCCATGTGCCGTCGGATATGCCGGATGGCAATTGTGGATCGGTCTGCGTATATTCCTCGCCTGTGGATGCGTTGGTCACGGAGATGTCGGTGATGTTCGTCAGATCTTGGTTGCGCAGTTTGAACGTCAGATACAGCTGTTTCCACGGCTTGGTGTCACCGTTGCCGTCCTCGCGACGCTTCAGCTGGTAGTCCAGATGCTCTGTGAATCTAATGTCGCCGTTGCTCTGGAGCCGTGCATCGAAGTCGACGGAGCGGTAGCTCAGGTCCGCCTCGTCGCCGGATATGACGAATACCGCAAGGATGATGGCAACCACCGCCACCAGCGCACTGAACGCGGCGATTAGCCCGCGTCCGTACCGTTTACCGTTCATTGTTCACCCCTTCCTGCTCTCTACGACTGGCCAATGCGGCCATGGTGCGTTTGCCAGTACGTCTGTTTCATCGGCCTCCGAACGAACCGCCGCCGGAGCCGCCGGACGATCCTCCGAAACCGCCGCCGGAGAAGGAACCACCGGAACCGCCGAAGCTTCCGGAACCTCCGGATGAGGAGGATGGGGCCGCCGCGGAGATCGTGCTGCGCACATCGGCGAAACTGGAACTCAGCTGCGCATCGAGATCGCCGAAATTCGCGCTGAATGCGGCCGGATCAATCGTGGAGGCGCCAAGCGACGTGCCGACGGATGCGCCAAGCAGGCTGCTGGAACGCAAGGGCATGTACATGTACGAGGTGCCGGCATGCTCATCCAACCACTGCGGATCGGCCACTTCGGGATATGCTCTGGCTAGCTGGGCCATCGCCTTCTTGGAAATGCCGAACGCGGTGGCATACACCATGTACCGGCCCCACAACGTCATGTCGAGCACGCCTCGGTCGGTGAAATCGCTGAAATCCGTAAGATAGCGTTTCAGTCCGGCGACTTGCCCACCATAGCGTTGCCCCTCATCGGTCAGCACATAGCGTTTCCCGTATGCTGCGGCGAAAGCGCAAAGCGCGACCACCGGAACGCAGACGACCAGCGCCACGGCAAGCTCACCGTCCTGCACGTATTTCAACGCCAGGAAGAAGGCGAACGCAATACCCAGCCCACTGAACAGATAGCTGAGCAATCCCATAGGCTTGACGGCATGTAAGTCATCGAATTCCGTGGAGCACGCGTTGTCGAAGGTTTCCAACAGCTTGTAACCGCTCGAATAGTGTTTGAAGGCCTTGCTCATCTGTTTCATATCGAACACCTGCGCATCATGCAGACGCGATGACGCTTTAAGCAGGATGTCAAGCACCGCTCTTTCGGAGGAACTGAGCAGCAACGAACCGATGTCGTCACACACCACCGGCATGATGGCGATGGTGCTGGTCTTCTTCAGTTTGCGCGCGGACGCCGCATTGGAACCGAGCATGCCGGCCACCGAAGCCGCGCTTGCCGTGGTCAAATCAATGCCGTTATACAGGTCCACCGGCCCCGGATAGATGGCGATCGCGCCTTTCGAGGCAAGCGACATCACCGTGGCGGACATCTGTCTGTTGGCCAGTTTGTCGGCGTTCTTGGTCTTGCCGGAACCGAATATCGAGGAGGATGCGCTCATGATATCCTCCATCTTCGCGGCGGCTGCCGGACTCAGGGCGGGCAGGTCCCGCCAGTATTCGATATCGCCCTTGTATTGCGATTTGCGGAAGCTGACGATGGCGAAATACAGCGCCGCCACAGCAAGCGCGATGCCGATCAACGCCGCGAATATCCAGCCGGCCACCCGTTTGACGGCCTTCGTATGCTGACTGGACCTCCATTCCCGTTCCTGTTTGGTTTCATCGTCGATAAGCCGTTGCTTGTATGCGCCGGACTTGGTGCGTGCCACGCCTTGCGCTTGCGAGGCATCGAACATGGCCACGACATCCAAATAGTCGCCGGCGCGCACATCATTGGCGGAGAACATCAGGGAACCATTATCGCCGCGGTTCGTGGTGGAGGTATTTTTGGTGTGCAGCCATGCCCACGAATTCTTGCCGTTAATGCCGTTGGGGAATGTGACTTTGCCCGTCACCGTACCGATGGGAATCTGGTTTTCCTCGCCGAACGGCTCCCATTGGAAGGAGACGACGTCGTCATAGGCGGTGCTCACGCCATGCAGCGTCATGGATACATCGAATTTGAGACTGTCCTCGGATACGGTTTGTGGAATATTCCAACCGATTTCAAGTGTTTTGTCAGCCTGACCGTCATCACTTAACCCATCGGTCTGCGGATTGAACGGCTGAGGATCGTTCTCATCCTCAGTGACGTCCACGATGTACCACCGTCCCGCATGCTCGTCGTTCCAGTTGTCGGCATTGTCGGGGAAGACGAAGTCGCCCTGGCGGTATGTCTCGCCGTTGGATACGTCCTTGACCCCAATATCGCTGATATCCGTGAGATTCTTGGATTTCAGCGTATACCGCTGATACATCTGCTTCCAGTCACGGCCACGGTCCTTCAGCCTCATGTCGATATGCTGCGTGACTTTGAGATCGCCGTTCCTCTGCACCGCCACGTCGTAGTCAAGCGTGCGGTAGCTTAAATCGGGTTCCTCATCGGAGGTCTGCGCATTGATGAGCACGATGCCCAACATCGTCAACGTGACCACAATCGTGGACAGCAGACTGACCAACGTACGTCTGATATTCATCGGCGGTATCTCTGTTTTCTCTCAAGGGTCCTCAAGCACCAACGCATGGTCTCGGCGTCAACGGACCGTAATACAGGAAAGGGAGTGCTGGCAAGACATCACACCTCGTCAGCGCTCCCCTTTCTTGTATGGAAACGTTCAGAACTTGACTTGCGGAGCCTGACGGTCCGCTTCGTCGACCTGGAAGTACGCCGCCTGCTCGAAGTGGAACAGTCCGGCGATGATGTTGGTCGGCACGACCTCGATCTTGGTGTTGTACTTCTGCACCACATCGTTATAGAACTGGCGGGCGTAGGCGATTTTCTCCTCGAGCACCTTGAGCTGGGCCTGCAGGTCCAGGAAGTTCTGGTTGGCCTGCAGCTGCGGATACGCCTCAGCCACGGCCTGAAGGTTCAAAATCGCGCGGCTCAACTGGTTCTCGGCCTCGATACGCTGAGTCACATCGCCAGACTGTGCAGCCTGAAGCGCGTTGGCGCGCGCCTGCGTCACTTGGGTGAATACCTGTGATTCGTGTGCAGCATAGCCCTTGACGGTTTCTACAAGATTTGGAATGAGATCGGCTCGCTGCTTAAGCTGCACGTCGATCTGCGCCCAGCCGTTTTTGACGCGGTTGCGCAATGTGACCAGACCGTTGTAGGCGGACACTCCCCACAGCACTATCAGGACGATGACAATGAGTGCAATAATGCCGAATATCATGTGAAAATCCTTGCTTCTTTGCTTGTTTATTTGTCTAATTTTCGCATGAGGGCTACACACTTCGTTGTATTGTCGGTTTTCCATGCACCCGTAAATCGATTGATGCCAATATTCGCACAGCATGTCGAACGTACGAAAAACCCACCCCTTACGGAGTGGGTTTTTCGTTAGATTACCTATCGGCTTCGCTGCGAAGAATCCGTGAGAAGACGTCAGTCTTCGAATGCTGAGCCGTCAAGCGAGAAGCCCAGTGGGCTTCTCGTAGGTGAAGTGAGCAGCTTCGCTGCGAAGGATCCGTGAGAAGACGTCAGTCTTCGAACGGATCAAAGTCGCGGCGCACGCGGCGACGCGGACGCTCGGAGCGCTCTTCGCGATCGGCACGGTACTCGTCGTAGTTCTCGTCGGCGGCGTAACGCGGGTTGCGGTCGTCACGACGGCTACCACGGCGACGGTCGGAACGGCGGTTATCGCGATCGTAGTCACGGTCATCGCGATCGGAACGACGGCGACGCGGACGATCATCATAATCACGATCATCGCGATCGTCGGAACGACGGCGGTCGTCACGACGGCCACGGCCGCCACGGCGGTCATCGCGATCGCCACGGTCACGACGCGGAGCGGAGGATTCCTGATCCTCGAAGCCCGGGATGGCAAGGGAGATCTTGCCGCGATCGTCAACACCCTGCACGACCACCTCAACGGTGTCGCCTTCCTTGAGCACGTCTTCGACGGCGTCGATGCGCTCGCCGTTGGCGAGGTTGCGGATCTGGGAGATGTGCAGCAGACCGTCGGTGCCCGGGGTCAGGTTCACGAAGGCGCCGAAGGAGGTGGTCTTCACGACCTTGCCGTTGTAGGTCTCGCCGGCTTCCGGCACGTGCGGGTTGGCGATCTGGTCGATGATCTCCTTGGCCTTCTCGGCGGCCTCGCCGCCTTCGGAGGAGATGTACACGGTGCCGTCATCCTCGATGGCGATTTCGGCGCCGGTGTCTTCCTGGATCTGGTTGATCATCTTGCCCTTCGGGCCGATGACCTCGCCGATCTTGTCCACCGGAACGGTGGTGGTGATGATGCGCGGCGCGTACGGGCTCATCTCGGCCGGGCCGTCGATGCACTCGTTGATGACTTCGAGGATGGTGGTGCGGGCTTCCTTGGCCTGCTGCAGGGCGGACGCCAGGATGTCGGCCGGAATGCCGTCGAGCTTGGTGTCGAGCTGCAGGGCGGTGATGAATTCGGAGGTGCCGGCCACCTTGAAGTCCATGTCGCCGAAGGCGTCTTCGGCGCCGAGGATGTCGGTGAGCGTCTTGTAGATGTGCTGGCCGTCGACGTCGCCGGACACGAGGCCCATGGCGATGCCTGCGACCGGAGCTTTCAGCGGAACGCCAGCGGCGAGCAGGGACAGCGTGGAGGCGCAGACGGAACCCATGGAGGTGGAACCGTGGGAGCCGATTGCCTCAGAGACCTGACGGATGGCGTACGGGAACTCCTCACGGCTCGGCAGCACCGGCACGAGGGCCTTCTCGGCGAGGGCGCCATGGCCGATCTCGCGGCGCTTCGGGGAACCGACGCGGCCGGTCTCACCGGTGGAGTACGGCGGCATTTCGTAATTGTGCATGTAACGCTTGGACTGCGGGCCGGACAGCGCGTCGATCTGCTGCTCCATCTTGAGCATATTCAGCGTGGTGACGCCCAGAATCTGGGTCTCGCCGCGCTGGAACAGCGCGGAACCATGCACGCGCGGCACGATGTCCACTTCGGCGGACAGCGTACGGATATCGCGCAGGCCACGGCCGTCGATGCGGTAGTCCTGGGTCAGGATGCGGCGGCGGACGATCTGACGCTGCAGTTCCTTGAAGGCGTTGCCGATTTCCTTGTCCTTCTCGGCATCGTCCATGTCGGTGAACTCTTCCGCGAGAGTGGCCTTCACGCCTTCCTTGATTTCGTGGATGCGATCCTGACGCGGCAGCTTCTCGGCGATGGACAGGGCTTCGTCGAGGTCGGCGTGGGCGATCTCGTCGATGCGGTTGTACAGATCCTCGGTGTACTCCGGGAAGAGCTGGAATTCCTTGGTTTCCTTCGCGGCGATCTTCTTGAGCTCGGCCTGGGCCTCGCAGATCACCTTGATGAACGGCTTGGCGGCTTCAAGACCGCCGGCGACGACTTCCTCGTCCGGCTTGGTCTGGCCTTCGTCGTAGATGAGGTGCCATGCGTTCTTGCCGGCACCGGCTTCGATCATGGCGATGGCGACGTCGCCGTTCTCGACAACGCGGCCGGCGACCACGATTTCGAACACGGCGCGTTCGCGCTCGCTCCAGCGCGGGAAGGCGACCCACTGGCCGTCGATCAGGGCCAGACGCACGCCGGAGACCGGGCCTTCGAACGGCAGGCCGGAGATCATGGTGGAGGCGGAGGCGGCGTTCAGTGCGACGACGTCGTATGCGTCATCCGGGTTGACGGCGAGCACGGTTTCGACGACCTGCACTTCGTTGCGCAGGGTGTGCGGGAACAGCGGACGCAGCGGACGGTCGATGATGCGGCAGGCCAGGATGGCTTCGGAGCTCGGACGGCCTTCGCGGCGGAAGAACGAGCCCGGGATCTTGCCGGCTGCGTACATCTTCTCTTCCACGTCCACGGTCAGCGGGAAGAAGTCGTAGTTCTCCTTCGGGCTGGAACCGGCGGTGGTCGTGGACAGAATCATCGAATCATCGTCAAGATAGGCGGCGACGGCACCATCCGCCTGCTGGGCGAGACGACCGGTCTCGAAGCGCAGCGTGCGCTTGCCGAATGAACCATTATCGATTACGGCTTCAACAGCCTTGATTTCGGGACCCTCCATAGGGTTCCTCCTTTGTTTTCTTTTCTTGTGTACCTACTATCGGCAGTCCTCTTCAGCGGACTCCAACCGATTCCTACATGCGTGACGCGGCGTTACCTCCGCCGCTTCCTCATCTCTAGATTCTAGACCTCGTGCGCCCCAAACCTCGGGCCTTCAAACTGTCTGTTCCTTGAACTCGGCTGTCATGCAAAAAACGCCCGGGCGCCATGTGACGCTCGGGCGGAAGAATGTTATCGGCGCAGACCCAGACGCTCGATCAGGGAGCGGTAACGGTTGATGTCAACGCGCTTGAGGTAATCAAGCATACGACGACGGTCGCCGACCATCAGCAGCAGACCACGACGGGAGTGGTGATCGTGCTTGTGCTCCTTGAGGTGCTCGGTCAGATCAGCGATGCGCTTGGTGAGCAGAGCAACCTGGACCTCCGGGGAGCCGGTGTCACCCTCGTGGGTTGCGTAGGTCTTGATGATTTCCTGCTTTTCCTCAGCCGTAAGTGCCACGGCATCCTCCTTATATTGCTGCGCGGTGCTGCCGGCCCAATACCGGCGCGCTCTCTATCCGCGGGCGAAACACGCCAAGGGAACATCTTACACGACGTCCGGACCAAAATCGCCGGCCGATATTTCCGGTCCCCCGCCGACGGCCGTTCTTCACGTCACGCCATGGACGCGAGCAGGCCTCCGAACAACACCACGGCAAGCGCGACGAGCTCGATTGCGAAGAACAATAGGAACGAGGCCCAGCTGCGTGTGAGGACGTTGAGCTTCGATTCCTTCTTGATGCACACCAGCAGGCCCACCCAGAGCACCGCGTAGACCGCGACACCGAAACCGGCGGCGATGATGCCGAGATTCGCGGCGTTCGCCAGTCCGGCCGCCTCACCGTACATCACGTAGGTGGCGTTCCAGAAGTTGAAGCTCAGCAGGCACATGCCGGCGACGAATTGCTCCGCGGCAAGGCCGATCACGAAAATGGTCCCCCACAGCCATTTCTTCGCGTCCGCGACCATCAGTCCGAGTCCGGTGAGCGCCACGATGGTCACCGTCCATGAAATCAGCGCCACGCCTTTGGGATCGAGGAAATTCAGGTTCGCCACCATCCATGAGGCGTCCCGCACCGCGATGTCGCGTCCCCACCAGTACGGCGCGATCATGGCCAGCAGCACCAATGCCATGAACAGAATCCAGCGGACCGGATGCGATTTGCGGCGTTCGATGTCGGCCAAGGACAGGTCCGACGGTTCGATGGACGCCGTCGGGTGCTTGGAGACGTCGACGGTCTCGACCACGCCATCCACGACTTCCGTTGCCTTGTTGCGTTCCTTCTGACCCATGTTCCGCTCCGTATATATTGCGATATCTTGCGATTGCGCCGCCGCACGCCGCGGCCCGTTCCAGCATACCCGGGCAATCGTATGCCCGGGCATACGGATATACGAAAGGCGTGCCTTGAGGCACGCCTTCTTCTTTTCTGATGCTGTTGTGGAGCGGATGACGGGAATCGAACCCGCGTAATCAGTTTGGAAGACTGAGGCTCTACCATTGAGCTACATCCGCGTGTTGCCGCTACGTCCGAAGCCGACACGAAACGACTCGAGCTATTATACACATCCCACCAACTTTTGCAAGCGGGAATGGCATTTCAGATTTCGAGCATGACCACGGCAGAGGCGATCGGCCCGTCATGGCTTATGGAGATGGAGATATCGTACGACTGGCGCACCGGATCCAACGGCAGGCCCAACGACTGCTGCACCTTGCGTTGCACTTCGGAGGACAGTATGACGCGCGGCACGCCGTGGGAATCGTCGAGAATTTCGATGCGCACCCATGGGAAGTTGTCGAGCGCGTACGGATATGCGACTTCGGCGCCGTCTTTCGCATGCCGCGAAATGGCCGCGCACCACGCTTTCAGGAACGCCTCCTTGCCTGCCCAGCGGGCGGCGAGGTGCACCGCCTCGTCATCATGCTTGAGCTGCGACCGTTGCGCCGTCTGCCATATCTCGCGCATGGAGAACAGACTGCGCATACGCGTCCCCGGCTCATTCAGCTGCTTGGCGAACGCAGGCACGTCAACGACGTCATGCCCTAGACCCAGCATTCCTCCGCCTTCCTAGGAATTATTAATCGGGGTTACCCCGGGAATGCCCCGACCATGTCATATGGAAAAGGGCGATACATCTGTGCAGAAGTATCGCCCTTTTCTTATCAGGCCGTCATCATTTGCCCATATTTAGGACAGATTTCGACGTAGCCGTCTCACGCTTCGAAATAGCCGGTGGACGCGAGGCGCGCGTTCGGATCGAGCAGCATGGCCTTCTCCCCCTCGTGCGCGTCGTAGCCGCGGCCGTCCTCGTGGAAGCGGCGGTTGTCGATCGGCTCGTAGAGCGCGGCGCGTCCCATCATGCCCTCTTCAAGGCGACGCTGGCCGGCGGCGAGACGCGCGTTGGCACGGTCGCGCCATTCGCTCAGCGCGTCCTC
>ERZ779851.3476-NODE-3476-length-10411-cov-3.528679_pt1 | contig 10411 bp, 7 predicted proteins | sample MGYA00511094_ERZ779851 | MGnify/ENA primary metagenome ERZ779851 (study PRJEB29588, sample SAMEA2155512) | human gut metagenome | biome: human gut; feature: human-associated habitat; material: faeces | place: Denmark | collected 2008/2010 ... | reverse complement strand
ATACTATTCAGGTGCTTTGTAATTACATCATAATTATATTCTTCTACAGCAAATTGCTTAAAGTATTCAATTAGGGTTCCAAATGTTGCTTTATCAAAGTTTAGATTCATTCTAACACTTGTTGGCCAAATTTCTGCTTTGATATATTGTATACTACAAATTATTATTTCCTTTAATAACTGTTCTATTAATTGATTGTATATTAACATTCCGCCAATTATGTCTGATATTTCATCACTATTTTCACATTTTTTAGCAATAGTTAATAGAAAGTTCTTTCGCTCACGTTTGTAATCTTTTTTCCATTCTTTATTAATCATAAAATTAATTGTTTCGCTCATAAGATAACACCCCAACTACTATTATACAACTAAAATTAGAAATTGTATGATTTGTTTTTTATAATAAAATGCGTAATTCATTGATTTAGCATCTATAAAATTGTCTTTATATGATGAAAAATTATGATTTTATGTTAAAATATACATGAGGTGTAAACTTATGAAAGAATTACAGAAAAAAATAGAAAAATTTAATGAAGAAAGAGATTGGGATCAATTTCATTCTCCGGAAAACTTAGCAAAAAGTATTTGTATTGAAGCGGGTGAATTATTAGAATGTTTTCAATGGAATGACAAATATGATTTGAATGAAGTAAAAGAGGAACTTGCAGATGTATTAAACTATTGTATTCAAATGGCAATAAATTAGGAGTAGATCCAAAACAAATATTTTCCTTGTGAAGAATTAGATCCTATTTTCTCAAAAATATGGAAACAATTAAGAACTTATGATAAAAGATTGTTTTTATCTGAAAGTGAAATTAAAGATTCAGCTATATATAAGGCATCACCGCTACATAAGTTAAATTCTGAACAATTGAAAGCAAAAGAAAAAATACTTGAAAAATACAAAGTACAATTAGAAATATACAAAACAGCACTAGAACAAGCACTAGGCAGAAAAGTCAACAAAACAGCCCTATGCTTAGTAAAAGACGAATATTATTTGAAAATTTTGTAGTTGTATATATACAGGTAGTAATATAATAAGGAATAGCAAAAAGGAGAAATAAAATAATATGAATGGCTTTGTACACTTACATATACACAGTGAATTTAGTTTACTAGATGGAGCAAATAGAATAAAAGACTTACCAGTAAGGGCAAAAGAATTAGGAATGAATGCTATGGCAATTACAGACCATGGTGCTATGTTTGGTGCAATTGACTTTTATAAAGCATGTAAAGCAAATGACATTAAACCAATAATAGGTTGTGAGGTTTATGTTGCACCAAAAAATAGAAAAGATAAAGACCCTAATTTAGATGCTAGATATAGCCATTTAATACTATTAGCTAAAGATAATCAAGGATATAAAAACCTTGCAACTTTAGTTTCTTTGGGTTATACAGAAGGTTTTTATTATAAACCTAGAATAGACCATGAAATAATAGAAAAATATCATGAAGGAATAATATGCTTAAGTGCATGTTTAGCTGGTGAAGTAAATCAAGCAATACTTGCAAATGATATGGAAAAAGCAAAAGAGGTTGCCTTATGGTACAAGTCTATATTTGGAGAAGATTATTACTTAGAAATTCAAAACAATGGAATAAAAGAACAAGTTTTAGCAAATCAAAAACTAATACAATTATCAAGAGAGTTAGATATTCCACTTGTAGCAACAAATGACGCTCACTATTTAAAAAGAGAAGATGCATATAACCATGAGGTTTTACTTTGCATACAAACTGGAAAACGTATGACAGATGAAGACAGAATGAAATTTGATACAGATGAGTTATATGTTAAATCACCAGAAGAGATGAGTGACTACTTTAAAAATGTACCAGATGCGATTGAAAATACGGTGAAAATAGCAGAAAAATGTAATGTAGAATTTGAATTTGGACATACAATTTTGCCTAATTATGATGTTCCACAAGAATTTGCAACTCACTATGATTACTTAGAAAAACTTACTTATGATGGACTAAAAAATAGATATGGAGAAAATCCAAGTAAAGAAATATTAGAAAGAACAGAATATGAATTAAGTGTCATTAAAAAAATGGGATATGTAGACTACTTCTTAATTGTATGGGACTATATTCATTATGCCAAAACACATAATATACCAGTTGGACCAGGTAGAGGTTCTGGAGCAGGTTCGATAGTTGCATATAGTATTGAAATTACAGATATTGACCCTATTCAATATAACCTAATTTTTGAGCGTTTTTTGAATCCTGAAAGAATTAGTATGCCTGATTTTGACGTTGACTTCTGTTATGAAAAAAGAGATAAGGTTATAGAATATGTTGAACAAAAATATGGTAAAGACCATGTTTCACAGATTATTACATTTGGAACAATGTCTGCTAGAATGGTTATTCGTGATGTGGCAAGAGTATTAGATATGCCTTATGCAGAAGCAGACAAACTAGCTAAAATGATACCAAATGAAATACATATTACAATAAAAAAAGCTATGGAGCAAAACAAAGAACTAAAAGACCTTTACGATACAGACGAAGAAATTAAAAAGATGCTAAATATTGCCATGGCTTTAGAAGGAATGCCAAGACAGGCTTCAACACATGCTTGTGGTATAGTTATTACAAAAGAACCAGTTGTAAGCTATGTACCACTTTATGTAAGAGATGGAGCAATATCAACACAATATATAATGACAACTCTAGAAGAGCTTGGACTTTTAAAAATGGACTTTTTAGGATTAAGAACATTAACAGTTATTCAAGATACAATAGACTTGGTAAAACAAAATCAAGGAATAGATGTTAAATTTGATGAAAAAATGAATGATCCTAAAGTATACAAACTATGGCAAAATGGAGAATCAGTTGGTATATTTCAGTTTGAGAGTCAAGGAATGACAAACTTCATGAAGGAATTAAAACCAGATTGTTTGGAAGATATAATTGCGGGAGTTTCTTTATACAGACCTGGTCCAATGGATCAAATACCAAGATATATTGCAAATAAAAAAGATCCGGAACATGCAGTATATACACATCCAGCACTAAAACCAATTCTTGAAGTTACTTATGGTTGTATGGTTTACCAAGAACAAGTTATGCAAATAGTTAGAGATTTAGCTGGTTATTCATTAGGCAGAGCTGACTTAGTAAGAAGAGCCATGGGTAAGAAAAAGCTAGATGTAATGGCAAAGGAAAGAGAAATATTTATACATGGACAAACAGACGAAAATGGAAAAATTGTTGTTCCTGGTTGCATTAGAAATGGTATAGATGAACAATCTGCAAATAAAATATTTGACGAAATGGCTGAATTTGCTAAATATGCATTTAACAAGTCACATGCTGCAGCTTATGCAGTTGTATCATATAGAACAGCATATTTAAAAGCATATTATCCAACAGAATTTATGGCAGCAATGCTTAACAGCTTTTTAGGAAACCTAGATAAAGTGCCTGGTTATATTGAAGAATGTAAAAGACTATCAATTCAAATATTAAAACCAGATATAAATAAAAGCTACACAAGATTTACAGTTGATAAAAATCAAATTCGATTTGGTCTTGGAAGTATTAAAAATGTTGGAACAGCTGCTGTTGACGAAATAGTAGAAGAAAGAATAAAACATGGAGAATTTAAAGACTTTAGTGATTTCTGTGAAAGAATAAAAGAAACAGCAGTTAATAAAAAATGTATTGAAAGCTTAATAAAAGCAGGAGCTTTTGATGAACTAGGACAAACAAGAAAGACTTTGATGGTATCTTACGAAAATATTATTGATACAATAAGCAATGATAAAAAAGGATTTGATGGTCAGGTTTCAATGTTTGACCTAGGAGGAGAAACTCAAAAAGAAGAAATAAAATACAATTATATAATAGAACCTGAATATGATGAAAAAGAAAAACTTTCTATGGAAAAAGAAATGCTAGGAATATATATTTCAGGACATCCATTAGAAAAATTAAGAACACAAATTGAAGCAGAAACTACTATAAATAGCTTGAAATTAAGAGAACTATCAGAACCAAGTGAAATAGAAGAAGACGAGAAAGTTACAGAATATCAAGATGGACAAAATGTAATATATGCAGGTATAGTAACAAGTGTTAAAAAGAAATATACTAAAAACAATACAATTATGGCATTTGTTACAATTGAAGATTTATATGGTGCAACTGAATTTATAGTTTTTGATAGTTGCTATAGACAATGTTCTGATATATTGGTAAATGATAATATTGTTGAAGTAGAAGGTAGACTAAGTATTAGAGAGGATGAAGAACCTAAAATTGTAGCTAGAACAATAAAAGAATTTGCAGAAATCAAGAAAAAGGCATTTGAATTAAATGTTACAAATTTAGATGAAGAAACTAAAGAAAATATCATTAGCTTTATTTATTATATTATTAATAATTAGTGTAGGTAAAGTATTTGCAGTTGAAGTTCATTTTAAAGAGTATTCAGAAGAATTTAAAGAATACTTACAATTATCTGATGAAGAAAAAAGTAAAAGGTTAATGCCTAGAATGTATGATATTGAGGGATATACAATTAACTATATAAACCCAATTAAATATGCATTAAATGTAACTGATACTTTAGCAAGTAAATATTCATTATTAGACTATATACCTGAAAACATTGTGATTCGAAATCAAATGAATACTAATTCATGTTGGGCATTTGGCGGCTTATCAAGTTTAGAAACCACTTTGGCTTTAAGTAATTATTATAATAATAAACCTACTCAGATATATGATTATTCTGAAAGACATGTTGTTTATGCAACAAGTAAAAATTTTGCAAATGGTGTAATAAATCCACATACTTTTAATAAACAACCATCAACTGGTGGTAATCAGTATATATTAGAGGCATATTTGACAAGCGGAATTGGAGCGATAGATGAAGCTGAAATGCCTTTTGAAGATAATGAAAATTTAATAAATATAAGTGAAATACAAAATAAAACAGTTACAAGTCAAATATTTGATTCTGATCAATTTGAAAGTAGTAATACAGTTGCAAATAGAAATAGAGTAAAACAACATATAAAAAATTATGGAGCAGTTGCAGTAGGAATACATGGAGCAAACCCTTATGAATCAAATTATTATAACAATAGTACAGGAGCAATTTATTGTAATGATTCTACAAAGGCGCCAGTAAACCATATGGTATCTATAGTAGGATGGGATGATAATTATAGTAGAACAAACTTTAATTCAAATTGTAGACCTAGTTCAAATGGAGCATGGATTATAAGAAACTCGTGGGGAACGGTACTTGGAAATAAAGGATTTATGTATTTATCATATGAAGATGTTAATTTTGGTCAAATGCTTTATGGAATAATAAAAGCATCTGATACGGTAGATTATAATAATGTATATCAATACAATTATACAGGGGCTAATGGATATCTAACAGTTACTACAGATACTAATAAAATATATATGGCTACAGTATTTAATAAAAATACAACCAGTACAGAATATATAAAACGTATTGGTACTTGGGCATCAGAACCATGTAAGTGTAGGGTATATGTGAATTTAAATGGCTCAGGAATGTCAAACTCAGATTTACAATTGGTTCAATTAAAAGAAGGAAATTACGAAACACTTGATACTGTTGGATATCATACATTAGAACTACAACAACCACTTAAAATTAACTCAAGTAGCTTTGTAGTTGTATTAGAAATAACACCACTTTCAGGAAGCAATCAATTTACTGTACCAATTGAAGCGCCGATGGCTGGTACTTGGTTTTCGGATGTTGAAATAAGTAATAATAATTTCTATACAGGTAACTTAAATAGTACCTGGAAAGTAGTGAGTGATGAAAATAATGTGAATCTTACAACTAAGGTATTTACATCAAATAGTTTAGTTGATAACTCATTAAAAGACATACAAATACAAACACCACCAACTAAAACAACATATTATGAAGGCGAAAATTTTGATGCCACAGGAATGGTGGTTAAAGCAAATTATAATGACGGAACATCAAAAGTAATAACAGACTATAACATTTCAAATGGAAGTAATTTAACACAAGGCCAACAATATGTAACAATTTCTTATAAAGGTAAACAAGTAAGGCAAAACATAACTGTAAATGGAAATGTTATTGATTCAATTGTTGTAGCAGTAATGCCAAACAAAACTACATATATTGCAGGAGAAAACTTTGACCCAACAGGTATGGTAGTAAAAGCAGTTTATAAAAGTGGAGTATCTTCAGAAATTACAGGTTATCAAATTAGTGGAGGAACTAATCTTCAACAAGGGGAACAAACTATTACAATTACCTATGATGGTAAAACTACAACATTAAAAGTACAAGTACAGAAAAATACGGTTGAATCTTTGTCAATAATAAAAGAACCAAATAAAAAGTCTTATTATGCAGGTGAAAACTTTGAAAGAGCTGGCATGGTAGTAAAAGCATTTTTCAAAAATGGTACAACTTTAATGATTGCTGACTATACAGTAACTGATGGAGAAAACTTAAAAGAGGGCCAGCAATATGTAACAATTTCTTATGAAGGAAAAGAAGTAAAGCAACCTATAGAAGTTAAAGCAAAACCAGTTACACTTGAAAGCATAACAATACAAACACCACCAACAAAAACATCATATTATGTTGGTGAAAGCTTTGATACAACAGGTATGGTAATAAGAGCAAATTATAGTGATAGTTCAACTAAAATTGTTACTAAAACTGAATACACAGTTTTAGATGGAAATAACTTACAACTTGGACAACAATATGTAACAATTTCTTATGAAAGTAAAGAAGTAAAACAATCTATATCAGTACAAAATAAACAAGCAACACTTACAAGTATAACAATACAAACACCACCAACAAAAACAACATATTATGTAGGTGAAAACTTTGATAAAACAGGAATGGTAGTAAAAGCAAATTACAGTGATGGAACATCAAAACAAATAACAGATTATACAATAACAAATGGAACAAAACTACAAGAAGGACAACAATATGTAACAATATCTTATGATGGAAAACAGGTAAATCAAAACATAACTGTACAAAAAAGACCAGTTACACTTGAAAGTATAGCAATACAAACACCACCAACAAAAACAATATACTTTGTGGGTGAAAATTTTGATAAAACAGGAATGGTTGTAAAAGCAAATTATAGTGATGGAACATCAAAAGAAATAACAGACTATACAATAACAAATGGAACAAACTTACAAATAGGTCAACAATCTGTAACAATATCTTATGGGGGAAAAGAAGCAACACAAGAGATAGAAGTAGTAGAAAATACTGTTGAAAGTATTGCAATTGTAACACCACCAACTAAAACAAACTATATAGAAGGACAAGACTTTGATAAAACAGGAATGATTGTAAAAGTAACATATAAAAATGGAACAGCAGAAAATATAACAAATTACACAATAATTGATGGAATTAATCTAAAAAAAGGACAACAAACTGTAACTGTTTCTTATGGTGGAAAAACAGCTACACAAAAAATAAATGTTATAGAGAGAATAGTTATAAACATTTCAGTTGCAAAAATGCCAAATAAGATTGAATATGTTCAAAACAAAGAAGAATTACAACTAGCTGGAGGACTTATAAAAGTAGAGTATAATGACGGAAATGATGAGCAAATATTTATGACAGACAAAAATGTAGAAGCAAGTGGCTTTAGCAATAAAAGAGCAGGAAAAGTTGAAATTACATTAACATACCAATCTAAAAAAACAACATTTAATGTAACAATAATAGAAGTAAAAACAGCAGTTAACTCAAACTTTGATAATGCTAAATGTGACATTCCAGTTGCACAAGCTTATCGTTATACAAAATCAAATCAAAAAGATTATTATGTGTTACAAATCAATTTAAAAAATGTTATAAGAATTAAAGAAAATCAATCATTTGAATATTATTATTATTTATCACCAAACCAATCTGAGGATGAAATAACTGATTGGGTTAAAATAAGTGAAGAACAAAATTCAGACAATGAATTAAACTTTAATGTAAATACAAAACAAATTAAAAACTTTACAGAAGTAGCTGATGCATCAAGATTATACTTATATGTAAAAGAGGTTGCAAAAAGAGAAGGTGACCAAAAAGTATATGTATCTAATTCAATAGAACTAAAAGAAGAAAGCGTACAGAAAAAAGAGAATTACTTAGATGATATTATAGTTAAAGATAACAACAATAACAATAACAACAACAACAATAATAACAATAATAATAGCAATAATAATAACAATAATAATAATAATTCAAAACCAGACAACACTGTAGCCGAAGGAAAGATCCCTCAAGCAGGATTAAAGGTTACCGTAATAATAGCAATCACGATTATCACAATTGCAGGAGTAATTACATTTATTAAATACATAAAATTTAGCAAAGAAATAAAATAAATTAGAAAAGTGGCGAGGCCACTTTTCTTTTTGCTATTTAATAGTAATAATGTACTTGAAAAATCAAATAACTTATGATAGAATAACTAATTGATAAAATTTCAAGGAGTTTGCTATGTTAGAGGAAAAGGAAAAAATACGAGAAAAAGAAAATCATAGAGTATTTAAGCAATTATTAAGTACATTTATGGAAGATGAAAACAACACAAAAAGCGAAAATGAAGAAATAGCTAAAAATATAAAAATTGTACCTAAATTTTTTTATGATAGTTTTAAAAAACAACTAAGGGTAGAATTTAAAATAGGAGAAAAACAATTATATAAATTAAAAAATTTGCCTGATTTTTATGAGAAAATGTTAAACAATGAAGTTTATCAATATGGGGCAAAATTAAATTTTGTACATAGCATTGAATCATTTGAAAAAGAGTCACAAGAAATTTTATCTTTTTTACTTAAATATGCAGAAATTATAAAATATAGCAACGAAATGAATTATACTTATTATAGAAGCAACTTTATTCAAGACAATATTTTGTTATCAAATTCTGGACTAGATGAAATATTTAGAATTTTAGAAAATAAAAATGTTTTATTTCAAGTAAACTCGGTAGAAAAAAATATATATTTAGATATCGAAACATTAGTCACCATGCTGATTGAATCTATGCCAGAAAGATTGAAACAATACGTCAATCTTTAACTACAATACCTAAAAGTTTCACAAATTCAAGTGCTTGAGATGAATTAACGACAACACCTGTTAATTTATCACTCGACACCGCAATATTTTCAATTTCACAGCTTGAGAAATCAAGCTCTTTTAATTTTGTGTTAAACCATTCCGTTGAATTTAATATACATTTATCAAATGAAGTCTTTTTAAAATCACATTGAACAAATCCAGAACCCGTTAAATCATTGATGTCAAACATACAATCTTTAAATGTACTGCCACCAAAGTCACAATAATGTCCTTTGCATAATTGAAATAATGTATCTTGAACTAAGCTTTGCGAAAGTTCCATTCCGCTGATTCTGCAAGAAATGAAATGAACACGACTTAAACTACATTGATTAAAGTGCACATTTTCAAATTCTACGTGATCAAAAACGATATCCATGCATTCCACAAAATTAAAGGTGCAGTTTCTAAATTGACACTTGCTAAATTTACACCCATCCATCGTGATATTATCTAAATTTTCTTCAATACAAACATTCTCAAATATATAATCACTCACATACGATTCATATGTCCATTCATCCATAGGTTCAAGACTCGTATTTATTTTTAATTTTTTCATATATTTTTAATTTTCAACAATATTTCTTGATTAAACAAGATATCTTTTAATAATTGTAAATCTTCATAACTCACAAAATCATATTCTGCACGATTTAAAATAATATAGATTTGTTGAAGCACATTTTTAAGCTCCATCCATTCTTCAGGTGTACCAAACTCTTCATCAAACAACTTATGAATATTATCCTGATTCATCAATGGATATAAGTAAGAATAAATTGTCGTAGTTGAAGGATTGTTAAAACCGTCAAAGAAATTCTTAAAGATAGGATAGATATATTTTCGTAACATGTTCAAAGTGGCTTTCGCATAAAATAAGGCACTCGCACTAAAATCTGCATCCTTTACATCTTCATAATAGACTTCCAAATCACTTCCAGCTTCAATTTGATCTAAGACACTTCCCGGAAAATCTGCATAATCTTCTTCATTTATATTTAAAGCTTCATAAAAGTCCGTTTCTTCTTCAGGCTCTTCGTTTTGTTTCATATTATTCATCATATTTTGAGCCATGTCATTTAACTTATTCTTTTCTTCATCGCTCATATTGTCCATCATTCTTGAAATGGCTGAAAAATCAATATCACTAAATTTCATGTTTATTACCTGTTATGAAGTGACCTTTGTCAAGACAAAATTACACTCATATTCT
>ERZ779851.3466-NODE-3466-length-10442-cov-11.882160_pt1 | contig 10442 bp, 9 predicted proteins | sample MGYA00511094_ERZ779851 | MGnify/ENA primary metagenome ERZ779851 (study PRJEB29588, sample SAMEA2155512) | human gut metagenome | biome: human gut; feature: human-associated habitat; material: faeces | place: Denmark | collected 2008/2010 ... | reverse complement strand
TAACTGAAGAATTAAGACCAATCTTAACAATCATACCTTTACAATTAATAAGTTATGAAGTTGCTAAGTTAAGAGGCAATGATATTGATAAACCTAAGAATTTGGCTAAGAGTGTAACAGTGGAGTAAGCAATGCTTAAACTCCTATTTAGTAAAGAATATATATTTTTATGGCTAATAGTTATCTTAATACCAATTATCCAAAAGAAAGTAATAGGTTTCTTTGGTGAATTTTGGGTTAAACTAGAACTTAAAAAATTAAAGAAAGACTACAAAGTTTTAAATAACGTAATAGTTAGAACTATAGACAATTCCACTCATCAAATAGATCATATAGTAGTTTCTAAATATGGCATATTTGTAATAGAAACTAAGCAGATAAATGGGTATATTAAAGGCAACGATTACGACAAAAACTGGACTGTCAAAAAAGGAAAAAACACTTACTACATTAATAACCCAGTTCATCAAAACTATGGACATATAAAAGCTTTGTCTGAAGTCTTAGGAATAAACACTGATAAATTCATTTCAATTGTATGCATTTCTAGTCAAGCTAAAGTTAGAGTTAACTCAAAGTATGTAGTTAGAATTTATAAGCTCGTTAAATATATTAAAAGTTATACAATCGAATTACTTTCAAATTATATAGAAGTGTATAACACTTTAGTTAGTAGAAATATTAAAGGCTACACTAATTCTAGAATGCATGTTAAAAGCGTAAAAGAAATAAAGAAAGTAACAGCTAATGCCCTAATTAATAAATGCCCACTTTGCGGCGGAGAACTTGTTAACAGACAAAGCAAGTATGGTAGTTTCATAGGCTGTTCTAATTACCCTAGATGCAAGTTCAAAAAGTAACCAGAAGTCTCTTTTCTTAGAGACTTTTTTGAATTAACTATAGGATTTTTAAGAAAAGTATAGTATAATATTAGACAAGAGAAGGTGGTTTATATTTATGACTGCTATTATTTTTATAGGTTTCTTAATATTCTGTTATATTTTTAGAGACTCATATAAAAACAAGCAAGAACCAAAAGAAGAAAAGCCTAAAAAGAAAAACATATCTCCTTATTCTGAAGAAGAAATGGACAAGTACTACCTAGAAGAATGGCAAAAAGATTTAGTAAGAGAAGGAAGATTTGCACCTTGGAGTTTTAAAAAAAAATCAACTTATAGTGGAAAGTTAAGTGACGGACAATATTATAAAGATGACGATGTTTAATAGATAATTATATATGTGAGGTAAGTTAAAATGATTATTAAAGATAATAGAAAATTAAGACAAAAAGATTTTAAAAATGAAAAAGAATTACAAACATACTTTGAAGAAAATCTAAATAAAATTTTAGGATACAAATTTGTGAAAACTGAATTTATAGTTGGAAATTATAGAATAGATTCTTTGGCATTTGATGAAGAAACTAAGGCATTCAGAATTATTGAGTATAAAAATGTTAAAAATCATAGTTTAGTAGATCAGGGCTATACTTATTTAAAATTATTGTTAGAAAGAAAAGCCGATTTTGTGCTTAAATTTAATGAAGTATATAATTTAAATTATAAATTATCTGATATTGACTGGAGTCAGTCTAGAATAATATTCGTTTCGCCAACTTATACTGACTACCAGTTGAATGCTACTGATTTTAAAAATATACCTGTTGACTTAGTTAAAGTCACTAGATATGAAGAAAATATAGTTGACATAGAATTTATAAAAAAGACAAGTAATGTTAAGATAGATGAAATTAATGATAAACCCGCTCAAAAAGATGTTAATAAAGAAATTAAAGTATATACTGAAGAAGATCATTTATGTAACTTATCTGAAGAAATTAAAGCGATTTATGAAAATTTGAAAAATAAAATATTAGAACTTGATGACATTGATGTAGATGTGAAAAAATATTATATTGCATTCAAGGGAAGAAGAAATATAGTTGATATAGAATTCACTCAAAGCAAAATTAGAGTAGATATTAATATGAAAAAAGGGGCTTTGAACGATCCTTTAAATATAACCAAAGATATTTCTAGTATTGGACATTGGGGTAATGGAGACTATAGAGTGGAGATAACAAAAGAAGAGGAAATAGATAATGTTATTCCATTAATTAGACAGTCGCTAAAAGTAAATAAAAAATAAGGAAGGAATGATTAAAATGAATAAAAAAAACGTACTAAATAAAATACATGGGGGGGGGGTATTTAAATATATAAATACATCTAGTTTTTGTGTACCCTTTTTTGGAGTTAATAGGCAAAGCTATGAAAGTCTTTGTCTTTTTTGTGAGTTAAATGGGGGAGATATAAATGAATAACCAAAAGGAATTAGAAAGAAATGAGTTACATAAAACAATATGGAAGATGGCAGACGACTTGCGTGGGTCTGTAGATGGATGGGATTTTAAACAATATGTTTTAGGTTTATTATTCTATAGATTTATATCCGAAAATTTAACTAGTTATTTAAATGAAGAAGAAAGAAAAGCAGGTAACCCTGATTTTGACTATACAAAACTAAGTGATGAAGAAGCTGAATATGGTAGAGAAGATACTCTAGCAGATAAAGGTTTTTATATATTACCTAGTGAATTATTCTGTAACTTAAGGAAAAGAGCAAGTGAAGATAAAGACTTAAATATTACATTAGGTAAAATACTTGATAACATAGAAAACTCGGCAAAAGGTACGGCTTCTGAAGATGACATGAAAGGTTTATTTGATGACTTAGATTTTAATAGTAATAAACTTGGTAACATTGTTGATGATAGAAACACTAAAATTATTAAAATGTTAAATGCAATAGGAGATTTAAAACTAGGAGACTATAAAGATAACACAATAGATACATTTGGAGATGCTTACGAATTTTTAATGACTATGTATGCTTCAAATGCTGGTAAATCAGGTGGAGAATTCTTTACTCCTCAAGAAGTAGGAGAATTACTTGCCAAAATAACTGTCATGGGTAAAACTGAAATAAATAAAGTATATGATCCAGCATGTGGTTCAGGTTCACTACTACTTAAATTTGCTAAAGTACTTGGTAAAGACAATATAAAACAAGGTTTCTTTGGACAAGAAATAAATATAACAACATATAACCTTTGTAGAATAAATATGTTTTTACATGATATAAACTATAATAAATTTAGTATAGAACTAGGAGATACTTTACTTCATCCAGCACATGAAGAAGAGGAACCGTTTGACGCGATAGTATCAAATCCACCATATTCAATTAAATGGGCTGGTAAATCAAACCCACTTCTTATAAATGACCATAGATTTGCACCAGCAGGAATACTTGCGCCAGAGTCTAAAGCAGACCTTGCATTTACTATGCATATGCTATCTTATTTAAGTTCTAAAGGAACAGCAGCAATAGTTGAATTTCCAGGAGTACTTTATAGAGGTGGAGCAGAAGAAAAAATAAGAAAATACTTAGTTGATAACAACTTTGTAGATACAGTCATACAACTACCTAGCGACTTATTTTTTGGTACTTCAATAGCAACTTGCATAATAGTACTTAAAAAGAATAAACAAGATAATAACATTTTATTTATAGATGCTTCTAATGAATTTGTAAGAGGAAGTAATAAGAATAAACTATCCGATGAAAACATAGAAAACATACTAACACTTATTAAAAATAGAACTAATGAAGAAAATAAATCAGTACTAGTAACATATGAAGAAATAAGTAACAATAGTTATAACTTGTCAGTTAACTCATATTTAAAAGTTACCTCTGATGAAGAAGAAATAGATATAGTAGAGTTAAATAAAAAGATAAAAGAAATAGTAGAAAAACAAGATAAAGTTAGGAAAGAATTAGACCAAATTATAGAAGAATTGGAGTCTGATAGTAATGAGTAAGATAGAAAAGTTAATAGAAGAGTTGTGTCCTAATGGGGTGGAATATAAAAAACTTGAATTTTGTTGTAGAATTTTAGACAACAAAAGAAAGCCGATTAGTAAAAATTCAAGAAATATAGGTATTTACCCTTATTACGGTGCAAATGGAATTCAAGATTATATTGATAATTATATTTTTGATGGCAAATATGTTTTGATAGGTGAAGATGGTAGTGTTCAAACACAAAATGGTAATCCAATAGTAAATTGGGCAGAAGGTAAAATATGGGTAAATAATCATGCTCATATAATTGAAGAAGCAAATAATGTTTTATTAAGGTATTTATTTCACTATTTACAAATAGTTGATGTTTCAGATTTAATACATGGAAATATTCCGAAATTAACAGGAAGTGATTTTAGAAATATAATAGTTCCAGTACCACCATTAGAAGTACAAGAAGAAATAGTAAGAATACTAGATAAGTTTGGAGAGTTAGAGGCAGAGTTAGAGGCAGAGTTAGAGGCAGAGTTAGAGGCAAGAAAGAGTCAGTATGAGTTTTGGCGTGATAAGTTATTAAATAATAATATGCAAAAGTTTTATATTAAGGATATATGTATAAATATATCTTCTGGCGGAACTCCATCTACTAGAAACCCAGATTATTATAATGGAAATATTCCTTGGTTGAGAACTCAAGAAATTAATTGGAATAGTATAAAAGACACAGAAATCAAGATAACTAATGAAGCTGTTCTCAATTCGTCTGCAAAATTAATTCCTAAAAATTGTGTAATTATTGCAATGTATGGTGCAACAGTAGGGAAAAGTGCCTTTAATAATATTCCATTAACTACTAATCAAGCGTGTTGCAACTTAGAAATTAATTCAAATTTGGCTAATTATAAATATGTTTTTTATTGGTTCCTTAATAAATATAAATATATTAAGTCATTAGGTCAAGGTAGTCAAACTAACATCAATTCTCAAATAATAAAAAATCTCGTAATTGAATTACCTTCACTACAAGAACAAGAAAAAATAGTTAACATACTTGATAAATTTAACAAATTGGTTAATGACATTTCAGAAGGTTTACCTGCTGAAATAGAAGCAAGAAGAAAACAGTATGAGTATTATAGAAATAAACTTTTAAGTTTTGAGGAGTTGGTTGTTAATGAGTAAAAAAATAACAGAAATTAAAAATATTTTAAATGATGCAGCAGATTTTAAATGGTTGGCATTTAGACTAACTGACACGGGAAGTAATAGTATTGGGAAAAAATTCTATGGTACACAATTTATGGTTAATGGTATCTTTGCTTGTGAATTATATCTAAAATCTATTATTCTAATGGAAGATAAAAAAATAAAATATACTCACAAATTAAATGAACTATATAATTTATTAGAAGACTCAACTAAACAAAAGTTAATTGATGAATACCATGACATAGAAACCTTTTTTAAAGAACAAGCAGATTCATTTGTGAACTGGAGATATAGTTCAAATCCCGAAATTGTAATGAATGCACCTATTGAACAAACGAAACAAGTCTTATCAATACTAGACTCATACTGTACAGAAAAAATAAATTCTTTGGAGAAAAAAATGGAAAAAATAAATATAGATTATTTGACAATGCAAGACTTATTATTTAAGCAAATTACTGAAGAGGAAGTTAAAGTAATTAGTCAAATATTTGATTTTAATAAACTCAAGATAAACTTTTCTGATAGAATATTTAGAGATAAAGAAAAGTTAAATTTACCTAATTATGAAAATGTAAGATACTATACATTACTTTTAAAAAGAAATATATCAAGATTAGAAATACCCTTTTATAATATGAACCACTATAAAAATAAATATAGTGAAATAGAGGAAGATATGAGAGTTTCGAGGGAACCAGATCCATCAACTTTTAGTGAATTATATTATTATTACTTTTTTGAAACTATATTCAGTATATTTAGTTATATAGACAAGATATATCATTATTTAAATGAATGTTTAGAACTTAATGTTGTAACTAATAAAGGTTTTGAACAAAAAATGTTGAGTAGTATAAAAGAAAATGAAAAACTTTCATCTAATGAACAAGTGATGAATTTAGTTAATTATTTGGAAAGTTATAATGATAGTGACAATTTATACAAAACATATAAGGAAAATTATAGAAATGTTTATACTCACCAATATACACCAGAATTACCAAAATATAAGGAAGTTGATGGTGAAATATACTTTGAAGAATTTTTAAATATAGACAACACATATGAAGATTGTACGAAACTACTAGAAGAGATGAAAAATATGGTTGACCTATTCAACAAAGCGATTAATTCATATTTAGATGATAAATTGGGAGTGGATGATTAATGGTTAATATAATAAGTGAAAGTGATAACTATACAGTAGTTACTGAATATAAAAGTTTAGAAAAGAAAAGCACCACTTATCAAAGTGAGGATGCTTTAGAAAAAGAATTAATTAAAACATTAATGGAACAAGGCTATGAATATTTAACTTTTAACAGTGAAAGTGAATTAATTAGTAATTTAAGAGACAAACTTGGTAAGCTTAATAATCATGTGTTTAGTGATAATGAGTGGAATAATCTATTTAATAATGTAATAGCTAATAAGAATAATCATATACTTGAAAAAACTAAGTTAATTCAAGAAGATTATAAACAACCTTTAAAACTAGATAATGGAGAGTTAATTAATGTTTATTTAATAGATAAAGATAATATACATAATAATTGTTTACAAGTAATTAATCAGTATGAAAATAATGAGGGCAATCATGAAAATAGGTATGATGTAACTATACTAGTAAATGGTTTACCTTTAGTGCATATTGAACTTAAAAGAAGGGGTATAGACTTAAGAGAAGCATTTAATCAAATAGATAGATATCAAAGAGACTCATTCTGGGCTGGAAGTGGTTTATATGAATATATTCAAATATTTATTATAAGTAATGGAACATATACTAAGTATTATTCTAATACTACAAGAGATTTACACTTGAAAACAGGTACTAAGAAAACTTCTAATACATTTGAATTTACTTCTTATTGGTCAGACCAAAATAATAATTCAATTATTGATTTAATAGATTTTGCTAAAACTTTCTTAGCAAAACATACTATCTTAAATGTACTTTGTAAGTACTGTGTATTTTCAACTGATGGCACTCTTTTAGTTATGAGACCTTATCAAATAGTTGCTACTGAAAAGATTATTAATAAAATAGAAATATCTCATAATTATAAATTATATGGAAGTATTAAATCAGGTGGATATATTTGGCATACTACAGGTAGTGGTAAAACACTTACAAGTTTTAAAACAAGTCAACTTGCTAGTAAGTTAAGTTTTATTGATAAAGTTGTATTTGTTGTTGATAGAAAAGACTTAGACTATCAAACAATGAAAGAGTATGATAAATTTAAAGAAGGATGCGCTAATAGTAACTCTAATACTAAAATACTAGAGTCTCAACTAGCTGATAATGATTCTAAAATAATAATAACTACTATACAAAAATTAACTAATTATATAAAGAAATTTCCTAAACATAATGCATTTGATAAACAAGTAGTATTTATATTTGATGAATGTCATAGAAGTCAATTTGGAGATATGCACAAAGCTATTATATCTAAGTTTAAGTATTACTATATATTTGGTTTTACTGGTACTCCTATATTTAAAGAAAACGCTATAACTAGAAAAAGTATAGTCTTAACAACTGAGCAAGTATTTGGAGAAAAACTACATACTTATACTATTGTAAATGCTATAAATGATAAAAATGTATTACCTTTTAGATATGAGTTTGTAGAAAATATTGGTAGAAAAAGTGATATAGAAGATGAAATGGGTTTTAAAATTGATAAAAATAGAGTATTTAATAACCCAGTTAGAATAGAACAAATAACTAAGTATATTATCAATAACTTTGCTAGAAAAACTAAAAATAATGAAACTTATTTATTTAGTACTTTAGATAATGTTAAAGAAGTTGCTAAAGATAATAACGCTGTTGAAGTTAAGAAAAAGTATTATGTAAATGGATTTAATTCAATATTTGCTACTTCTTCAATTGAAGCTGCTAAAAAGTACTATGAATGTTTTAAAAATATACCTAACAATTTGAAAGTCGCTTTAATATATAGTTATGGTGTTAATGATGAAGTTATCACTTGCTTTGATGATGAAAACTCTGAGTCTGCGGAAAATCTAAGTAAAAGTGATAGAGATTATTTAGACTATGCCATTAAAGACTATAATAAAATGTTTGGAACTACTTATGATACATCTAATGAAAAATTTCAAAACTATTATAAAGATGTTTCTCTTAGAATGAAGAATAGAGAAATAGACATTTTAATTGTTGCTAATATGTTTTTAACTGGTTTTGACGCTAAGACATTAAATACTTTATGGGTTGATAAAAATCTTAATTATCACGGACTTATTCAAGCATTCTCTAGAACTAATAGAATACTTAATTCTGTTAAAACATTTGGTAATATAGTATGTTTTAGAGATTTGGAAAAGGAACTTAATGATGCATTAGGTTTATTTGGAGATGCTGAAGCGTCTAGCATCGTTTTGTTAAAACCGTATGAAGACTATTTAAATGGCTATGATGATGGTAAACATAGTTTTGTAGGTTATATAACTTTAGTTAATGAACTTAAAAGTAAGTTTAATCCAGGTGAACTAATAGTTGGAGAGAGTAAACAAATTGAGTTTATCAAGTTATTTGGACAAATATTAAAAGCTAGAAATATTCTTTCTACTTTTGATAAGTTTAGTAATGATGATATATTAGACGCTAGAGACGAACAAAATTATAGAAGTACATATATTGAACTAAATAGTCAGTATAAACAGAGAATGAAAGCAGATAAACTTGATGTTAGTAATGATATAGTCTTTGAAATGGAATTAGTTAAACAAATAGAAGTTAATGTTGACTATATTTTAAATTTAATTAAAGAGTATCATGATGGTAATATGGAAAATAAAGAGTTATTGATTACTATTAATAGAATGGTTATGTCCAGTCCTGACTTAAGAAATAAGGTTGACTTAATTGATGAGTTTATTAGAAGTTTGAATAAAGATAGTAATGTATATAATGACTTTAATTCTTTTATGAATAGTAAAAAGAAAGAAGAGTTAGACAAAATAATTTCAGAAGAGAACTTGGATAAAGAGAAAACTTATGTCTTCGTAAAAAGAAGTTTTGAAAACGGAAGAGTAGAAACTAATGGTACAGAACTATCATCTATATTACCAGCAATGAGTAGGTTTGAAGCAGATAAAAAAAGAACAAAGAAGAAAGAGAGTGTTGTTGAGAAGCTAATTGGTTTCTTTGATAAATTCTTTAGTATTAGTAATTCAGAATTTTAGTAATGTGAGAAGTCTATTGTTTAATAGATTTCTTTTTTTATACTTTAACAAAAATTTTATAATCTTCAGTAGATAATTGACACAAGTTTATCATCTTGTTATAATTTAGTTGCTATGGATAGTATACTATGAAGAAAAACACCGTTGTTGGTAAGGCATTGTGCCAATTGTAAAAGAAGAAAATAGTGAATATTTTACAAAAGGAGAAAAAGAGGGTGTTCTTGAAACATTATCTTTCTGTCCAGTTTATGATAATGAAATTGATGATGAACGTATGGATAAATTTTTCTATATAAAGGAGTGATTTAAATGTCAAAGTATAAGTTATTATTAGATGAGTCAGGTTCTTTTGAAAATAAAGACGAAAAATATGTAATAATAGGTGGGGTTCTCTTTAAAGAAGAATATCAACCTGAACTTGAAAAGATTTTTGTTCCATTGCATACTCACTTACGTAATGTTTTAAAATGCACTGAGTTACATGCTACTAGAAATAAAGAACTTTTTGATTATTTGGCTCCTATTTTGGGAGCTTGTGAATACATAACTCCTATCGTTTTTGTTATTGACAAAAAGAGTAGCTTTATTTTTGATAATTATGATCATAAAAGTTTTAAATATAATAAAGCAATTCAACATTTAATTAAAAAAATGATTAAGAATGGATTAGTCAATAATGATGATGAACTATATATAAAAATAGATAACATTAATCTAAATAGAGATGAAACTGATAATTTAACAAATTGGTTGCCAAAAAATATGAGTATTGTTAAAGAGGTAAAACAAGGTGACTCTAGAGATTATATTGCTTTGCAGCTTGCTGATATAATTGTTAATAATTTTAGTAAAAAAACAACTTGTAAACTAAATTCAGTAAGAGTAAAAATGTTATCTCCAAAGATTTATTGTTTTTTAAATAAAACTGTAAAAGAGTATTTTATATAACTATTGCTTTGTTTTTGATGAATTAAGTGTTATAATTATCTTACATTCAGGAGGTTATATGAGAAATGAAGTGCAAGAAATATATATAAATTTAGATGATTCTGGTAAATTAAGTTCTAAAGAAGACATTAGTGTGTATGGCGGTGTCGTATTTTTAAGTAAAAAAGAGAAAGATAAATTTATAACTCAGT
>ERZ779851.3464-NODE-3464-length-10457-cov-2.706210_pt1 | contig 10457 bp, 8 predicted proteins | sample MGYA00511094_ERZ779851 | MGnify/ENA primary metagenome ERZ779851 (study PRJEB29588, sample SAMEA2155512) | human gut metagenome | biome: human gut; feature: human-associated habitat; material: faeces | place: Denmark | collected 2008/2010 ... | reverse complement strand
TGACAGGGGATGATGTTTATTTGAATTATATGAATAGTGAATATAAAGAATGTGTAGATTCACTATACGACAAAGAAGATCATCTCTTTTATAGAGACAATAAACGAATTCCTCTCCGTGAAAAAAATGGTAGTAAGTCAGGGGTACTGCATCGAGGAAGGAGAACTGACGGTGCCGGAAGGCACACAGATCCGGTGCACCGTGCCCACCGAACTGGTGCCCCGATGCCCGAGGTGCGGCAGACCCATGAGCATGAATCTCCGGGCCGACAATACTTTCGTGCAGGACGCCGGGTGGGATGCTGCGGCGAAGCGGTATGAGAAGTTCATGGAAGATCACAGGGGACAAAACGTTGTATTTCTCGAACTCGGTGTCGGCTACAACACCCCCGGCATCATCAAATACAATTTCTGGAAGTATGCCTATAACTGGCGGAATGCTTTTTACGTCTGCATCAACAAGGGCGATGCCTATGTGCCGAAGGAGATCGAGAATAAGACGGTGGGAGTCGATGCGGATCTTGCGGAAGTGATAGAAAAAACTTCCTCCTTGACCTAAAGCTAACTTTAGGTGCCACAATGTCTTCAGAATGATTTTTCAATATATTTGAAAAAAGAAAAGGAGACAGAGCAGAAATGAAAAAACCATAGTAACTGTTCAGAACCCCCTGATTATTCAAGTAATATTTGAACCAAAACAGAGAAATTAATATTTCTGTTTTGCATTGTGTTTCCTGTAATCTGTGGATAATCAAACCACAGGTACTTCGTTAATTATTCTATTGTGGATTACTCCACAAATAAATGAAATAATCATGTTTCAAAGCTGTAATCTACAGCTTTTGAATAAATTTAGCAACACCTGAACCTTGAAATTTGATACTTATCCACCGTCATTTTGACTATAGTCAAATTTTCACGAATTCGCTTTTTCCTTGGTTTTCCTGTAAAATAGAAACATAAAAAACAGGAAAGAAGGTGGTCTGAATGCCAATTAATATCACGGAAGAATTTGTTTGCAATCTAATAGAGCAGAATGCTGCACTTATCGCATAGGTTGCAAATCTCTCCGAAACTGTTGAATCTCTTAACCAGACCATCAAGGATCTTCAGGAGCAGTTAAACAAAATCTATCTGGGAACCCTGATATCATTTTCAACTAAGTGGGTTCTGAACAGTTACGTTGATTTTAAATATATGGAAGAGGAACTGGCACGGAAATTTTTTTGCACCGGATTATCCGGAGATAGCGAAGAAGGCACTTGCCAGAATGCTCAGCCTGACAGGAGAACCGGTATTTGATGAGAAGGGGATGCTGCAGAAGGGTGTTATTGTAAGACATCTGCTCCTGCCGGGACATAAGAGGAATGCCAGAGAGGTTATAGAGTATATACATCAGAATTACGGAGACAGGGTCATCTTAAGCCTGATGAACCAGTATACTCCTTTGAGAGACTGAAGGAAAGGGAAGACTGCAGAGAGCTCTGCCGGAGGGTGACAAAGAGGGAGTATGAGGCAGTCATAGCGTATACACTTTCCCTTGGGATGGAAAATGTTTTTATCCAGGAAGGGGAGACAGCAAAGGAGAGCGTTATTCCGAAATTTGATGAGAAAGGAATTTTGGAAAGGCACAGCCTGACAGAACCCGGTAATTTTACCAGTTAATGAAAATGTTAATTATCGAAAAGTAACAAACTTATCTGAAATGAGGGCTCAGTGATTGACAATTCAGTTGGCGAATGGTATTTTGTAATAAAGATTAATCGATTAACTCAACGAAGGAATTTTTTTTACAGGTTTAGTAAATCGATTAACTAATGGAGGAATCCTCATGAACATGAAGGAAATTGCGCAATTGGCGGGTGTAACTGCCGCAACAGTTTCGAACGCGATCAACGGAACTGGGAATGTCAGTGAGAAAAAAAGAAAAGAAATAATGGAAATCATTGAAAAGGAGGGTTACAGTCCCAATCGGTTTGCCAAAAGTCTCAGGACAAAAGAGAGCAACACGATTGGAATCATGGTAGAAGATATCACAGCGTTTCAGACACCACGGATCATTAACGGGATCAATAACTACGTTGAAAAGCAGGGCTATGCAGTGATCCTCAATAATATGAGTCTTCTTGAGAAGACAGGAAATCATTATTCTGAATTGTCCAGCTATCAGTCAGCAATAAGTAAAAGTATAAAGCTTTTTAACAAAACCCAGATTGACGGACTTGTCTATGTTGCGATGCATGACAGGGATGTAATGGAACTGATCCCCAAGCTGAGTATACCGATCGTCCTGGTTTACTGCTATGACACATCCAAAAAGAACTATTATGTAACCTATGACAATATGGATGTTATTGCAGATGTTGCAGAGTACCTGATGAAACATGGACATGAGAAAATCGGGGTGATCAAGGGGGCAGAGGATTCCCTGCCTTCACAGAAGCGTCTGAGAAGCTTTATCACACAGCTGGAAAAGGCAGGGAAGGAATTGAAGGAAGAATATATCTTTCCGGGAGCCTGGGAATTTGGAGATGGGGTAAAGGCATATGAAAGGTTCAAACAGCTGGAAGAAAAACCAACAGCAATCTTTGCCATGAATGATCTGATGGCAACAGGCTTTATGGATGCAGCACTGAATGACGGTGTACGGATACCGGAAGATGTTTCTGTGATCGGATTTGACAACAGACAGGAGTGCAGATTTACCAGACCAAGGTTAACAACAGTTGATATCCCGCTGGAAAAGATGGGAGAGAAGGCAGGACAGGTATTATTAGACCTGATCAGTGGCAAAACGCCTGAGAACAGGAAGGTTATACTGCCATGTGAATTCCTGGAAAAAAATTCAGTTATTTAAATCAACAGGAGGAAATATTATGCGAAAGAAAATTTTAAAGGTAATGATGTGTGCAATAACAACAATGACTTTACTGGCAGGATGCGGAAGCAGTAATACAGGAAGCACGACCGGATCAGCCGGAGATACTGCGGCAGAGGATACAGCAGAAACAGCGGATTTCGCAGGAACCAAGCTTGTGATTGGTGTGGAATCCGGTTCCCCTAACATTGAGTTCTTTAAGAATAACGTAAGCGAATTTGAAAGTGCAACAGGAATTACAGTTGAATGGGTAGAAATCCCTCATGATAATATGCATGAGAGGTTTGTACAGGAGGCAATCTCACAGAGTGGTGCGATCGATATTTATGATACAGACCAGCCATGGATTTCTGAATTTGCTTCTAAAGGATATCTGGAGCCGCTGGGAGACAAGCTTTCAGAGGAGGATAAAAGTGATTTCTATGAAGCTGCATTAGATGCATCTTCCTATAATGGAGAATTATATTCTGTTCCTTTCTTTGTGCATACACCGGTTGTATTCTATAGAACAGACCTGTTTGAAGCAGCCGGTATTACAGAATTTCCTAAAACCTGGGAAGAATATGAGGAAGCAGCAAAGAAGCTGACCAAAGACGGTGTATATGGAACGATCATTGAGGCAAAGCAGGCAGGAGAGCCGGTAACCCATCTTGTTGACTGGTTCTATCAGGCAGGCGGTTCCATTATTGACGCTGATAATAACGTAACAGTGAATTCACCTGAAAATGCGAAGGCATTTAACTTCATGCTGAAGATGATGTATGAGGATGAAAGTGTTATGCCGGGATCTATCGGATATGACAATGCAGATGTACATAATATGTTTATGCAGGGCAAGGTTGCCATGGTTAAAAACTGGCCTTATATGTTCGCTATGGCAAAGGATCCTGAACAGTCTAAGGTAAGTGACAAGTTTGCAGTAGCGGTTCAGCCTGCAGGTGAAGAGCAGTCTACAGCAGCCTGGACATGGGGCTTTGGTATTTCCAGCAGCTCTAAGAATAAGGATGCAGCATGGGAATTTATAAAGTGGGCAACATCCTCTGAGAAGCTGGCACAGCTCGGAATTGCCAATTCCAATCCAGTGCCGAGAACCTCATCCCTGGAGATCGTTAATAATGACAGTACCTTAACAGAGTTTGATAAGGAAAGCATCCAGGTTATGAGCGATGCACTCCAGTATGCACATAACGCAACAGAGAACCCTAATTTCCCGACGATTCAGAATGAACTGTCTTATACATTATCAGGTATTATGACGAAGCAGGTGAGTGTGGAAGACGGATTAGCTCAAGCTGAAAAAGCAATTAAAGAAGCGATCCAGTAGGCAGACAGATCCCCATACGGTTTTTCTGTATGGGGATTTTTTAACCCGGAATATTGGTTTTATTGTAAGGAGTAGTGAAAAATAATGAGTAGAAAAACAGGAAGTATTTCTATCAGGGAGAAAAAAAGACGAAGGGCAGGGTATTCACTGATAGCACCGGCATGTCTGGTATTGCTTGTTATATTTTTTGTTCCGCTGGTCTATGCCTTTGCCATCAGTATATCAGATTCAGATGCGATCATTAATAACAGCTTCAAGTTTGTAGGATTAAAGAATTACTTTTCTGTCATGACAAACTCCAAATTCCTGGCAGCACTAGGGCATACCTGCTTCTTTGTACTTACAACGATCACCCTGGAATTTATCATTGGATTTGTTGTTGCTTTGCTGCTGTACCGTGAGGTTGCAGGATCAAGGGTGTTCCGTCTTATCTTTGCTGTACCGCTGATGGTGGCTCCTGTTGTTTCAGGACTTCAGTGGAGATGGCTGTTTGCAGATCAGTACGGTATCATTAATGCCCTGATGAATAAGCTGGGACTCGAAGCACCCTTATGGTTTACCCAGGTTTCCACATCATGGGTGACCATTATTGTGGCAAACCTCTGGCTTGCTACCCCATTTGTTATCCTTGTACTGCTGGCAGGTCTTGGAGGGCTGTCAGAAGAGCTGAACGAAGCAGCATCTATTGATGGTGCGAACCGTACACAGACATTTTTCCATATCATCCTTCCCCAGCTTAAGCCAACGATCCTGATCATCCTTGTAATACGTCTGACAGATGCGTTCCGGATATATGATCTTGTTTATATCCTGACAGGCGGTGGTCCTGGTGGCGGAACAGAGGTGCTGAGCACATTTATCTATAAAAGGATCTTTTCAGACTGGAAATTTGGACAAGGATCGGCTGCAGCTTTTCTGGTTATGCTGATCATCTGTGTCTTAAGCTTTTTGTGCAATAAATGGATGAGTGAGGAGGAATAGTCGTGAACAGAAGAAAAGTAATGAATAGTTTGATTTTCCTGCTGCTGGCAATATTTTCCATAGTTACCCTGTTTCCCATTATATGGACGGCGATCACATCATTAAAAACGGATGTTCAGATGTTTGCGATCCCGCCAGATCTGCTCCCGCACCCGGCAACCCTGTCACATTACAAAGAAGTACTTATGGGAAATTTCCCGGCTTATATCAGAAACAGTATGCTGGTTACATTTTTCAGCTGTGCAATATCACTGGCACTTGGTATCCCGGCAGCCTACGGCTTTGCAAAATATGCAACTGAAAAGACAAAACCGGTCTTTGCAGCTGTGACTGCAGTCAGGATGGTTCCGCCGGTTGCCATGGTAATTCCTTTTTTCCTGATCATCCGTAACATCCATCTGAGTGATACCTTACTTGGACTGATCATTACCTATATCCCGTTTGAGCTGACACTGATCATATGGATGCTGAAAAACTTTTTCGGACAGATCCCAAGGGAAGTGGAAGAGGCAGCAGAGCTGGATGGACTTTCTGCATGGGGCATCCTGTTAAAGGTAGTCCTTCCGATGTCCAAATCCTCGGTAGGTGTTGCAGGACTCATGGCATTCCTGTTTTCATGGAACGAATTCATGTTTGCCCTGTCCCTTACCTCAACAAAGAGTGCGCAGACACTTACAGTCGGGATTGCCGGATATGTAACATCCTTCCAGACCTTCTGGGGAAGCATGTCAGCGACAGGGATCCTGTTTATGATCCCGGCATTTATTTTAACATTTATTTTTCAAAAGGATTTAGTGAAAGGTTTAACAGCTGGAGCTGTGAAAGGATAAAGTATGAAGATTAATGTATGGAATGAACAAATTCAACTGGAAAATCCGGAACTGGTTATTGGACGGATCGCAAAACCTGTTATCCTCGAAATCTGGAATGGAAGACAGAAGGATTCTGTGATACGCAGGGAATATCCCTACACAAGAATTACACAGACAGAGGATGGATTAAAGGCATGTACAGAAATAGACGATGAATGGGCAGGAAAGACGGAAGTCACAGATATTTACCGCACGGAAGAGGGATCTGTTGTTCTCAGCAGACAGGTCCGCATTCTCAGGGAAAGCGGATATCCCGGAATGCGCCTTCGAACGGAGATATCACTGCTTCCGGAAAAGAAAAATGCCTTTGAAGACCTGCGATATTTTGCCCCGCCGGCAATCTATGACAAGAATGATCTGGATGAGGATGGATATGAGGATTATTTTCATACCAAAAAAACTATATTCCGGGATGACCGTTTTAATTATCCGATGTTTACCTGTTATTCAGAGGAAACAAAGGAGGCTGTCAGCATAGAAAGAGATCCGCTTCCGGCATTTGACTCCAATCCGGATCGTAAAATTTCTGAAGAAACAGGGGAAAAAGAAGCGCTTTTCCTTCAGAAAACGGATATCGGAAGCATGGGAGCAGATGGCAGTGACGGAAGCACCAGACTGACCTGCTGTTATCCTTTTTATGAGGGTGACGCAACAATTGCATTATATATTGTAAAGATGGTGCCCTTTGGAGCCTTCTGGCCGATGAAGTCCGGAGAAGAATTCTCGGTGACTTATCGTATTTCCAACCACAGATATGAGAATTATCACGATGCCTGCTGGTACGGGATCAGGGATATTATCAGAAAAACACATCCACAGGCAGAGCCGTTAAGTGTATCTCCGGAGGAACTCATCAGACTGAGGCTGGATGCCCTGGATCATTATTATGTAGAGACTCACTTACCGAGCATGACCCATTCCATTGAGATTAAGGTCGAGGACATCAGAAGAGGATCCCAACCTGCCGGCCGGCTATGTGCTGAACTGTCATCCGCAGGACGGGGTACAGCTTGAAAACATCATACAGTATGGATTTACAGGACAGAATATCCTGAATGCCTATAATGTCCTGCGATACGGATATGAACATAATAATGAAGAATACAGAAAAAAAGCGCTGAAAACGGCAGATTTCTTTGTGAATACGATCCACATAAAGGAATCCGGCATGTTTTATAACCTGTATAATGTGGACACCAAATCCGTGAACTTCTGGTGGACGGGGCTGTTACTGCCACTTGCATATGCGCAGGGCGAAGAGCTGGAGAAGCTGATGGGACCGCTGTATGAGTACCGGAAGGATGTCATTCAGAAGCTGGTAAGCCTGAAGGGGGCATATCTGCGCTGCATGAATGAGGATGTCACGGCACTGCTCCGTCTGTACTGCTATGAAAAGGAAAAAGGAACAGAGCATCCCGGATGGCTGGAGGCAATAGAAAATTATGCAGGATTTCTTTTAAGGACACAGGAGCAGGACGGAGGCTGGTACAGGGCATATGACCTTGAGGGAAAGCCACTGCTTGAGCCTGTCAAATGGTTTGGGAATACTGTTTATGAACAGAAATCATCAACGGGAACGTCCATTACATTCTTGACAGAGCTGTATGAACTGACAAAAAATGAGGCATATCTGGAGGCTGCCAGCAGAGCCGGTATGTTTGTAAAGGAATATATTATCGACAGGGTACGGTTTAATGGTGGTGTACATGACAGTATTTATGCAAAAGGCCAGCTGATCGACAATGAAAGCATCCTGTATCCCATGTTTGGCATGCTGTCGTTGTATGAAGCGACCAAAAGAAAGGATTTCCTGGATGCAGCTGTGAGAGCGGCGCATTACTACGCATCCTGGGTATGCCTGTGGGACGTACCACTTCCGGAGGACAGTACTCTGCACAGATATGGCTTCCACAGTACAGGAATGGGAGCATGTGATACCTGTGGCTGCGGATATGTGCATCCGTTCCAGCTGATGGGTGTTGCTGAGACAGCACAGATCGCAGTTTATGCAAAGGATAAGGAGCTTTTTGACATCGCCAGATTATACTGGCTTGGCTGTAATCAGACAGTAGAAACAGACGAACGTCCATGGGGCTATGCAATGCCGGGATTACAGGAGGAAGGCTACCTGATCAGCTGGTGGGCAGTGGATGATCCGATGTTTGCAGCAGATACCGGATTTGGTTACCGGCTGAAGGGAGAAGGAAATAAAACCTGCTTCCCATGGATCAATGCAGTCGGTGTGAAGGCATACTGGGCAATGAAGGACCGGTTTGGAAGTGTTGATTTTGAAGAAATAGAAAATAAATATTTTTGAGATACCAAAGGAGAGGTGGAACATGAGATTAAACACTGTTCAGCTTTCCCGAATGGATATTACCGATCCTTTCTGGAAGCAGTATACTGACCTTGTTGAGGATGTGATCATTCCCTATCAGTGGGATATTATGAATGATAATGTTCCGGGGGTGGAATCCAGCCATTGCCTTGAGAATTTTAAGATTGCGGCCGGGCTGAAAAAGGGACAGTTTTATGGTGCAGTATTTCAGGATACAGATGTAGCCAAGTGGCTGGAGGCAGTAGGGTATTCACTGGCGGAAAAGAAGAATGAAAAGCTGGAAAAGCTTGCGGATGATGCCATTGATGTGATCGTGCAGGCACAGCAGGAAGACGGATATCTGGATACCTACTTTATCATTAAAGAACCTTCACAGAGATGGAGAAATCTCTGTGAGGGACATGAGCTGTATTCAGCAGGACATATGATAGAGGCGGCAGTTGCCTATTATGAAGGAACCGGGAAAAGAAAGCTCCTTGACAGTATGATAAGGCTTGCTGATCTGATCTGCAGAACCTTCGGTCCGGAGGAGGGACAGAATCATGGCTATCCGGGACACCAGGAGATAGAGCTGGCGTTAGTTAGGCTCTACCGTGTAACGCAGGACAAAAAATACCTGGAACAGGCGAAGTACTTCCTGGATATCCGGGGAGCGGGGAAGAATTATTTCCTCGAGGAGCGGAAGCAGGAGAATTTCAAAAGGATTTTCCCGGAATTTGAGGATTATGATCCTGCGTATTCCCAGTCCCATGAACCGGTGAGAGAGCAGAAAACAGCTGAAGGACATGCAGTCAGGGCAGTGTATATGTATTCGGCAATGGCAGATGTGGCGGAGGAATATCAGGATAAGGAGCTGATGGAAGCATGTGTGGCATTGTGGGAAAATATTACACAGAAGAGGATGTATATCACAGGAGGAATCGGATCATCAGGCTTCCTTGAGAGATTTACGACAGATTATGACCTTCCAAATGACAGCAATTACTCAGAGACGTGTGCATCCATCGGCATGGCACTGTTCAGTCTGCGGATGGCAAATATAACACGGAATTCACGATATGCAGAGCTGATGGAGCAGGAATTGTATAATAATATCCTAGCGGGGATCGCTCAGGACGGCAAGAGCTTTTTCTACGTGAATCCGCTGGAGATAAAGCCGCGCCAATGTATGTCGCATACATCAAGGGCGCATGTGAAGGCAAGGCGTCAGAAATGGTTTGGCGTTGCCTGCTGTCCTCCGAATATCGCAAGGACACTGGCATCTCTTGGACAGTATATCTATGGAGTTGACGGAGCCGATATTTATACGCATTTGTATATTGGAAACCAGACGTACATTCCTGTCAATAATGATGTGGTAAAGATCACCATGGATTCCATGTTCCCGTGGGAGGGAAATATAAAGGTTAAGGTTCAGGGAGTAAAGGAAAAAGTCAGGCTGCATTTCCGTATTCCTAGCTATGCAGAAAATTTCCGGTTATACTGCGATGGCAAGGAGCAGGAACTGACAGTAAGCAAGGGCTATGCGTGTGTGGAGATCTGCAGGGACAGCGAGCTCAGCATTCAGTTTGATATGCCAGTTGAATTCCTTCATGCAGACCCAAGGGTCAGCGCAGATGTTGGCAAGGTGGCAATAAAAAGAGGACCCATTGTTTATTGTCTGGAAGAGGTTGATAATGGTGCAGAGCTGCAGTGCATTTATCTCAGCGGTAAGGCTGCGCAGAAGAAAAAATCCACTTATTTTTCAGAATGCCTTGAGCTGGAATTGCAGGGCAGGAGACTGATGCCCGGGAATGGAGAACTATACAGCAGCGCCGGACTGACCTATGAAGACGCAGCTGTCCGTGCGATACCGTATGCGTACTGGAATAACCGGGGCGAAGGGGAGATGCTGGTCTGGATACATGAAATGATAGGAAACTAAATTACACCTCATCGGGCATAAAAATATGCAAAATTTGTATAATATACCTGATGAGGTATATTTATGCTATAAATCATTGAAATTATACCTGATATGGTATAGTATAAAATTATGAGCAGAATTGGTGATTATGTAAAACAG
>ERZ779851.3462-NODE-3462-length-10463-cov-11.830995_pt1 | contig 10463 bp, 8 predicted proteins | sample MGYA00511094_ERZ779851 | MGnify/ENA primary metagenome ERZ779851 (study PRJEB29588, sample SAMEA2155512) | human gut metagenome | biome: human gut; feature: human-associated habitat; material: faeces | place: Denmark | collected 2008/2010 ... | reverse complement strand
CTAAGAACTTGATAATACCCAGGTTTACAGAAGGATGAAGTCTTAAACCTCCCTTGTATGGTCCAATGGAATTATTGAACTGTACACGGAAACCTCTGTTAACCTGAACCTGTCCGTTGTCATCTACCCAAGGAACACGGAACATGATCTGACGATCCGGCTCTGTGATTCTCTCAAGAATCGCATTCTTTCTGTATAAATCCTCATTTGCATCAATAACAGGTCTTAAAGAATCAAGAACCTCTGTTACTGCCTGTAAGAATTCAGGCTGATCTGCATTTTTCTTCTTTACTACTTCGAGTACCTCATCAACGTAACCCATTTTTCTATCTCCTTAATATTAATTTTTAACGTCCGGAACCAGTAAAATCCCGAATCGTCATGTTCTGATCATAATCTGTTGTCTGTTTCTACATCAACCTTTTTTATTGTAACGAAAAATGCAGGATTTTGCAATAGAAAATTCTTTATTATTGTAATTTTCTACCACTATGGCGTAATAAAGCGACTTTTTGAGTATAAAATGAAACAGGGCGATTCAAAACTTGCATTCTGAACCGCCCTGTTATAACACTAAATAAGTATATATTTTATTTATCCCTGCTTATTTTCGACCAGTCAACAAATTCAGATTCCTCGTCCGTATCATAGTAGGTCAGTTTAAAGTAATCCACCAGTTTTGCCAGGGCAAAGACAAGTATCTCTTTTTCAGAATCGTTCATCTCATCCGCAACATTTTTAATCATCTGGCGGTGAAACTGTTCGTGATGATAATAGGCAGCTTTCCCTTTATCTGTCAGGCGCAGCTTTATTACTCTTTTATCCCGCGTACTCCGTTCCCGGACAACATATCCTTTCTCACACAAGGCATCCATTGCTTTCGTGAGTGTGCCTGTTGTAACGGACATCAGTTTTGCAACGGTTTTCATATTTCGCGGCTCATCAATTCCCACTGCCTCGATAATATGCATATCATTATAACTGATATCTTTAAACTCTTCTGTGATCAGGCTTTTCGCCTCAATCTCCAGAATATCCTTGAATAATTTTACAAGAAGATCATTTAATGTCTCTTCCAGCGTCATGTTAAACTCCTTCATGATCTGGTGTGACCTACCACTCGACTGCACATGCCCCCCAGGTAAGTCCGGCACCAAATCCAGCTAATACGATTTTATCGCCCCCGCTTATCATACCATGTTTGTGGACATTATCAAGTAAAATAGGTACGCTTGCGGCCGAAACATTTCCACACTTCTGTAAATTACATGGGAATTTTTCCATTGGCTGATGCAGACGCTTTGCCACTGACTCAATAATCCGGATATTTGCCTGGTGAAGCAGAAAATATTTTACATCTTCAATTGGAAGTTCTGCCTGTTCAAGTGCTTCACTGACCGCCTTTGGAACCGTGCGCACGGCAAACTTATAAACCTCTCTCCCATCCATCTGGGTGAACGCATAATGCTGTGCACCAAGCTGGCGGTAAAGATTATTCACCGGACGGTTCTCACAATGCAATGCCATGCCACCGGCGCCATCTGATCCCTGCACCATGGAAAGCAGCTGGCTTCCTTCTGCACTAACTACAGCAGCTCCGGCTCCATCCCCGAAAAGCACACAGGTACTGCGGTCTGCCCAGTTCATCATTTTTGACAGGGTTTCCGCCCCGATAACCAGTGCATGTTTGTAACGTCCGGTACGGAAATAGGCATCCGCCGTAGCCAGTGCAAATAAAAATCCGGAACATCCCGCACTCAGATCAAATGCCGTTGCACTTTTTGCTCCAATTGCAGCCTGTACTTCACATGCCAGCGATGGAAATATGTAATCCGGGGAAATGGTTCCCGCGATGATCAGATCAATTTCACATCCGGATATTTTTGCATCTGCAAGCGCCTTCTCTGCCGCCTCTACCGCCATGGAAGTCGTTGTCTCTTCCACCGCAATATGACGCATGCCGATCCCGGTACGGGAACGAATCCACTCATCTGAAGTGTCCATAACCTGAGCCAGGTCATCATTGCTTACAACTTTTTTCGGAAGCGCACTTCCGGTTCCTAAAAATTTCATTTTATGCTTCTCCTCTATGGAACAATTAGAACTTTCTGAAGCGATCATACCGCTCCTGTGCAAGCTGCTTACCACTCTTGTCATTCTGTGCACGTAAAAATTCTTTCATATTTCCTTTCATCCATGCCGCAATTGAAGTCAGAGCATCGTCATCCGCTCCGCCATACTCCGGAATCACCTTATCCACAACAGACAGTTCTTTCAGATCCTGTGCCGTGATCTTCATGACAGTTGCCGCTTCTTTTGCACGTTTTCCATCCTTCCAGAGAATGGAAGCAAATCCCTCCGGAGAAAGAATCGAATAGGTGGCATTTTCCATCATCCATACTTCATTACCAACCGCAAGGGCAAGAGCTCCACCACTGCCGCCTTCGCCAATCATCAGGCAAAGAATCGGCACCTGGATTCCGGACATTTCATAAAGGTTTCTTGCAATTGCCTCACCCTGTCCGTTCTCCTCGGCTTCTTTTCCCGGATATGCGCCGGATGTATTTACAAAAGTAATGATTGGCCGATTGAATTTTTCTGCCTGCTTCATCAGACGGATTGCTTTGCGGTACCCTTCCGGCGAAGGCATACCAAAGTTGCGTTCCTTGCAGTCCTTTAAATCTTTTCCCTTATGCACCCCGATCACGGTTACCGGCTGTCCATCCAGATAGGCAATACCACCGACAATTGCCGGATCATCACGGAAATAACGGTCTCCGTGCAGTTCCATGAATTCATCAAAAATCTGTCCCATATAGTCGACAGATGCCAGACGCTTCATCTGACGTGCCACCATTACTTTATCCCACGGTTCCAACGGTCTGGAAAACGTATTTCTCTCGCGCATCAGTTCGGTCGGCTCATAACGGTCATCGTCATGTGCCGGATCAAAGTTTGCATATCCTTCGGTCGGACGATGCAGACGAAGAATTTTCCCTAGCGTATCTTTTAACTCGTCACGCTCTACAATTGCATCCACAAATCCGTGTTTCAGCTGAAACTCAGCTCTCTGGAATCCATCCGGAAGCTTCTCCCCGATGGTCTGCTCAATCACACGCGGACCGGCAAAACCAATCAGCGCTCCCGGCTCTGCAAGGATAATATCTCCAAGCATTGCAAAACTTGCGGTCACACCACCGGTTGTCGGATCTGTCAGAACCGGAATATAAAGAAGTCCTGCATCCGAATGCCGTTTTACAGCTGCAGAAGTCTTTGCCATCTGCATCAGGGAAATAATTCCCTCCTGCATACGTGCACCACCGGAACAGCAGAATAAGATCACCGGAAGTTTCTGTTCCGTTGCCTTTTCCATTGCACGTGTAATCCGCTCACCGACTACGTGTCCCATACTTCCCATCATGAAACGGGCATCAATCACACCGAGAACTGTCTTCTCTCCGTTGATTGTACAACTTCCCATAGTTACGCCTTCGTTTAATCCGGTTTTTTCCTGTGTTGCAGCAACTTTTTCTTCGTATTCCGGGAAATTCAGCGGATTTTCGGTCTTAAGATCATTATCCCAGGTTTCAAAAGTTCCTGCATCCGCCACCATACGAATACGGTTTTTGGTGCGGACACGGAAATAATATCCGCACTCATAGCAGACATATTTATTTTTAATGACACGCTGTTTATCCAGTTCTTTTTTGCAGATTTTACAGGTAACGGTCTCTACAACAGGTGCTGCTTCCTTTGCCTCTTCCTGCTTTGGCTCTTCTGCCTGTGTTTTTTCTGGTTCTTCGTTGTGATTTACTTTGATATATTTTTTATTAAAAAACATTGCCTTTCCCCTATCCGATTGCAAATGTCAATTCTGCGGAACATGCCAGTTTTCCATTTACTTTTGCTGTTGCCTGCCCCACACCGATCGGTCCCTTCACCTTGATAATTTCGGTTTCAAGCACCAGAGTATCCCCTGGAACAACTTTCTGCTTGAATTTTGCTTTATTGATTCCTGCAAAATATGCCGTCTTTCCTTTCCATTCCGGCTGCGAAAGAATTGCAACCGCACCGGTCTGTGCCAGTGCTTCCACGATCAGCACGCCCGGCATAACCGGATTTCCCGGAAAATGACCGGCAAAAAACGGTTCATTGAAAGTTACATTTTTCTTTGCTACCGCGCGCACGCCCGGCTCCACTTCTTCCACCGTATCAATCAGCAGAAACGGATGTCTGTGTGGCAGAATTTCCATAATTTCCTGTGTTGTCATACTCATAGCTTCTACTCCTCGTATTTGCGAATCAGAAGACTTGCGTTATGTCCGCCAAATCCAAGAGAGTTTGACAGTGCATAGGTAAATGACTCGTGGGATTCTTCTTTACAGTAGTTCAGATCCATCTCGTCATCCGGTGTCTCATAACCAACTGTACGGTGAATGTATCCCTCTTCCAGCTCTTTGACACAGGTGATAAATTCAACCGCACCTGCGGCACCAAGAAGATGACCGATCATGGACTTTGTAGAATTGATCTTAATGTCCTTTGCATGATCCCCAAACAGTAACTTAATGGCACGGGTCTCAAAAAGATCGTTGTGATGCGTTGCAGTACCATGCGCATTGATGTACGTGATCTCGTTTTTGTCTACCCCCGCATCCTCGATGGCATTCTGCATAGCGCGTGCTGCACCTGCACCGTCTTCGAGTGGGGAAGTAATATGGTAAGCATCTGCAGAACATCCATATCCCACAACTTCTGCATAGATTTTTGCGCCTCTTGCCTTCGCATGCTCAAGTTCCTCAAGAACAACAATGCCGGCACCTTCACCCAATACAAAACCGCTGCGGTTTTTATCGAAAGGAAGGGAACATTTTTCCGGATCATCGGATGGAGAAAGTGCCGTCAGTGCACCGAATCCGGCAATCGCACATGGACATACGGCTGCCTCTGTTCCTCCGGCTACCATGACATCTGCCTCTCCGTACTGAATGCTGCGGAACGCATCACCGATATTATTCGTACCGGTCGCACAGGCAGTTACATCATTGGTACATTTTCCCTGCAATCCCAGCTGGATGGAGACATTTCCTGCTGCCATGTTTGAGATCATCAATGGAACGAAAATCGGATTGACTCTGCCCGGTCCTTTTTCCACAATCTTTGTATACTCGCGCTCGATTGCCTGAAGACTTCCAACACCGCATCCAACGGCTGTACCGCAACGGTAAGCGTCCTCTTTTTCCATATCAAGCCCTGCATCCGCAACGGCTTCTTTGGCTGCTGCTACTGCGTACTGTGCAAACAGTTCCATACGCTTTGCTGCCTTAAAATCCATATGCTCTTTTCCGACAAAACCTTTGACTTCTGCCGCAAGATGTGCTTTATATTCACTTGCATCAAACTTCGTGATAGGACCAAATCCAATCTGTCCGGCATGGATTCCTTTCCAGAATTCTTCCACATTCAGGCCGATCGGCGTGATTGCTCCCATTCCCGTCACAACGACTCTTCTCATTTTCCTTTTCCTTTCTTTCTATCAGGTTCCTTAAATGGCCATACCACCGTCTACAGAAAGTATCTGCCCGGTAATATAATCCGACTCCGGTGATGCAAGAAATGCGACTGCATTCGCAATATCCTGTACCTGTCCGGCTCTGCCAAGCGGGATCTGCTTTTTTAATTCTTCCTGGGTCTTTTCCGGCAATACTGCGGTCATCTCTGTCTCTACAAATCCGGGAGCAACCGCATTGACGCAGATTCCTCTGGATGCAAGCTCCCTTGCAACAGATTTTGTCAGACCGATCACGCCCGCCTTGCTTGCTGCATAGTTTGACTGTCCCGCATTTCCAAGGATTCCGGATACCGAAGAAATATTGATAATTTTTCCGGCACGCTGTTTTAACAGATAGCGTGACAGATGACGAATTGTATTGAAAGTTCCCTTCAGGTTGGTATTGATCACAGCATCAAAATCGCTTTCCTTCATGCGCATCAGCAGATCATCCCTTGTAATTCCGGCATTGTTCACCAGAATATCCATATGCTTATATTCTTTGATAAGAGATTCAATCATCTCCTGACATGCTGTAAAATCAGAGACATTGCAGCGAACACTCACGGCATCTCCTCCGGCCGCTTTGATCGCTGCAACCGTTTCATTTGCAGCATCTTCGGAACCATTGTAGTTCACCACAACAAATGCTCCGCGTTTTGCCAGCTCCAGCGCAATGGCTCTTCCGATTCCCCTGGAAGCACCTGTAACAAGTGCATTTTTACCGGTTAACATATTTATTGAAATCCTCCATTTTGTCGATGTTGCATGTGGTAACATCGCGATTGATCTTTCTCATAAATCCGGATAAAGTCTTGCCAGGTCCGATCTCCACAAAGGTATCCACACCATCTGCAATCATCCGTTCTACTGACTGCTGCCACCGAACGCTGGAGGATACCTGCAGACGAAGAAGTTCTTTTACTCCTGCGGGGGAGGTCACATAATCTGCGGTCACATTGGTAATATACGGAGTAGAGAACGCATGAAGCTCTACCTCTTTCAGCGCTTCGCCAAGTTTCTCACCTGCTCCGGTCAGCATTTTGGAGTGGAACGGTCCGCTGACTTTCAACGCAACCGTTCTCTTGGCACCTGCTTCTTTCAGGCTTTCTGCCGCACGGGCTACCGCTTCAACAACAAGGCCGTCTCCGACGACCTCGAAAACAAGACCGGCAAGAAGTCCGTCGTCCGCGCCACGAAGGGCGTCATGCTCGCCGCCGGCGGCTTCTCCCGCGACATCTTCTTCCGTCAGATCCAGGACCCGCGCGTCGTCCCGACGACCGACTCCACGAACCAGCCCGGCGCCACGGCCGGCGTGCTGATCAAGGCCCTCGGCATTGGCGCCGCTCCGGTTCAGCTCTGTTGGCTCCAGTTCCTGCCGTACTGCAACCCGCGTGAAAAGGGCTTCGGCGTTTCCGTGAACTTCACCAACCACGCCTGCATGGACCTCGGCATGGTTGTCGACCGTAAGACCGGCAAGCGCTTCATGGACGAACACGCCGGCCGCAAGATCAAGTCCGACGCCCTCTTCAAGGTCATCGGCACGGACGAAAACTACCCGATCGCCGTCTGCGACGACTCCATCGTGAAGGCCATCAACCCGTCCTTTGTCAAGCTCCCGCTTGAAATGGGCACGGTCAAGAAGTTCGACACGCTCGAAGCCCTCGCCGACCACTTCGGCATCAAGAAGGACGCCTTCCTCGAAGAAGTCAAGAAGTTCAACGGCTTCGTCAAGGCCGGCGAAGACAAGGACTTCGGCCGCATCCTCTCCTTCAACAACGGTCTGACCGTCTCCCAGGGCCCGTTCTACGGCATCGAATGCTGCCCGAAGATCCACCACACGATGGGCGGCGTCATGATCAACGAAAAGGCCGAGGTCATCTCCGCCACGACGCAGAAGCCGATCAAGGGCCTCTACGCCGGCGGTGAAGTGACCGGCGGCGTCCACGGCGCCTCCCGTCTCGGCACGGTGGCCGTCATCGACGCCCTGACCTTCGGCATGATCGCTGGCGAAAACTTCGCCGCTATGAAGTAATCCTCCTGCGTCCATCCCCTCGGACAGGATGACCGACCGCCAAGAGCCGGCACAAGAGGAATACAGGGAAAAAGGAGCACGCCTTAGGGACCGTGCTCCTTTTTTCGTTTCAGGACAATGACGGGATCATGCCGGCTTCGCGAAACCGATCCTTATGCACGCCTCTGCTAGTTCTGTTGGCGGATGTATGAAGATTCTCAAAATAGTATGATGTCGGGACGGGGACGGGCTCTGAGGGCCGCGGGCCCCTCCATTCACTCCTTACGGAAGGACAACATGACATGAAGCGAACGCTTGCTCTTGCCGTCGCCTGCGCACTCGTGCTTGAGGGCTGCGGAGAATCCGACGCGCCCGGGGAAGCCCGGAAGAAGACCGTGCTCGAATATGCGAGCATGAAGGACATCCGCAACATCAATCCGCATCTTTATCTGGGCGAGATGGCCGCTCAGGCCATGGTCTTCGAGCCGCTCGTCTTCAATACGCCCGAAGGGGTTAAGCCCGCGCTTGCCGAGCGCTGGGAGATCTCCGGGGACGGCCGCACCTACACCTTCCATCTGCGCCGCGGCGTCAAGTTCACGGACGGCACGCCGTTTACGGCCGACGCCGTCAAGAAGAACATCGATGCCGTCATGGCCAACCGCACGCGCCACGCCTGGCTCGACATGATCAACGAGATCGAGTCGAGCGAAGTGGTCGACGAGCACACCTGGCGCCTGCATCTCAGGCATCCGTACTTCCCCGCACTCATCGAGCTCGGGCTCTCGCGCCCTTTCCGCTTCATCTCGCCCGCCTGCATGAAGGACGGCGGGACGAAGGACGGCGTGACCTGTCTCGCAGGCACGGGTCCCTGGGTGCTCTCCGAACATAAGGACCAGCAGTACGCGCTCTTCAGCCGCAACGAGGGCTACTGGGGTGATAAGCCGATCGTACCCACCGTTCGCTGGAACGTCGTGCCCGACACGCAGACCATGCTGATGGCGCTTGAAAAGGGCGAGATCGACCTCGTCTTCGGCGCCGACGGCGACCAGCTCACGGGCGACGCGTTCAAGAAGCTCACGGACGAGAAGCGCCTCAACACGGCGGTGAGCGAGCCGATCGCCTCCCGCGCCATTCTCGTCAACTCGAAGCGCCCGATTACGAAGGACGTGCGCGTGCGCGAGGCGCTGGCCTACGCCTTCAACCGTCAGGCCGTGGTCGACGGCATTCTCAATGGCACGGAGGCGGCCGCCATGACGCTCTTTGCGAAGAGCGTGCCCTACTGCGACGTTCCGCTCAAGGAGCGCGGCCATGATCCGAAGAAGGCCGCCGAGATTCTTGATGCGGCGGGCTGGAAGGCCGGTGCCGACGGCATCCGCACGAAGGACGGCGCAAGGCTCGTGCTCGACTTCTACTTCAACTCCAACAACGCCCAGGAAAAGACGATCGCCGAGGCCATGCAGGGCGACCTGCTCAAGATCGGCGTCGAGCTTCGCGTGATCGGCGAGGAGAAGCAGGCCTTCCTCGACCGCCAGCGCACGGGCGAATTCGACCTGCAGTACTCGCTCTCCTGGGGCGCGCCGTACGACCCGCAGAGCTATCTCTCCTCCTGGCGCATTCCCGCGCACGGCGACTATCAGTCCCAGATCGGGCTTGCCGACAAGGCGCACATCGACGCGACCATCACGGCCCTCATGACCGAGGCCGACGAGAAGAAGCGCGCCGCCATGGTTCGCGACGTGCTCACGCGCATCACGGATGCGGCGGTCTACATCCCCGTCTCCTATTCGCGCACGAAGGCCGTTTATTCGAACAGGATCAAGGACGTCTCCTTTGCGGTGACGCAGTACGAGATCCCGTTCGAGAAGATGAGCTTCACGGAGGCGGGCAAATAAATGGGCGGCATGCTCGTGCGGCGCCTCGCGCTCCTCGTGCCGATGCTTCTGGGCATCACCTTCATCGCGTTCATGCTGGGTGAACTCTCGCCCTCTGATCCCGCCGAGGTGTCGATTCGCGTGAACGCGATGGTGCCCACGCCCGAGCTCATCGCCCAGACGCGTCATGAACTCGGGCTCGACCGCCCTCTCATGACGCGCTACTTCGAGTGGCTCGCGGGCGTGCTGCAGGGTGACCTCGGCACGAGCTTCGTGACGGGGCACAAGGTGACGGACGACTTCCTGCGAGCCTTCCCGCCCACGCTGGCGCTCGCGGGCGCGACCCTTCTGATCGTGCTCGTGACGGGCGGGGTGTGCGGGTGGCTCTGCGCAAGGCATGCGGGCGGTCCCGTCGACAGGGCGATCCGCAGCGTCCTCTTCACGATCTCGGCGCTGCCCAACTTCTGGGCCGCGCTCCTTCTGATGTGGCTCTTCTCGCTCACGCTCGGGTGGCTTCCGACGAACGGCATGAGGACTCCCGAGTCGGTGATTCTGCCCGCCGTCTCGCTCTCGCTCGCCTACGTCGGCACTTATGTTCGCCTCATCCGCACCGAAATGCTGAGGACGGCCGAGTCCGACTGGGTGATGTTCGCCAGGGCGCGCGGACTCTCCGAGGGGCGGATCTCGCTTCACATGATGCTCAACAGCCTCAGGGGTACCGTCACCGCACTCGGCATGTCGATTCCGAAGCTCGTCGCGGGCACCTTCGTGATCGAGAACATCTTCGCCTGGCCCGGCATCGGCAGGCTCTGCGTCTCCGCCATCTTCAACAGGGATCTGCCCGTGATCATCGCCTACGTGCTCGTGATGGCCGTGTTCTTCATCCTCTTCAATCTGCTTTCGGACCTTGCGCTGGCAGCGCTTGATCCGCGCGCCCGCAGAGGCGGCGCAGGGGAGGCGGCATGACGAACCGCTGGCGCAGGGCGCTGGCCGCCCCGTCGGGCCTCTTCCTTCTCGCCGTGCTCGC
>ERZ779851.3461-NODE-3461-length-10465-cov-2.954371_pt1 | contig 10465 bp, 10 predicted proteins | sample MGYA00511094_ERZ779851 | MGnify/ENA primary metagenome ERZ779851 (study PRJEB29588, sample SAMEA2155512) | human gut metagenome | biome: human gut; feature: human-associated habitat; material: faeces | place: Denmark | collected 2008/2010 ... | reverse complement strand
TCGGATACGATTACGAAGCTGAATGGTCTGCTTTATGGAGATCTGGAGATCAGTGAGACCGAAGGACAGAGTGAAACAGAGACAGAAAGCGAAGCAGAAACTGCCGAAGAAGCGGCGGATGACGAAGAAGAGAAAGTCAAAGTCGGCGTTTCATGGAATGCAGACGAAATCGACAAAGATGCACAGTTATATATAGATGCCGTTACCAAAGCTGGCGGCGAAGCAATTTATCTTCCTCAGATCAAAACCGAGGATGACGCGAAAAATGCTCTGGCAGAAATCGATGCTCTGGTTGTGACCGGCGGCGAAGATATTGATCCGAGCTACTACGACGAAGAGCCAAACGAAAAATTAGAGACTGTAAACGAAGTCAGAGATACTTCTGATTCTCTTTTAATCAAGGCAGCTCTCGATGAGGATATCCCGATGCTCTGCACCTGCCGTGGCATGCAGTTCTTAAACGTATTAAGCGGTGGTACCTTATATCAGGATCTTCCGACTCAGAATCCGTCCGATATCGATCATCGCGATCCGAACGGTAAGGTATTCGCAAAACATGAGATTACCGTAGACAAAGATAACATCGTTGCTGCCGCATTTGGCGGAGAAGGCACCTACACTGTAAACTCCTGGCATCATCAGGCAGTCGATCAGTTAGGTGACAACCTGAAAGTCGTTGCTACTGCTCCAGATGGAGTCGTCGAAGCAATCGTCAGAGAAGATAAAGACTACGTGATGGGCTTACAGTTCCATCCGGAAGCTATGATCGCTGAAGGTGATGACAGTTTCCTTGCTTTCTACACCAACCTGATCGATCAGGCAAAAGAGGCAGAATAATCACATTTCTCCCAGACAAAACAATATTTTTGATGTTTTAATAACCTCCAGGCGGATGAATCAATCTTTCCGCCCGGAGGTTTTTTGTCCAAGACGCTCTTTTTTAATAAAAAAGAATGTGCCTTGGCACATTCTCAAAAAGCGGAAGCCCCACACTCCCGCATGAGACTTCCACCCTACTTTGAATCATTGAATCTTAATTAAATTGTCTCTACTCCCAGCCAATCACATCCCAGACGTCGCTGGTTTCCAGCCCCAGCCGCCATCCGGCTACGCCTGCCAGGTCGTATTTCTTGATTAAATCCATCTTGAGTCCCAGAGACCTTGTCTCCTCCATCCAGAGCTGCTGTTCGCCGTTCTGGCTATCCAGCCTGCCGTAATACTGACCAACCGAATCATCCCAGGTCAGATCCATGCCGCTCTCCGACACCCATTTTGTCGCCTCGGAGATTCCCATCGCACGGGAGGACGCATTGTCGCCGCTTCCCGTCCAGAGCCTTGTGTAGAACGGGACTGCGTTGATTACCTTTTCCTTCGGAACCAGGGAAAGCATATCTTTGATGCCGTTTTCGACATATCCGATCGAAGAAACAGAACCGGCTTCACCGCCTGCATAGTGCTCATCATAACCCATGATAATCACATAATCTGCGACGTTGCCCTGCTCTTTCTGGTTGTAGAAACGGTTATATACCGCCGGAACATAGTTATCGACCGACAGCACCAGCCCTTTCTTTCGGCAGGAAACCGACAGCTCGCGGATAAACTCGATGTAATGGACGCCCGCCGCCGTCTTCAAACTCTCAAAATCCAGATTGATACCGTCAAATCCATAACGGTCCGCCTCTGTCATCATATTTTCAATCAGTTTTTCGCGCACAGACGTCCTGGAAAGAAGCACCTCCGCCTGCACGTTCTTGCTGCATTCGCGGCTGAAATTGTCGAGTACCGCCCAGACCTGAAGACCTTTTTCATGCGCCCGATCCACATAGGACTTATCTGCCAGAGATTCATACGCGCCGCTGTTGCTGCTAAGCGTAAACCACGTCGGCGCGATGACATTGACACCTTTCGTCTTTGCAATCAGAGAATCCATCGCCTGGTTTGCCGCCGCGATCGTTACCTGATGCCAGACCATCACAATCTTCTGATCCAGTGAAATATTCTGGTAGACCGGAGCAGTAAAATCACTCTTTAACGTCTCCTCATGCAGATTTTTCATCTTCCACTTGTGCATATATCCAATATGACCGTCCGGTGTCATAACTCTCGCCCAGTTGTCATACTGTTCCAGCACCGTCACTGTCCCGCCGCGCTTTATCTCAGTCACAATCGGGCTTTTCAAGCCGCCTCTTAAGCGGATCTTGGCGCTCCACGCCGCATCTGCCACCGTGACCGGATCCCAGTTATTTTCCACGAAAACCCGCTTCTGTGCCTCACCATCATACGCCTGCAGACGCACATCGGTGTATTTCTGAATCAGAGCCAGTGAAAGATAAACTGCATCGCCATCCCGGTAAAGGATCTTTTTTCCGTCCTCATCCACTGTCGTCTCGTCGCTTTTCACGATCTCCTCCGGCAGGGCGTACACCAGTATTTCCTCATTGGCATCCCAGTAAAAACGTTCATTTAAGTTCGCATCTACCCACGCAGCCGGCAGATATGTCTGCCCATCCACGTAGACCCCGCTCTCCTCCTGACGTTCATAGTTCAGATACAGCGCCACCCGGTCGCTGCCGCCCGCCGCGTACAGAGCATCCAGATCCGCCCTCTCCCGGCTTGGCATATATTTGACCGCTGCAATCACGCCAACGGCTGCCACGATTAAAAACAGCACAAACCCGAAAATCCGTCCCAGACAGCCCGAACGTGCTTTCCTTGATCTTCCTCTTTCCATGTTTTCCTCCGGTGTATGTTAAGGTAATACCATAAGCACTAAGCTTGAAAATACCTCGTTAAGTGCCCTTATTATATCACACCAGCTCCATGGAATGTTGACTTTTTTCTTAACTCCTCTTTCATTTTCCCTGTAATAGGTTACTGTTTACGCATAAGTACCCAGTAACTGTAATAGCACCATCTAAACAGTTCTCACCATTTTCTCCGAAAGAAAAATCCGGCGGACTGTCCAGATACGGACAAAACGGCACCTCTCTTATCACCGGTTGTAAACCCGGTCAAAATGTATCTCTGTCAGCACTCCTGTCTCCGCTCCGACGTAATCAGCCATATAAAACGAGCCGTCCTCCCGGAACTCACACAGCTTCCTGTATTCTTCTGGCCTGCACTCCCTCCCATCAATTAAAATCTGGATTCCTTTGCTTTTATATCGCTGTAATCCCTCGACAAATATTCTCTGCTGTTCCCTACGCCTCCTCTCTGCCTCTTCTTTTTTACTTTTTCTCACTACCATTCCACACCTTCTCCATTCCGCGAAAACAGCCCCTTCTAACTTTTGACCTTTCGGAGATAATCGGTAATTTATAACCCCAGGTCTGCCTCGCTTATCGTAGGAATTTTCCAAAAAAAGTCATGGACTCTCCCGTAACCATCAATGCGTTCTTCTGCAGTGGGATTCGCCGGATCCGGATATCCAGATATTGCTCTACCATTTTTACAGCTTCCTCTTCTCCAAATGAGACGAAATACTCACACCATTTTTTCCATTTTTGCTTTTCTGCTGCCAATGCCGCAAAATCTGCCAGCTGCCATCCGCTGACCGAACCGACCAGAAAACAGCGGCTGCATCGAAAAAAGGCATCCTGATTCTTCTGTGTCAAGGCTCCGAAGTCGATCACCATCGCCTCCATCCCCCTTTCCGAACAATCGTACCATTCTGCACGTTCAACCTTTTGATAGAAAAAAATTCCCCTAATTTCAAACGGCTGTCCTGCCCCGTCTATAACCGGTTTTTCCCTTCTTTTTCCCGTCCGGAATATCTTTTCAAGCTGTGCAAATGAGCCGCTCTCATTTTGTTCCAGAACCGCCGTTCGCCGGCACAGAACCCCGGACAGATATGCTGCCGTCATAAGCGAAAAGTGTGTCACCCCAACCGATGGTCCGCTCCCGGCTATCCCGATACATTCCAAGCGTTCTGTCCCGGCCTGCTTTGTGTCTGCCACTGGTTTTTGCCTGAATTTTCGCCCCACTTTTGAGCCTTCGCCCCGTTTTCCGATTCTAATCTGTATTTCCTCCTATTTCCACTGCCACGGGAATCCACCCATAAAGCGCTCCCACCTTCGCCGGATGTTCCGCCAGAGTCCCCCTTCTTTTGCTGCCTGTCTGGTCCCCCGTCCTTTTTTGAGAGCTGCCTCCCGGAAAATCCTTTCAAAAAATTCTGTCTCCTCCGCTGCCTCATTTTCCTGCCCCCGCCTTCCGCCTGCATCGAACGGCGGAGTTAAAAATGGAAGCCGCAGATACCTAAGATGCCGGACCTCCTCCGGAAGATAATCCCGCCCGAATTTTCTGTGATTTAATAAAATCTGGAGTCCCTCTTCTGCTCCCAGAAACCGGATCGCCCGCAGAGAATCTTCTTTCTCCCACGGCTGCAATCCACAGACGAAAAGAATCAAATCATACTCCCCCTCCAGAACCGTCTGGAGCCCGGTTCCGCAGTCATCTAAAATCACTTCAAACACCGGCTGTTCCAGCTGCACCACATCGCTGTATCTGGGTTTCAACGCCAGACCGTCCATGTAATAAATTCCATGTTCATCCGGCACCAGCCCATACCAGGATGCCAGCCTGCGGACTGCCCCCGTGTCATTCTGCTCCCTGTAAAGGCAGGAAACTCCTTTCTGCCGCAGATATCGGACCGCGCCAAGTGCGGTATGTGTAACCCCGATTCCGCTCCGGCTGCCTGCTGCGGCAATCCTGAGAAGTGGTATATGACGTTCTGCAAATATGCGCGCCTCCAGTTTTTCCAATGCCTCTAACACTTCCCGGACACTCTGGCAGCGCTCTTTTTTCTCTGTTCTGAGACATCGCCCCATAAGAATGTACAGATCTCCCCGACAGCTTCCCTGTCCTGCTTTTATCTCCCCCTCTGGGGCATGCCCTGTCCCCATATAGTACAGGAGGGCGCCAATGGCATAGATGTCGGTCCTCTCATCCAGAGTCCCTCCCTCGTACTGTTCGGGGGCTGCAAAGCCTTTTGTTCCATAGCAAACAGATCGTTCCTGGCTCAAAGACGCCAGTGCCGCCTGATCAAAATCAATCAATTTTAATTGTTCCCGGCAGATTAGAAGATTCCCGGGGTGGAGATCTAAATATAAGATTGGATTTGGTTTGAATGAATGCAGATAATTCATGATCCGGCAAAGCTCAATTCCCAGACGGATAAGCTCTCCCGTTTGCAGACTGCCCGTTCTCTCAATTCGGGCATACAACGACTCACCGCACAGATATTCCTCGATGAGATAATAATAATTTTCGTCAATTTCCAGATCGTAGATGATCGGGATTCCCGGATGGCGCAGCCGCTTCAAAAGCGCTGCTTCCTGAATGAAACCGCTCTCTGTCCGCCTGACACGCTTAATCGCTCTCTCTTCATCAAGCCCCAGATGCCTGGCTAAAAAAACAGTTCCGCTCCGACCGCGTCCGATCACACGTTCCAGCTGGTATTTTCCAAATAGAACGGCTGTTTCCGTACCGCGCCTCCTTTCGGTCTATACCACCTCTCAAGATTCATTGTATACGATCCCCTCAGTTCCCGCAACCGTTTTTAGAAAGATTTTATGCTTTTTTTTCATATTCAAATTGCCAAGTGATTATATTATATAGTATGATGAATACCAAGGTTCCAAAGTCCAAAACATGAGTAAGCAGCCTTTTTCCGCAGAAAAATGAGCGGATTACGAATGTCTTGCAAAATTGCGGAAGTGCGAAGCACGGAGCATTCGGTATCTTAACCACCCAAAAGACAAGGAAGTGAAAAATCCATGAAAATAGAACGCATCAACGAAAACCAGATCCGCTGCACCCTGACAAGCAGCGATCTGAGCGCCCGCAACTTAAATCTGGGCGAACTCGCCTATGGCACGGAAAAGGCGAAAAAACTGTTCCATGAAATGATCCAGAAGGCATCGAATGAAGTCGGCTTCGAGGCGGACGATATTCCTCTGATGGTGGAAGCAATTCCGCTCTCCAGTGAGAGCATCATGCTGATCATTACCAAGATCGAGGATCCGGAAGAGCTGGACACCCGCTTTTCACGCTTTTCCCCGGGAAACGAGGACGAGCCTCTGACAGCGCTTGCCAATGAGCTTTTAGAGGGCGCGGACGGGCTTTTAAGCCTGTTTACTGACAATGGCAAAAATACCGCCGCAAGCCCGCTGACCGGTTCGGACGCGCCTTCCACTGAAAAGGCAGAGCCAGGTCCCAAACTGCCGGCAGCGCGTATTTTTACTTTCGGCTCCCTCGACGAGGTCTGCCGGGCAGCGCGCATCGCAGCTCCAGTCTGCGAAACACCGAACACGCTTTATAAACACCCGTCCGACGGTCGTTACTACCTTGTTGTCCGCCAGACAGCCGACAGCACCGACGCATTCAACCGCCTGTGCAATCTCCTGTCCGAGTACAGCGAACCATTAAAGACTGCCGCTGCCCCGAATGCATTTGAGGCATACTATGAGGAGCATTATGAAACGATCATCCGGGAGCACGCACTCTCAACGCTCTCGACCTTGTAGGAATACTGACTTCCAGAAAAATCGGTTTTTTCCATTGCTTCTATTTTAGAACATGAAAACCATCAATTTCTCCTTGAATATTTCGCATTTTTAGTATAGAATATAGCCAAACGCATAAATATAAAAGGAGGATTTTATCATGGCATTTGTAATTACTGATTCTTGTGTAAGTTGTGGTTCCTGTGCTGGCGAATGTCCAGTTGGAGCAATCTCTCAGGGAGATGGCAAATACGATATCGACGCTAACAGCTGCATCGACTGCGGTACATGTGCAGGCGTATGTCCGACCGGCGCTATCGAGCAGGGCTAATTAAACACAAACAAAAACGAAATATCTACATAAAAAAGCCTGTCGTTTCCGACAGGTTTTTTTATGCCCTTTTGCAGAACTTATCACATCTTATTCCCATTCCGTCCAAATTTCTTTTTCTTTACACGGGACCGGAAAAATGGAAACCGCCCTGGCGCAGCAGCCGCTGCTTCCGCTCGCCCCTGGTTTTCCCGCTGATACGCGCGGATGACCTCGTCGAGGCGCTTGAAGCGCTCTTCCTCCCGCTCATCAGAGACCCTCATCAGGTATTCCAGCTCCTTCATCAATTTATCATGCACCAGATAGCTGACATCCTGGCTCAGTTTTTCGCTGTTTTCCTCGATCGCGCGCCCGATGACCTGGTTCATGATCTCCTGAAACTGGCGCATCTTCTCCCCCGCCAGAGGCTGGGAAACCTCTGCCTGCGGCAGTTCTGTTTCCTTGTTTTCTACCTCTGTATTTTTTTTCATTTCCATATTTTCCTGCCTGCTCATGTTACGCTCTCCTGTTCCCGTTTCCCGGAAAACCGCCTGTGCCTGCGCTTCCAGAAGCGCTTCCGGTTCTGTTTTCTGATTTTCTTCCACTTTTCCGAGGATTCCCCGTATGGCTTTCAACTGGTACCCCTGTTCCTTCAACTGCTTGATCTGACGGAACAGCTGGATATGAAACTCCGTATAGTACCGATGCCCCAGTTCATTTCTCGGAATCGGAAGCCCCAGCTCGTCCTCCCAGTACCGGAGCACGTGAGCCTCCACCTGCACCTGTCTGGAAGCATCCGAAATCAGGTAATGCTTGTTCTTATTCATTCTGCTTGTCCTCCCCGGTACCTTACTACTACTATATGCGGGGTTCAAAATAAATATGAATAGCATTTACATAAAAAAGAATGTGCCTTGGCGCATCCTCGCGGAGCGTTTTTTGTTTCATAGGACGTAATTTCCTATGAAATTAAAAATTGCCTACGCCAATGGGATTTTTGCCTGCTGACCCATGTTTTCGTGCGGTCAGCGTAGTAAATGAGCAGACCTACTGAACAGTTACCTATTTCCATCTACAGCTTCTTCTCAAAGCACCAGTAATCATGCCCCTGCAGCACATACTCACCGACCTTCTCAAAGGCCAGCTTCTCGTACGACCGCAGCGCTTTCACATTGTCCTTCGCCACCAGCATATGGGCACTCTTGCAGCCGCGTCTTCTAAGTTCCTCCATCGCGCCTGCCAGAAGCTCGCGTGCGATGCCTCGGTTCTGGTACTTCTCCGCCACACCCAGTCTGGAAATTTCTGCCGACGGCTGCAGCTCCTCCGACCAGCAAGCAATCGATTCCACCTCCGGATCATCATCGATCGAAACCAGCCCTGCGATCTCCCCCGACACATCATCCCGGATACAAAAAAGCGAATCCCTAGAAAAATCCGACTGTAGCTCCGGCTCCCCTGGATAGATGTCCGTCCACGCGCAGAACTCGGTTCCAGCTAAGGCACGGTAAAAATGGCGGACGGTGTCCAGATCCGATTCTTTTATCAATTCAAGCATTTCTCATATTCCTTTTTACATAATAATATTTATCCAAAAAAAAGGGACTGGATGAAAATTGCAGAGTCGGCGTTCCAATTATGAATTGTACGAATCTTGAACACACGCGTCCGAACAGGGCGGATGCAGTCCGCCATAGGCGAACACGTGTAGTGAAAGCAAGCGCACAATCATCACCGGAGACGCAGACGGTGCAATTTCCATCCAGTCCCATCCCTTACACGATTCTATCGTTATTTCGCCAAATTCGCAAACTTCGTCAGCTCCGGTCTCCACATCAGCTGCACCGTTCCAATCGGACCATTACGCTGTTTGGCAATGATTACCTCCGCGATATTCGGCGTATCCGTATCCTTGTTGTAATAATCATCACGGTACAAAAACATAACCACATCGGCATCCTGCTCAATCGCACCAGACTCACGCAGATCCGAAAGCATCGGGCGGTGGTCCGGACGTGTCTCGCAGGCACGGGAAAGCTGCGACAGGGAGATAACCGGCGCATTCAGCTCTCGCGCCAGCGCCTTTAGTGAACGGGAAATCTCCGAGATCTCCTGCTGGCGGTTCTCTCCGCTCTTTCCGCTGCCGCTCATCAGCTGTAAATAGTCGATGATGATCAGCTTCAAATCATATTCCAACTTATATTTCCGGCATTTGGAACGTAACTCTGCAATCGTGATGCCCGGCGTGTCATCAATGATCAGATTGGATTTTCCGATCACGCCGGCACTTTCGATCAGGCTCTCCCATTCTGCATCGGTCAGGTTACCGGTACGCAGATGCTGGGAGTCCACCTTGGATTCGAGGGAGAACAGTCGGTTCACGAACTGTTCCTTACTCATTTCCAGGCTGAACATTGCTACCGTCATTCCCTGCTTGAACGCCACATTCTGTGCGATATTCAGGACAAACGCGGTTTTGCCCATGGAAGGACGCGCCGCAATCAGAATCAGGTCGGAGGGCTGCAGTCCCGCTGTCTTATAGTCCAGGTCAATAAAACCTGTCGGGATTCCCGTTACGTTTCCTTTATTGCGGGAAGCCTTTTCGATTCGATCCATCGCGTTCATAACGACCTGACGGATCGGGACAAAATCACCCGTATTTCGGCGCTGAACCAGATCAAAGACCTTTTTCTCCGTCGTCTCAAGGATTTCTTCCAGACCCTCCTTGCCTGCATAGCAGGTGTTCGCGATTTCCTCATTCAGCCGAATCAGCTTGCGCAGTGTGGATTTTTCCGCAACGATCCCGGCATAATATTTTACATTGGCAGAAGTCGGCACCGCCGTAATCAGGTCGCGGATAAACTCCAGACTTGAAATTTCAGGCGGCACATCTTTTTCCCGGAGCTTGTCCTGCAGCGTGACCAGATCCACCGGTCTGCCACTGTCGTTTAGCTCCACCATCGTTTCAAACAGCACGCCATACTGCCGGTTATAAAAATCCTCTCCCGTAATAATTTCGGACGCAACCACAATCGCTTCCCGGTCCATAATCATCGAACCGATGACCGACTGCTCCGCCTCGATGCTGTGCGGAAGGATTCGTTTAATCAGTGCTTCTTCCATAGAATTATGCTTCTTTTACGATAACTTTCAGCTTTGCAGTTACTTTGGTATGCAGGCGGATCGGCACTTCTGTCGTTCCAAGAACCTTGATCGGGTTCGGAAGCTGCATTTTCTTTTTGTCGATGTCGTATCCGAGCTGCTCTTTTGCTGCCTCAGCGATCTCTTTTGCCGATACGCTTCCGAATACTTTTCCGCCCTCGCCGACTTTGATTGCTACGGTAACCTGTTTGTCCTCAATCTCTTTCGCGAAAGCCTGTGCCTCAGCGAGCTGCTCTGCTGCCACTTTGTCCTCGTGTGCTTTCTGGAGTTTCAGCTCATTCAGGTTTTTTGCGGTTGCCTCGATGCCGAGTTTTTTCGGCAGAAGCATGTTTCTTGCATATCCGTCACTTACGTTTACAGTCTGTCCTTTTTTACCAAGTGCTTTTACGTCTTCCAGTAAGATAACTTTCATATCAGATTTCTCCTCCATCCTGCATTTCTGTTAAGGTTGATTTCAGAAGGTTTCTCGCCCCCTCCATGTTGACGGTCT
>ERZ779851.3457-NODE-3457-length-10488-cov-10.486341_pt1 | contig 10488 bp, 5 predicted proteins | sample MGYA00511094_ERZ779851 | MGnify/ENA primary metagenome ERZ779851 (study PRJEB29588, sample SAMEA2155512) | human gut metagenome | biome: human gut; feature: human-associated habitat; material: faeces | place: Denmark | collected 2008/2010 ... | reverse complement strand
AAAACACAGATTAAGGAGAAAATTATGGGAGATTATTCAAAATTTATCGACGAAAAAAGACGCGCCGTACCGACGCCCGAAAGCATGGTTGACGAAAACGGCATTTGCGCGTTTGGAACTTTCGACAAGGAATTTGAAAAAATGGACCTTGTGAAACTGAAAAAACCCACAAGTTTGCCAAATTGCTTCAACAGGCTTAAACTCACGCTGTGGGAAGCGACGGAAGTCCATCTGAAAAACGGTGTGCTGCTTGCGGTGGTTTGCGATATGGGCATATTCGGAAAAACGCTGAACGTGTTTTACGACAAGCGTACGAAAAAGGTTTATTGCTGGGATACCAACTTAAAATCAAAGGACACCGTTATCGCGCCGAACCTTATTAACGGTGCCGTTGCAGAAGGGAAAACACCCGTGTCGCACGTCAGATATGTCAACGACTTCCAGGACGGCAAATGCCATCTTAAAGGACAACATACGGGCAAATGTCTGATCACCGTTCCTCAAAAAGACAAAACGATCGTCGCGGCAATCAAAGAAAACTACGGCGAAGCGACAATCGAGTACGACTTCACGCTGACGCGTTTGTCAAAACCTTGCGTAGCAAGCATTCCTTTTGGCAAAAACCGCCCGCTGTACAGCCAGAAAGACTTCTTTAAGGCGGAAGGCAGGCTTGTCATTAACGGCGAAGAAATGCTGACGGACGAAGATTCCGCGGCAATCGTCGACGATCACAGGGGCTATTATCCCCGCCGCGCCCATTACGACTGGGTAACGACGATGGGTAAATGCAACGTCGACGGCGCAGAAAAATGGCTTGCGTTCAATCTCACCAGAAATCAATCCATCGATCAGGAAAAGTATAACGAAAACATACTCTGGCTTGAAGGGAAAACAAGCATTCTTCCGCCGATAACGTTCACGAGAAACCCCGAAAGCAAGGACTTTAAGGATTATTCGGAATGGATTGTCAAGGACGAGCACGATATGGTAAACCTTAAATTCAAGGTATACAATATGAATCCGATGATTATGCACGCGCTTGTCGTAAACATAGATTATTACGTCGCATACGGCGAACTCGAAGGGTATATCCGTGACGAAGACGGCAAGAAATACGTCCTTGACGGAATGCTCGGCATGGGCGAAGATAAAACGCTGCTGCTGTAATAAAGCCCGAAAAACATCATGCAAAGTACTGCCGTACGACAAAAAACACAATAATTGTATGAAAGTCTTAAACGGCGAAACGTGCAGTTTATCGGTCAAAATCGCGCGATAAAACATATAACCACGAGAACAGGACAAAAAACAAAAACAAAAAAGACAGCCCGCGGGTTGTCTTTTTTATGCAAGGAAACAAGTTGTATTTAACGAGGTTCCGAATTACTGTTCCTGCGATTCCTGACGGAGCAGAGTTGCGTAGCGCAGCATATGTTTGCGAGAGGACACGCCGAGTTTTTCCAGAATGTTGTGGTTGTGGAATTTAAGCGTGCTTTCGCGGATATTAAGGACGTCGGCGATTTCGTTTGCGGACTTGCCGTCAATATACAAGTCGAAAATCTTTCTTTCCGTTTTCGTGAGTTCTTTCAGCCCGGCTTTGAACGCCTCGTAGTTGTCCGGATCGATTTCGTTTTTGCGGGAATACGCAAGCCTTTCGATTTCGGCTTGTCGCTTGTCGATTTCGGCGGTCTGGTTTTCGGTGACGCTTGCAAGTTCCTCGTTCTGGCGTTTCAGCTTATCCGTTTCGAGATCGCGCAGTTTATCCTGTTCGGCAAGGTAGACGAACAAGTCGTCGATTTCGATAATGTCGGAGTTGTTTTCGGCGTGCTCCTGCTTGCGGATTTGTTCCAGATTTTTTATCACCGGCGCGACGAATTTTCGTGAGAAGACAACCGAAAGCACGACGGCGGCGAACACCAACAAGAAGCATACCAAAACGATTCTCGTTGCGTTGACCGCAATGGTTTTGTCAAAGCCGCTTTTCGGCTGCATTACCACAAGGGAGTATGCCGTATCGCATATCGAAATCGTTTTCGTGACGGCGACGAAATTTGTTTCGCCGCTAAGTTCGGTAAGGTTGTTTTTAATTATTTTCGGGGAAAGAGTGCCGCTCGGTTTCAGGGAATAGCCACCGAGAACGCCCGTCCAAAAGATATTTTCGCAGTCGATTTTGCTGTCTTTTGAAGTTTTTGAAAAAGTGCAGGTTAATTGATCCAACCTTGTCGGCTGGGCGAAGTAGTCCTTGAAGTAGGTGTTGGAGATTTCAAAGCCGCAGATTCCGTAAAAAGTGTTGTCCGCGCCGAAAATCGGGGTGATATAAGCCATCGCACTGTCGCTTGTGCCGTCAAGCGCATAAACGTCGGACAGCAGCGGTCTTTTATCTTTTACGGATTTGCCGAAGATGTCTTTTATTTCTGCCACCGATTCGGTATTGAATTCCAACCGCCATTTACGATGCGGCATTATGCCGTTTTGCCTGCCGAGATCCGAGTTTCCTCTGTACATAAGCAACGTTTCGTCCGTGCGGTCGAGGGTACTGCGCTGGAAGTACAGCCCGGTTCTGGATTTGTCGGCGTTTGTAGCACCGGAGTTTACGGTTGCGTCCATCACAATGAACGCGCCCGAGGCGTCGGCTTTCAGCAGTTCTTCTCTGAGTTTAGGCAAAAGGGCTTTCTGCACGCCTTCGGTATGCGACAGGGAGTCGTTCAGCGCGTTGAAAGAAATCCCGTTTTCGGACAGATACGCGTCGATTATCGCCGAAGAGTCGGCGGCAAGCATTTCGCCCATCATCGAGATATCGTCAAAGTATTTTTCGATTTGTCTTGTATAAAACTCGTTCTGGAAAGTGAGGTTGTCGGAATATTTTTCGGTCGTCGTCGAGAACTGCCCGGCGAAAAATAATCCGCAGCTTACAAACACGCCGACGACAAGAACCAGCGCGAGCATATACAACAAAAGCTTGCGCCACATTGACTTTTTTCTGTTTTTGAAATCGGCGATTTTTAACATATTTCGGGATTTATCGCCGCGTTCAGGCGACGTTATAAAGCGCGGCTTTCATTTCCGCGACGATTTGTTCCGTGGTGCCGCCCGCCGCGTATAGCGAGGCAAGGTTTTTCTGGATTTTGCGGATTTCGTCGTACAGCGTGCGTACTTTGGAATAATAGCCGTCGAAATTCGGTTCTCTCACGAAAGTGCAGGTCGCGACGGTTTTCGTCAGTGCGGCGTAAAGGTTTTTGAAGGCGTCCGACTTAAAGGAATTTTCGCCGATTTTCGCAAAAGCCCCCGTTCTTACGGGCATATATCCGGTTGACAGGACGAAGTCCACGTTGCGCTGTTCCTCGGTGAACCACCGCGCGAATACGGTTGCCGCCTCGGCTTTTTTGTCGGTCGTTTTATAGGCGCAAAGCCCGACGCCCGCCTGCGTTGCGACTTTTTGTTTTCCCGCCTGTTGGGGCAGGGGTAAAACTTGCAGTTTCACATCTTCCGACGTATTGTCGGGATACGTGATTTTGTCGTTGGCGTAAAGCACGGAAGCCGAGGAGCCGATGCCGGCGCACGTTTGCGCGGTCATAATCTGCGTGTTGTAGTACATATCGGACACAACGATATGGCCTTTGGCAATCGACGTCGCGAACGCCTCATAGGCTTTTATAAACGACGGGTTGTTTTCGTCGTACCAGCCGTCCTTGTAAGAAACGCTTTCGCCGTCGGATATTGCACAAAGTTCCGCAAGTCTTATGAGATAATCGATGGCGCAGAAGGGTTTTCCGCCCGACCACTCGTGATATTTTTCGGCGACGGTGAAGAAGCCGTCCCACGTTTCAAGGTCGGACACGGAAACGTTTTTTTCGGCGGCGAATCTTTCAAAAACTCCGCCCGCGATGAACAGCATATAAGTCGATTTGGAAACGGGGAAAACCGAAAGGCGGTCGCCCAGCATGCCGTCGCTCAGAAAATCGGGGACGAAGGCGTCCAGTTCGGTCGGCGTGAAATAATCTTTCCAGTTCAGAAGGTTGTCCGCCCCGAGACTTTGCGCGTCGCCCGAGTGGCAGAAGAACAGGTCGGGCATATCCTTGGAGCCCGCTTTCCCCGCCTGCGCGTCTTTGAGTTTCTTTCCGATCTGGGCGGCGTTGGACATCAGTGTGACGTCAATGACGATTCCTTTTTCCTTGCCGACGGTCGCGTTGAATTTCTCCACAAAGTCGTTCATCGGGGAGTTGGATTGTTCGCCGTAAACGTGCCACATCGTAAGAGTCGTGGGTTTTTTGGGATCGAGCAAAGAACTATTTTTGTTGCAAGCAACAAAAGTAAACGGAATTGCAAGAAGCGCCGTGGCGGCGATCAACAAAGTGAGTATTCTTTTGGCATTACGTTTCATAGTGTTTTTCCGTTATTATCAGTCGGGGGAAATTGCCCCGATTTTTCAAAAAAACCAAATTATTTTTGGGTTTTTCCCCACCTTTTGGCGGGTTGGGTGGGGGAAAAGCCGTCCTGATTTTGATATACTGTCTATACACTCGAAGGTGATTATCTGTATTATAGCATAATATGCGCGCGCAAGTCAATCCGCCTTTGAGACAATAAAACGCGAAATATGCGGAATTAACAACGGTTTTAAGTCGCGATTTTCGGCGATTTGGAATAAATCATAAGAATCAAACAAGGAGACAAAATCATGAAAAGAAAATCGATCTTCACATTTTGTGCGATAGCGTTAATGCTTGTTTTATCGCTCTCGGTGCTTACTGCTTGCAACAAGGACGGGAAACACAAAGAATATACGATAACCTTTGACAGCAAAGGCGGCAGCGCGGTGCAACCCATCAAGGCAAGCGCAGGCGCGGCGATCACGGCTCCTGCCGCTCCCACCAAAGACGGTTTTGTTTTTGCAGGCTGGTATGAAAGCACGGATGGCGGAGTAACGCTTTCCGACACGGCATTCAGTTTTTCATATATGCCGGCAAGAGTTTTCACGCTTTATGCAAAGTGGGCGACTGCCGACATTAAGGGCAAGACATTCAACAAAGTTGACGCAACCATCGAGTGGGAGTCCGAAGCCGTCAAGCAAGCGCTTCTTGCAGAAATGGAAATGACGGAGGAGCAGTTTATACAAAGTCATAAGGTATCAAAAGTTACGCTCGTTTTTGCGGCGGATAAAGATTCCGTGACGGCGACTTTTGATCAACACCCGGGCGAAGAAGACGATAAAGGCAAAGGCGTCAGAACGCTGTTGTACAGGATTAAAGGCTCTGCTATCGTGTTTTACGACAGCCAAGAAGATATGGAAAAAGAAATCCCCGCTCACGAAATGGGTTTGTTTGTAGGCTCAACGTTTGAGTTGTCCTCAGATAAAACGACCATTATACAGAGCAATATCCAACCGGGAATTGGAACGATTAAATATAAGTATAGCGTTGTGGTAAAATAAACCGGCGTAAAAGGAACAAACACAAATAATAAAGGTTTTAAGTCGCGATTTCGGCGATTTGGAATAAATCACAAAAATCAAAAGGAGCAAGACTATGAAAAGAAAATCAATCATAACAGTGCTGGCGTTGGTATTAGTGTTGGCGTTGTCGTTGTCGATATTCTCGGCATGCAACAAGAAGCATAAATATTCAAGCGAGTGGAAGTTTGACGAAAAAGCTCACTGGCACGAATGCACCACGAAAAAGCACACCGACACGACGGAGAAACTCCCGCATGAGTTTAAGGAAGAAATTGTGAAAGCAGCGGACTACGGCGTGGTCGGCGAAAAGAAATTCACGTGTGAGAAATGCGGATATAGTTATACCGAAGACATCGACGCACTTGGCGCGAAGGACAACGAAATCAAACTTCAAGACGGCAAAACGCTTGATAAAACGTACGACGGAAGTGCTGTTGACGTTTCGGACAAATTCTCGTTCAACGGCAACGGCGAAGTGACGTTAATGTTCAAGGCACAAGGCGCGGAAGACGACGCATACGCCGCAACCGCCCCGAAGAAAGTCGGCGAATATACCGTGAAAGTCAGCGTAGCAGCCACGGCAGAGTGGAAATCCGCGACAAAAACTTTCGACTTTGCAATCACCCCCATGGTAATCAGCGTTGACTGGGAGCATCCATACGATAATAAAAATGTTTTCTCAGGAGAACCCGCCGAATTGCTTGCAGGCGAAGAAGCAATGATTACCGTTACAATGAGTAGTGCCAACGTCGGAGCAGAAGTTCAAAGCTTTGAAATCACAGGAAAAGACGCGGGCAATTACAGCCTTGCAAGAGAAGACGTCAACGTGGAAATCATCAAAGCAGACATTAACTTTGAAATCAGCAATGCGAGCGCATTTAATGAGTTGTTCTTTGTCGGCGCAACGAATATCCCCGATCCCACAACAAATTACGTTGAAATAGGCACCGGTTACGGCGAAAGGACTATCGAGTGGATAATGCACCTTGGTGACGGCGTTTGGAGTCGCACCCTTACAAAAGACGAAGTAGTGGGAACAGCAGGCGAATATCGCGTGCGCATTAAATATGCGGAAGGCGACAACTACAATTTCGGAGCCACCCAGTACGTCAGCTTCACTGTAAAGAAAGAAAGCGTGCTTACCATAAAAAATATAATCGGTCCTGATGGTAATCCTATCGCCGGCATAGCCGATAGTACTTTGGGAATTAAGTTTGGCGAAGATAGAATTAATATGCAGGCTCAGATAGACGGATTATGCGAATATTTGACAAACACAGACAATGCAGAGAAATACTTTATTATCAGAGTTCAGTGCGGAGAAACCGTCATTGCAAGATTTGAAAGAAGAGGCGTGCAGACCACGAGCGATTTAAGTTATGTGTACACGTATGGCGGTATGTCGTTCGATAATGACCGAGTGACCGGTATGCATTTCGATTTGTTTGGCGCAAACGAGTACGTTAGCGCGGAAGGCAAATGGATTGGTAACGAAGATTTGGAAATTACGATAGAAATAACAGACTCCAAAGACCACCCCGTACTCAGCAAAGACTCTTTGCAGAACAGCTCATCGGTTGGAGGCGGTCAAATCGCGGTGTTTGAAGTGCAACTTCCCGAGGGAGATGACATTATTTGCACGTTCGACGTGAGTTGGTCGGGTTCGCCGAAGAATATCGAAATGGTATTGTACGATGCGGTTACCGGTTCCGAAACAAGCATTGTTGTTAATAAAGTCGGCGAAAACAAATTTTCGTTCACGGAAACTTCCGGCAGAAAGAGTTTTTACTTGTACGTAGAAGAGTTGGAAGCGACCAATAATAATTCGGGGTTTACGATAACGGCTTCCTTTGAATCTTCGACAAGGCTTGAATTTCCCGATGGCGCAAATGAACTTTCGTCCGGAGAATTGACCTATGCGGCAGGCGAAGAAAAGAGATTTGTTATCAAAGTCGGTGCCGGCAGAAATTTTGGAATGAAGTACACGTTTTCAAATATCCCCGAAGGCGCAACCATAAAGGTTTATAGAGATGACGGTTCAGCGGTGACTTTGTCGGCGGACAATTCTTTCTCACTCCTGTCAGGCGTGGGTGTAAGAGATTATACCATCGTTATCACAAACACCACCGACAGCAATCTGAACATTAATTTCAGCATAACAAAAGAACAGACGCCCGGCGGCGGGATTGTAGTTCCCTGATTGAAAGCACAGCAACAAAATAACAACAACAAAAGATCGGATAAGCGGGGTAAAACCCGCTTGTCCGAAAAACATTTTACTTAAAGAAGAAAATAATTAAATTTACATATAAAAAATAATAAAGGTTTTAAGTCGCGATTTTCGGCGATTTGGAATAAATCACTTAAATCTAAAAGGAGCAAGACTATGAAAAGAAAATCAATCATAACAGTGCTGGCGTTGGTATTAGTGTTGGCGTTGTCGTTGTCGATATTCTCGGCATGCAACAAGAAGCACAAGTATTCAAGCGAGTGGAAGTTTGACGAAAAAACTCACTGGCACGAATGCACCACGAAGAAACACACCGACACGACGGAGAAAATCCCGCACGTGTTCACGTGGACAGAAAAAACGCCCGCAGGCTTTCATACGGACAAAGTCGAAAAGGGCGTATGTGAATGCGGATACGAAACCGAAAGGACAATATCCGGCACCGCAACGCACACTTACGGCGAGGAATGGAAAAAAGACGAGTCGGGACATTGGCACGATTCGACCTGTGACGCAACGGCTCCCACGCATGACGCAATAAAGGGCAATTTCGCCGCGCATACCTTTGACGAAGGCAAAGTTACCAAACCGGCGGACTACGGCGTGGTCGGCGAAAAGAAATTCACCTGCACGGTATGCGGATATAGCTATACCCAAGAAATTCCCGCACTTGGCGCAAAAGACAACACTATTTCGTTTGCTAACGATTTAGTTGATGAAAAAACCTATGACGGGTTGGCGTTTATCATTGATCCCGCGAAGGTCAATCGTAAGGGCGACGGTGAAATCACCATTACTTACAAAGGCGAAAACGACACTGCGTTTTCCGAAACCGCCCCGATTAACGCCGGCGAATATACCGTGAAAGCAACCGTAAAAGGCACTGCGGAATGGAAAGGCGGAGAAATCACCACGACTATCATAATCAACAAACGCGAGATAACTTTGCCCGCAGGCGTTTTTGAAAGAAAACTTGGAGAAAACCTTGAAAGCGGAAAATTCGGTTTGACGTGCATAAACGTCGCGGCAGAAACGAACAACGACGTAGAATGGGTGACGATTGGCGCTCCCGAAACATACTATGCGATTGGCATACATACAATCAGCGCCACCGTCCTGACCGTGGACAACGACAACTTCGAGCTTAACAAAGGCGTATACGACACGGTCAAATTTACCGTTTGGAACGCTCCCGATTCCTTCTATGCCGGAATCAAAGACGTGTTCACCTTTCCTAGTAGCAGTGATGTTATGATCAATACAATAATAGCTAATGGCACGGTGAAAAAAGGCGACCAAATTTTAGTCAACGAAATCGGCAAGATAATCACAGTGAATAAAATCGAAAAGGATACGGGCACGTCGGTGACAGAGGTTGAAACGGCAACCGCTGGTGAAGAAGTAGGCTTGCGTATTAGCGAAGGCGTAACGAAGGCTGAACTTAATAGAGGATATATGCTGTCCAAGCCCGATACGATTATCGGTTATAGCAAGGTCACGGTAACAATAAGAGTGCGCACAAAAGACGAGGGTGGTCAAAACACCCCAATTCAGTCGGGAATTAAACCGAATGTTGCCTTTGCCGACACGTTCGGTGAAGTAACCGGCGAAGTTACGTTCCCGGAAGGCACGACGTTACTTTCAGGTGGTGAAATACTTGAAGGCGTCACCATTAATTTCCAAGGCAAAAAAGTCCCCGCGTTTGTCGGTCGCAGGTTCACACTTAGGGTGAGCGGAAAAACTATTGCCGAATGCATAGTCACCGCAGTTCCTAATGCGACAAGAGTTAGGAGCGGTTTTATGTTAGGCGTCCCCGGCACCAATGTCATTGAGCCTATCGAGCTTGGCGAAAACACATTTGCGGTCAACCTGAACAGAAGTGATCTCGGTGAAATGCTTAAAAACGCCAAAGATACCGATACAATCGAATTAAAATTTATTAATGGCGGAAAGGACATCGCAAAATACACTCGCACTCCCGGCACAGGCGAGGGGGTATACAATGAAGTTGGCGGAAGAATAGTCGGTTCATATCTCATCGTCGAGTTTTATAAAAACACTGGATCTGATCCCAAACTAACCGGCAATAACGGCGAATGGGTTTTTACAGGCGATGATATATTTATCGGAATTGGTGTTTATATTACGCCCGCTTCGGGAACCTGAGCGACACTGCAACCATCGTAGCAAAATAACTTAAAAGTTATTATCTGTTGAAAAATCGGATAAGCGGGCGTAAAAACCCGCTTGTCCAAAAAAAACGACATATCGAAAAGCCGTCAGTCAGGACGGCTTGGGTATGTTGCCAAACAGAAAGGGATTGTTCTGTTTGGCAACGTACCAAAAACCAGAAATTTATTTATTCGGAGACAATATGAAAGCATTGAAAGGCGTACTTATTACACTTGTCGTCATCATCGCCATCGTCGGCGTTACCGTCATCGGCGGATACGTCTACGTCCGCACGACGTACGGCATAGACCTTTTCCGCACCGCGGGACAACTGAAAACGCTCACAAAAGATGTTGACGAATCCGCGCTTTGCCCGAATGCCTACGGCGAGCAGGATTTTGTCGAAATGAAAAGCGCAGTCAATGATAAAATCGACGGGCTTATCGTCTATGAAAAGGACAAAGGCTACAACGGCTATTCGGTCAATTTTGCTTCACTTGCGGGCAAAAGTATGACAGATCCGATTTTCCTCACCGAAAAGCATGTCGGGGCGATTGCCCAAACGGTCTTTTACGAGCAAACGGGCGGCAAAATCAAGTTGGGCGATAAGGAAGTGTCCGTAACCGTCGTGCAG
>ERZ779851.3453-NODE-3453-length-10513-cov-2.954580_pt1 | contig 10513 bp, 8 predicted proteins | sample MGYA00511094_ERZ779851 | MGnify/ENA primary metagenome ERZ779851 (study PRJEB29588, sample SAMEA2155512) | human gut metagenome | biome: human gut; feature: human-associated habitat; material: faeces | place: Denmark | collected 2008/2010 ... | reverse complement strand
CCGCCGTGGCTGCTCCGCCAGCCGGACAACCTGACCATGGCCTTTTTCACTCGGATGCTCTACTCCAGCCTGGTCGATGCCGATTTCATCGACACCGAGACCTTCATGGACGGTAAAGCAGCCCCGCGTGGGATGGGGGAACCACTTTCCGCTCTGCTGGAAAAAGTCCGGGCACAGGCCAAACGCTACCTTGACAGCCCTGCCGCTTCCCCTGTCGCGCAGGAGCGGAACAAAGTACTGCGGGCCTGCATGGAACAGGGTGCTCATGCACCACAGGGGCTTTATACGCTCACAGTTCCCACGGGCGGCGGCAAAACCTTCGCGTCCCTCGCCTTTGCGCTGGAACATGCTGTGGCACAAAAGCCGCAGATGGAGCGCATCATTTACGTCATCCCCTACACTTCCATTATCGACCAGACGGCGCAGACGTTCGCAGATCTTCTGGGAGAAGACAATGTGCTGGCCCACTTTTCCGGTGTAGACTACAAGCTGACCGAAAAAGACGACCTGACACCTGCTCAGTACCGGAAACTGCTTTCCAGCGAAAACTGGGACGCTCCCATCGTGGTGACGACCGCTGTGCAGTTCTTCGAATCCCTCTACGCCAACCGCAGCAGCCGGTGCCGCAAACTGCACAACATTGCCAACAGCGTGATTATTTTTGACGAGGCGCAGACTCTGCCGCAGGATTACCTCCTGCCGTGCCTTTCGGCCATTGCCCAGCTTGTGGAGCACTACCATGTCACATCCGTGCTCTGCACGGCCACTCAGCCAACGCTTGCGCCGCTTTTTGAGCGCCTCGCGCCCGAACTGACACAGCGCGAAATATGTCCCGATGTTGCCGGAATGTACAGCGCACTGCGCCGCACTGAGATACATGATCTCGGCAGCATCTCCACTGACGAGCTTTGCTCTCGGCTGCAGGCACACGAGCAGGTGCTGTGCGTTGTGAACCGGCGCAAGACGGCGCAGGAGCTGTACGCCGCTCTGCCGGACAGCGGCAGCTACTGCCTCACCACGCTGCTGTGCGCGGCTGACCGCAAACGCCAGATAGACGAGATACGTGCCCGGCTCGATGCTGGTATGCCGTGCCGCGTAGTCTCAACGTCGCTTATAGAAGCGGGCGTCGATGTGGACTTCCCCGTCGCCTACCGCGAACAATGCGGGCTTGATTCGCTGCTGCAAACCGCCGGACGCTGCAACCGCGAGGGACGCAATGAGCCCGCGGACAGTCTCGTGTACCGTTTTCGGCTTGACGGGCAGGCCGCGCCGCAAATGCTGGCGCAGAATATCAGCGCCATGAACTATGCTGCAAGGCGGCATGCCGACCTGTCCTCGCCTGAGGCAATAAAAGCTTATTTCAACGAGCTTTTCAACCTCCGCAGCCCTGACCTGCTCGACAAAAAGCACATACTTTCCATGATAGAAAACGGCGTCAGCGGCTGTATACTGCCGTTTGCTCAGGTTGCGGAGCTGTTCAGGCTCATCGAGACGCCCACAAGAACCGTATATCTGCCGCTCGGCGCTGGCGCTGAGCTGTGCCGACAGCTGCGCGACGGGAAGATGAGCCGCGGACTCCTGCGTCGTCTCGGCGTATATTCCGTTGAATGCTACGACGCGCAGTTCAACGCGCTTGACCGATCCGGCGCGCTGGAGCTTCTGCCTGACGGCTCGGCGATACTTATCGACATGACGAAATATGATCCAAAAACCGGTCTCGCGCTCGACGCAGAAACCGGATTAGGCTTGTTTATATAATGAAACGCAAAAAGCAACGAAGAATGTACCTCCGCCGCTTTTTGCGCTAAAAATTAACTAATTATTTCAATCCTCACTCAAAAGTTTCACTTCGAGCGACTATATTATAGTATACCTGCAATCGGCTCCAAATTCAACTATTTAAAATATTGTAATTATGCTATTGACAAATGTCAAAAACTGTTGTATTATCCAATCACAGGGTTTTAAATATTAAATAATTGAAATTAGAAAAGGAGGTAGTTTTGTGGCGCAAAAGCATATAACCGTAAGCGCCCTGACCTGCAGCGGAAGGAGGTGGTGCGTATGTCTATGCTGATAGAGGTCTGGGGCGATTACGCCTGCTTTTCCCGCCCGGAGATGAAGTCCGAGCGAGTGAGCTATGACGTGATGACCCCGTCCGCCGCGCGCGGTCTGGTCGAAGCGATCTATTGGCATCCCGGTCTGAAATTTACTGTGGACCGCATCTACGTGCTCTCCCCGATCAGGTTCACCAACATACGCCGCAACGAGGTCAAGGCCACGCTTCTCGCTTCCGCGGCGCTGAGTGCGGCAAAGGGCGGCACACCGCCGGTACTGTACACCACGCAGGAGATACAGCAGCGCGCCGCGATGGTGCTTCAGGACGTGCACTATGTTATCGACTGTCATTTTGACATGACGGACAAAGCCGCACCATGCGACAATCCGGGAAAGTTTCAGGATATCCTGCGCCGCAGGCTCGCCAAAGGGCAGTGCTATCACACGCCGTACTTCGGCTGCCGGGAATTCCCCGCCAGCTTCCGCGAATGGCCGGGCGGAACCATTCCCGCCATCGAGCTGACACAGGATCTCGGCTGGATGCTGTACGACATGGATTACTCCGACACGGCAAACATAAAGGCGCAGTTCTTCCGCGCGCGGCTTGACCGCGGCGTACTCGACTGCCGGAACGCGGAGGTGCACACATGATATTACAGGCTCTGACCGCGTACTATGAGGCAATGCTGAAAAAGGGCATCGTCGCCCCGCCGGGCTGGGACAAGACTTTCAAGGTCAGCTTCTGGCTTGAACTGAACGACAGCGGCGAGCTTATCGACGTCATCGACCAGAGGCACGACGAACAGCGCGGCAAGAAAACCGTGCTCGTCCCTCGCCAGATGAGTGTCCCCGCTCATGTCAAACGCTCCTCCGGCGTCGCGGCAAACTTTCTCTGCGATAACTCGTCCTATATTCTCGGCGCAGATGAGAAAGGCAAGCCTGAGCGCGCTGTGCAGTGCTTTGAAGCATGCGCCGCGCTGCACCATAAGCTGCTGGACGGCGTCGATTCTCCGGCGGCACGGGCTGTGCTCGCATTCTTTGACACTTGGCAGCCGGAACTCGCCGCCGCGCATCCGCTGCTTGCCGAACGCTGGAAAGATATCACCGACAACGCAAATCTCGTATTCTGCTACGATTATGCTGACGGCCGCCGTACCGTAACCAAGGATCCGGCGATTCAGGACGCATGGCAGCGGCATTATCACAATACAGACCCGAACGCCGTGATGGCGCAGTGCCTTGTTACAGGGCAGACCGCCCCCATCGCCGCAACACACCCCGCCATAAAGGGAGTGCCCGGCGCACAGAGTTCCGGAGCCGCGCTCGTATCGTTTAACGCCCCGGCCTTCTGCTCCTATGGTCACGAGCAGGGCGGAAACGCTCCCGTAAGCGAATACGCCGCATTTGCCTATACCACCGCGCTCAACACACTTCTCGACCGTGACCGCGACCGTGACCGCTGCAAAATCATAGGCGACACCGCCGTAGTCTGTTGGGCGGAAAATGCAGATAATGCCGCGGCGGACCTTGGAATGAACGCGATATTCGGTATTCCGGAAGACCGCGGCGTGCAGGAGTCCGACGTAACGGCGGCGCTTAAAGCCCTTGCCGCGGGGAAAAGCTGCGATTGGCTGGATGAGCTTATCCTCCCCGATCAGCATGTATACTTTCTCGGTCTCGCGCCGAATGCCGCCCGGCTCTCCGTGCGCTTTTTCCTCCGAGACAGCATACGCCGCTTTGCCGAACACATAAATCAACACCGCGAAGCGCTTGAGATCGTCCGTCCGGCAAATGACCCGTGGGAGGATCTTCCTGCCTGGAAGCTCGTGCGCGAGACAGTCAATCAAAAAGAGCGCAACCCCTCCCCAGCTCCGCAATTGGCCGGTGACCTCATGCGAGCGATCCTCACCGGCTCTCGCTACCCCGCCACGCTGCTCAACGGCGTGACGCTCCGCATCCGCGCCGAGCGGGAAATCACCCGCGGCCGCGCCGCGATAATCAAAGCCTATTACACAAGAAACCGTTCAAAATATTGCCCTGAGGAGGTACTTACCGTGACACTCAACGACGAAAGCGAATATCTGCCCTATGTTCTCGGACGGCTCTTTGCCGTGCTGGAGGCCGTGCAGGACGCCGCGAATCCCGGCATCAACACTACCATAAAAGATCGCTACTTCAACTCCGCCTGCGCTACGCCCGCCGTCATTTTCCCGACCTTGATCAAGCTCGCTCAGAAGCATCTGCAAAAGCTTGATACGGGTAAGAGCATCCACTATAACCAGCAGCTTACGGCACTTATGGGCATGATTCACGAGGGCTTTCCCGCCCGCATGACCCTGCCGGAACAGGGGGCATTCCAGCTCGGCTACTATCATCAGACGCAGAAACGCTATGAAAAGAAAAATAAGGGGGAAAACTAAAATGTCTGAAGCTATAAAAAACCGCTATGATTTTGTGATCCTGTTCGATGTGGAAAACGGCAATCCCAACGGCGATCCCGACGCGGGCAATATGCCCCGCGTTGACCCCGAGACCGGTTACGGCCTTGTGACCGACGTATGCCTCAAGCGCAAAATACGCAACTATGTTGAAACGCTGAAAGAGGACGAGGACGGCTACCGCATATACATCAAGGACGGCGTTCCCCTCAACCGCAGCGACAAGGCCGCAATAACCGCCCTCGGCATCTCTGAGGATCTCAAAGCCGCAAAGAAGAGCGATCCAGAAATAGACCGCAAACTGCGCGACTATATGTGCGCAAATTATTATGATATCCGTACTTTCGGCGCGGTAATGACGACGTTTGTAAAAGGCGCGCTCAACTGTGGTCAGGTAAGAGGCCCTGTGCAGATTGGTTTCGCCCGCTCCATAGACCCTATAGTCCCGCAGGAAGTCACCATAACCCGCGTTGCTATCACCACCGAGGCCGACGCAGAAAAGAAGGGCACCGAAATGGGACGCAAGCACATTGTGCCTTATGCGCTCTACCGCGCAGAGGGCTTCGTCTCCGCGAATCTCGCCCGCAAAACCACCGGCTTCTCCGAAGACGACCTTGCGCTGCTCTGGCAGGCAATACTCAACATGTTTGAAAACGATCACTCCGCCGCCCGCGGCAAGATGGCCGTGCGTGAACTCATCGTCTTCAAGCACGAATCGGAGCTTGGCAATGCGCCGTCATACAAGCTTTTCGACGCCGTGACCGTCAGCAGAAACGACGGCGTTGATATTCCCCGCAGCTACCGCGACTATACCGTAACCGTCGCCGAGAATATTCCTGATGGAGTGACCTGCGAGAGGCTTTCGTGATGTACGAGCCTGACGACTGCTTGATGATCTCCGGCTTGCAGCACTTCCGCTTCTGCCGGAGGCAGTGGGCGCTGATACACATTGAGCAGCAGTGGGCGGAAAATCTTCGCACGGTTGAGGGTGAACTGATGCACGAGCGTGCGCATGACGAAGGTCTCCGCGAGAGCCGCGGCGACACTATCATTACCCGCAGTCTGCGCGTATATTCCCTTACGCTCGGGCTGAGCGGTCAGTGCGATGTTGTTGAATTCCGGCGCAGCACGCAAGGCGTTCCGCTTGCCGGGCACGACGGGTTATGGCTTCCGTACCCCGTAGAATACAAACGCGGCAAGCCCAAAGACGACGGCTGTGACGAATTGCAGCTGTGCGCACAGGCAATGTGCCTTGAAGAGATGCTGTGCTGCACAATTGACAGCGGCGCACTGTTCTACGGCGAGCCGCGGCGGCGTACCCGTGTGGAGTTTACAGATGCACTGCGCCGGGAAGTCGTTGACGATGCCGCCGAGATGCATGAACTGTACCGCCGCGGCCACACGCCGCGCGTAAAGCCGACCAAGTCATGCAACGCCTGTTCGCTCAAGGAGCTGTGCCTGCCGCGACTGTCGCGGACAGGCACGGTGGCCGCCTACCTGCGCGATAACATGGAGGACACGCCATGAAGAAACTGCTCAACACTCTGTTTGTCACAACGGAGGACGCATACCTCAGCCTTGACGGGGAGAACGTCGTTGTAAACCGTGAAAAGCAGGAGCTTGCGCGTTTCCCACTGCACACGCTGTCCGGAATCATCGCGTTCACCTACGCCGGTGCATCCCCTGCGCTCATGGGCGCATGTGCCAAACGTGATATTGCGCTGAGCTTCTGCACTCCGCGCGGCCGTTTTCTCGCGAGATGCGTCGGCAAGACGACCGGCAATGTGCTACTTCGGCGCATGCAATACCGCGCGGCAGATGATCCTTTTCAAAGCTGCCGCATTGCCCGAAATATGATATTCGGGAAGCTGCACAACGCCCGCTGGAGCATTGAGCGCACGAAGCGCGATCACGGCCTTCGTGTTGATGTTAATAAGCTTCAGGCGTCCATCGACCGGATCAAAGGTCTTTACCCCCTTGTCATGGAAGAGATCTCGCTGGACTCGCTCCGCGGAGAAGAGGGCGCAGGTGCACAGGCATATTTTGACGTGTTCGACGATATGATCCTTCGCAGCAAGGATGAGTTTTATTATCGCACGCGCAGCCGCCGTCCGCCGCTCGACAATGTCAACGCCATGCTCTCATTCGCCTATTCCCTGCTTGGAAACGACTGTGCCTCGGCGCTTGAGAGCGTGGGGCTGGACGCTTATGTCGCCTTCATGCACCGCGACCGGCCAGTACGGTCTTCTCTTGCACTCGATCTGATGGAGGAGCTTCGCCCCTGTTTTGCAGATCGGTTTGTTCTGTCACTCATCAACAACCGCGTCATTACCCCTTCGGATTTTGAGCACACCGACAGCGGCGCAGTGCTTTTGACCGACAATGGCCGAAAGGCATTTTTGAAGGCTTGGCAGGAGCGCAAGCGTGATGTTATTACCCATCCATACCTCAAAGAGAAGCTGTCCTGGGGGCTTGTACCGTATGTTCAGGCGCTGCTTCTCGCGCGGTATCTGCGTGATGACTTGGATGAGTATCCGCCGTTTCTGTGGAAGTGAGGAGGCAAATGCTTGTTCTGATAACTTATGACGTGAATACTGAGGGCGCGGGAGGAAGACGCAGGCTGAGAAAAATCGCTAAAGAGTGCATAAATTATGGTCAGCGCGTTCAGAACTCCGTGTTTGAGTGCCTCGTTGATCCCGCACAGTGCCGAAAGCTCCAGCACACTCTGTGTTCTATCATGGACGAGGAGCGCGACAGCCTGAGGTTTTACTACCTCGGGGATAAGTACCAAACCCGCATAGAGCATTTCGGCTCTAACTCGGGTTACGAGCCTGAGGGGGTGCTGATGGTCTGACTGCGAAGCAGAAGCTTACACATTTCTGCTGGGCGCTTCGCACCGAAAAATGAGCGTCAGCCCAAAGTTTTTATATGCTTACATACGTTTTTTGTAGGTAAGGCATCCCTTTCAGCGGGATATTTGTAACTCTTGCGCAAATCTGCACGAAAAAATTGTGCATGTTTGCTGTCGTGCCCCTCGCGGGGCACGTGGATTGAAATGTTTTCGGAATGACGCCGAAGTCTACGTCACGCTGTCGTGCCCCTCGCGGGGTATGTGGATTGAAATGTGTTGACAATGATCGTATTGACCAGCTTGAAAATTTGTGCCCCTCGCGGGGCACTAGACTTAAACTGCCTATATTACGGATAACGCAGAGCTAATCGAGGGTATGCCGGTAAGTCCCGATATATCATCGTTGAGGTTAAACTGTGGATATCTTGCACCTGTGTCGGCGTCACCCTGATTTTTCAGTCTCATTATTGCTGTTCCGGATGGACAGCGTATACTGTTATCAGGAAACATCGTAATGTTTCTGATTTTTGCAGCATAACAGCAACTTACAGTGTTTTATGTGTATGATATTGATCATACCAGTATAATGCCCATTCTCAGCATTGAATGCATAACGTTTTGTTGTACAGCACCATTATACATTCTTTAACATAATGCTGTATAATAAGCATTGGCTCGCTTTCCTTGTGCTGAGGAAAGCGAGTCAATGCGCTTGTTATTTACTTTTCCGCCCTGCTACGGGTCAGAGTATGATCAGCAGCGCGCACACGACCGCAACCACGCCGCCCACAGCGCTAATCACGCCGTATATCTTTCTGGACTCTGGATCATTCTTTTCCTTCCCCAGATAGTACACGCCTGCCGCAAGCACAAGTATCCCAATAACGAGACCGATAATTTTTGCCGCCATGATTTTATCCTCCTTATTTCTTTCTCCAATTCAGCAGAAACGCCGAATTTGTGATTACAAGCACCGAGCCGGCATTATGCACCAGCGCGCCGATGACCGGATCGAGCGTACCGATAATGGCGAGCACTATCGCCACGAAATTCAGAGCCATAGAAAAGCTCATATTGAGCCGTATGGTCGTCATCATGCGCTTTGACAGCGCGACAAGATGCGGCAGCTCCTTCACATCATCATTCACAAGCGCGATATCTGCGGCGTCAACGGCAATGTCGCTGCCGATCCCACCCATAGCGATCCCGACGTCGGCCTTTTTCAGCGCAGGCGCATCGTTCACGCCGTCGCCGATCATGCACACGGGCGCGCCCGCGCTCTGGTATTCGCCGATATGCGTCAGCTTATCCTGCGGCAGACAATTCGCGTGCAGCTCGCTTATATGCAGGCTGTCTGCGATAGCCCGCGCGGCATTCTCATGGTCGCCCGTCAATAGCACGGGTCTGACGCCAAGCTCGGAAAGTCGATCTATCATCTCCGCGCTCTCCGCTCTCAGCGTGTCGGCCAGCGCAATAAAGCCCACGAAAGCTCCGTCCGTCGCTACATACACGACTGTGCAGCCACGCGAGATGTACTCTTCGGCCGCATCCGGTATGTCAAATGCAACGCCGTGCTCACTCAGCAGCTCAGGATTTCCCGCAAGAATTGCGATGCCGTCCACCACGGCGCTAACGCCGCGGCCAGGGATCATAGTAAAATCCGTAACTTCAGCGGTCGCGCCACCGTTTTTCCTCCAGCCGCCCGCAATCGCCTTGCCAAGCGGGTGCTCCGACATCTGTTCAGCAGACGCCGTGAGCCGGTACAGCTCGTCATCACTGACACCATCGTGCATGCTGTGCGCCGCAACGACCTCAGGTGCGCCATGCGTCAGCGTTCCGGTCTTGTCGAAAGCCACCACTTTGACCGAAGCTAGGCGCTCAAGCGCGTCACCTTCCCTCACAAGGAAGCCATGCCGTGTGGCATTACCGATCGCGGCCATGATTGCGGTCGGCGTGGCAAGCATAAGCGCGCATGGGCAAAACACGACCAGAATTGTGACCGCGCGTAGAATTAGTCCAGTTATAAGCCATGTCAGCAACGACGCAGTGAGGGCAATAACAACAATCCATGTCGCCCAACGGTCAGCAATGCCGACAATTTTTGCCTTTCCCGCGTCTGCTGACTGAACCAGACGTATCATGCGCTGGATTGAGCTATCCTCCCCAACACGCGTGGCGCGCATATCAAACGCGGCAAACTGGTTGACTGTTCCGCTGGAAACCTCATCCCCCGGCGCTTTGTCAACAGGGAGCGACTCGCCGGTCATCACGGCCTGATTCACAGAGGTCTGTCCGGCGGTAATAATGCCGTCCACGGGCACGCTCTCGCCGGGGAGGACACGCAAAACATCACCTACCCTTACCTCTTGCGCAGGTATCACCCTCTCTGTGCCGCCAGATATAACACGCGCGGTACGCGGAGTGAGACGGACAAGGCGTTCAATACCGGCACGTGCCTTTGCAACCGTCAGCTCCTCGAGCAATGAGCCCAGCTGCATGATGACAGCAACTTCACCCGCAGCGAAATATTCGCCAATACATACAGAAGCGATGAGCGCCAGGGACACGAGCACGTCGGCTTTGATGTCAAATTCAGTCACAAGACCGATTATCGCTTCCATTACTATCGGCACACCGCAGAGGATTATCGCGACGCACATGATGTCAAACGGCAATGGCTGAATACCCAGCAAACTGAGAATCGTAGCAACACCGGAAATAACGAGCAGGACGATATCCTTCTTAGTCCCGCCGATTTCCATCAAATGCTCAAGCTTCTCCATAAACGAATCAACTTTCTTTTTCATACAACGCCTCTTTCCATACCCCATATGGTATATTTGCATTATACCAATACATGTATACCGTGCCAATAGAAAAACGAAAAATTCTAATACATATAAAAAGCCCCTGCCTTCAGGAAAAAAGCAGGGTAAAATATATATCGGAAAACGCGTAGGTACAACGGCGTGCAGCGTAGGAGAATGAAATACACAAAACATATAACACATTGCAAAAATCTTGGAAACCGTAGGCTCCGTGCGCATTTTTTACCATATATTAGGTCGCTAACAAGAAATACCAATGGCCGAAACCATTGGTATTTCTACATTTGGCAGGGGAAGAAGGCTTCGAACCCTCGGCCTACGGTTTTGGAGACCGCCGC
>ERZ779851.3450-NODE-3450-length-10522-cov-5.285851_pt1 | contig 10522 bp, 10 predicted proteins | sample MGYA00511094_ERZ779851 | MGnify/ENA primary metagenome ERZ779851 (study PRJEB29588, sample SAMEA2155512) | human gut metagenome | biome: human gut; feature: human-associated habitat; material: faeces | place: Denmark | collected 2008/2010 ... | reverse complement strand
CATTACATGTTACCCTTTCAGTAAGTCCAAAAGACTTAGGAATAGATGGTCCTGTAATATCTGCATCAAGTATTGCCGCTTTCTTTCCTTCCTTATTGGCTTTGACTGCCAGCATTGATGTGACAAGTGATTTACCAACGCCTCCCTTGCCACTGACAACAGCTATAACCTTCTTAACTTTGCCATTATTGGCATTTCTTAATATCTGTGGTCCTTTTCTTGATTCGCAGTCTGAACTGCAGCTTGAGCAGCTTCCTGAACAATTCTCGCTCATAACTTCCTCCCATTATTCATTCATATATTTTTGTTCAAATTCTTCGACTGGTATAGGCTTTGAGAAATAATATCCCTGGAATATATGACATCCCATCTCTGTCAGCATAAGAAGCTGTTTGTCTGTCTCTACTCCTTCAGTAATTACCTCCATTCCAAGCTTTCCACCAAGAGAAATAATAGTCTCCAGAATATCCTGTCCCTTAACCTCATTCTCTGTAGCACGAAGGAATGCCATATCAATCTTAAGAACATCTGCACTTATATCTTTTAACATATTCAGCGAAGAATATCCACTTCCGAAATCATCGACAGAGATCTCCACTCCTCTGTCCCTGAGGGTTTCCAGATTATTGGTCAGCTTATTCAGATCCGACATAAATACTGACTCCGTCACTTCCACCTCCAGCAGATTGCTGGGTACTTTATAGTCTTTCAGGCGCTTTAAGATATTCGGCACAAAATCCGCATATTCATTATGACGTCTGGAGAAGTTAACAGAGATCGGCACCACTTCTTCTCCCTGTGCCAGGGCATCACGCAAATATTCCATGACCTGATCCAGAATGGCGAAATCAACCTTGGTAATAAACCCATTTCTCTCAAAAATATCTATAAACTTTCCGGGCATTACCATAGTTCCATCCGCTTTTATCCAGCGCACCAGTGCTTCCGCTCCCACTACTTTTCCGGTATGAAGAGATACCTTAGGCTGGAGATATGCATGGAATTCTTTATTATTATAGGCGCTTACCATTCCGGATACAATTGTTCTGGTATTCTCCAAATCTCTGCGGATCTTGTCCGTGTAAATTTCTACGGCGCTGTCTACCTTCTGCGTCTTGCATTGTTTTCTGGCCTCATTGGCATTATCCATCATGGAAGATACCGACCAGTCATTCTCCGTGATCTCATACAAACCGGTGGCAATGACCAGATTACACTGATCATACCGGCTATTGATCCTCTTCACAAAAGAATTCGTAAACGTCAGGTACGCCTGTCTGGCATCCTCCACGGAATCTTCCTTCAGCACACCGACAAAGTGGTCGGAGGTTACACGGCAGAACAATATGCTTTCCTGGCATTTTTCCTGTAATGCCACAGCAAAATCATGCAAGATACGGTCGCCTACCTCGTAGCCATACATTTCATTCACATACTGGAAATTAGAAAAGTCAGAGGACACAAAATATAATCCGACCTTTCCATTCGCTGCCATATAGGCTTCTAATTTGTCTACGAACTTATTGTACACCGGCAGTCCGGTCAGCGCATCATAATTCAGTTTCCGATTCAGTTCCCTTTGATCTTTTTCTGCATTTTTCAGCATGCGAAGCCTGTTGAATATCTGATGGGATATTCTGCACAGGGCATTTTTCTCCTCTTCCCAGGTTCTGTCTGTATGGCGGTCTGAGAAGATAACACTGGCCTTTAATCCCTTCGAAGCGGTAGACATTACGATCATCACAGACTCCGCTTCTTCTTTGTAGATATTCGGAGTCTCCGACTGTCTGTAAATTGCGGCACCGGATTCGTCTGCACGTTTCCGGATCCTGTCCCATTCAAATACTCCCGGGTGCAGTATTCTTTTGACAAAATTTTTCTTTTCTTCCCGATTCCATTGATAACGGATCGACGGTCCTGCCTCATTTACTTCCACACATATCATATCATCAATATTGAAAAAACTGCAGGTACGTTCACTGATCACCTTCAGGGCACTGGTCAGATTCGGTACATTTTCCAACAGGTCCATGCAGAACAGAACCAGATCTTCCGCGCTCTCGAACTGTGCCTCCTTGTGAACGATCTCGTCATCTTTGTTCTCCTCACTGTCCAGGTAGCTTTGACCGGGCAATGCCACACCCTCCTTGACCTCCAGAAGATCATAAGCGCCCTTTTCCCGACTCTTCACCTGATACAAGGCTGCATCTGCCCACCGGAACAGCAGATTATAGTCTGTCACTGTTCCATCCGTAACCGCAGCTCCCAGACTGCAGGAGATATGCAGTCCTGTTTTATCATCATCATAGCGGTCAGACATACAGCGATTCAACTGTCCAAGCTTCTCTTCCAGTTCCTCTCTTGGCATATTCTCTACATAGCATACGAACTCGTCTCCACCGATCCTGCCTTTCAGCGCCTCGGGAAACAATTTATTCATTTCATCCGCAAAAGAGCACAATACCGCATCTCCAAACAGATGTCCGTTTGTATCGTTGATCTTTTTAAAACTATCCACATCCAGAACAATAAGGTATCCCACCTGTCCCCGTTTCATTTTCTGCAGTCTGTGTGTGATCTGCTGCTTGATGGTGGAATGATTCAAAAGTCCAGTCAGGGAATCCCTTTGTGATTTTTCCTGTAGTTCCCTTTCCTTTTTCTTCTGCGCATCAATATCACAGACCTTGCCCAGGACACGTTCCGGTTCTTTTTTTTCATTATAAAAAGTCTGCCCGATGACCTTCATCCAGTGAGGATTACCTTCCTCGTCCGTCTTGCAGAGCTCAATACAAATATCCGGCTTGCCGCTGTGCAGTGCTTCTGCAAGCTGCTGTTCCACTGCATCCGTGCGGTTGTCCACTTCCCTGAGGAGCTGCTCCGTATACCCTTCCGTGATCTGTCCACAATACAGACTGCCTTCTTCCGGACCTGCATAGTGCATTTGATCCTTTGCGATATCATATTCAAAGATCAGATCGCCGGACATTCGGATCACAGCCATCAGTTTTTCCCGTTCCCGCTGCAGTTGCTTCGTTGTTTCCTCCAGCCGTCTATCTATATCTTTGTTTTTATCTAACCCTATTATTTTTTCGTCCATACAGCCCTCTCAGCCTTCTCTATGCTTCTTCCACTCTGCTGAAATTCCAGATCCGCAGATTATATTCCACAATAGGTGTATCACAATAAATGCACTTTTTTGCCCCAAGTCCGGGAAGCGGTGCACCACAATTGGGACAATTCAGGGCCAGACCTGCATCCTCCTGGTTCTCGACCATATCCTGGATCTCTTCTACGGACACCGCACGTCCCAGCTTATTGCACTTGTACTCTACATAATCTGCGATATCCGTAAGCTGTTCCGGTGCCAGATAGGCATTTTCTGTGGCGTTGCATGCCTTCTGGACCGCATTTACGATCTTGAGCGTGTCAAAACTTTCCTCCGCTCCGTTTCTTTTGATGATCTTCATCCCTGATTCCCCGTTTCATTTCATTGTGTTGGCAGAATTGTCCGCTTTACGCACAACTGCCGTTGCCTGTTTTTCTCTTCTGTCTATTCTGCTAAAAAACACAGCTGACCTACAGGTCCGCGCATTTACCGGCCGGCCTCAGGCATGTACATTTCAGTTGCTGATAGTTTTCTTGGTTGTATATACAGTTTGTTTTTTTCAGAATTATACAGAAATTTTATCTGATTTAAAACAGAAAAATAAAAAAGCAAAACACATTTGTTATGCTTACAAGTTAGGTATTATAGAAAGAAAATATGAAGATAAAGAGCCATCAAATACTGCAGGACTCCCTATATTAGAAGTAATTAAAAGAAATAATTTAGATAACACTCTAATAGTGGTTGTTAGATACTTTGGTGGTACACTTTTAGGTAGAGGCTTACTTACTAGAAGTTACTCTAAATGTGCAAGTTCTCTTGTAAACAAAGAGCATTAATTACATATTATATATTAGTAATAAGACTAATTAATTATAGGATTATAATTAAAGCATGCTTGGTCTTATTACTTTTAATTTGTAACAAGTTTACTTACTACCTTAAAAATACCACCTAACCCTTTAGTTAAAAAGTCTTCAGTTACTTCACCTAACTTAACTCCAAGATTACTCACATTATTAGAGTAATCTTTTTCTTCTTCTATATAGTCATAAATACTTACATCTTTCCCATTACTAACATCAGTTTCAAACTTTTTCATCATCTCTTCAGTTAAATTCTTTTTATTATACGCTTTATACTCATAGTACCCTCCTAAAAAAGCATAATAAAGAGCTAAATACATACCAAACAATATGACAAAAATTATAAATACAACATTCTTATTTTTCTTTTTAGGCATTCATTTCCTCCTTAATTACACTCTCTATAACTTTAGAAAGAATTTCCATAGTATTATTTACTTCTTCAATAGTATTATCTACTCCTCCCACTTCAATTAAAACACTTTTCCCAAACAAATTTTGATTATACACTCCATGAATTGGTTCTCCAGTTTTATAACTAACTCCTCTAGATAACCCTCTAAGTAAATTATTAGTTTCCATATCCAGCTTTTCAGCAAATCCAACATTATTATCTTTTGTAGTATGTTCAAGTCCCACCACAAAAAGCACCTTAGCATACTTTTTATCATTAATTTCTAAAACAGTACTATTTCTTCCCAAACTATCCCTATGTATATCAAATAAATACCTAATACTAGGATACTCCCTTTCTTTTAACCTAGCAAAATACTCACTTGCATGATAACTCATATTATATTTATACCCATTCTTAACTAAAAATTCTTTCATATTATTAGTTTCAACAATAGTATTAATTCCTAGATTATTTAACTTTTCCCTTAAAATATAAGAACTTATCATAACATTAGGTTTAACTGAATAATCAAATGTACTATTTAAACTATACTCTTCAGTTTGATGTGTATTATATAAATAAACAATAGGTTCACTCTTATTTTCATCAGGACTAGGATCTATTACATAATTACTTTTACTAGTTAAATAATCAAACTCATCATAATAGAAACTATTAAATGCTTTTAAATCATTCTTTTCAACATTCTTATTTAAAGAACTATAAATAATTTCTTTAGGACTAACAAGAAAAGAAAAATCAAGTATTTTTTTATCACTTCTAGTTATTTCATTAACTAATTTATCAAATAATATAGTTTTATCTCTTACTATAAATATTAAAGTAAATATAAAAGATAAAACAAATATTAAAACATATACCACTTTACTCTTATTTTTTGACTTAAACTTTTTCATATTATCACCTAAAATAATACTACACTAAAACATATGAAAAAAAAGTCGTTTTAACGACTAAAACACTCTGTTAATTGCAATTGATATAATACTAGATAAATTACTTACCAAATCATCCACATCATTAGTACTAACTATTAAATTAGGATTCTCACTCATAATACTCTTTAAATTAATTATAGTAGGTACACCAATATTAATAACAGGTTTTTTAATACTACTCTTATCTATTACACTCATTTTATCAGAATAAGCACTTCCCGGACTAAGTCCACTTGTCGCTAGTTGTATAGTGCTACCTAATCTAGAAATATTATTTGCTTTTAAACTATCAAACACTATAACTAAATCTGTATCAGTTAAAACACTCATACTTTTTATAAAGTCTATACTCTTAATATTAGTATTCGCTAAAACATCTTTATATATTTTGAAACTCTTATTACTAAGACTAATCTTTTCAATAATACTATTGCCAAACTTATCACATGCAAAACTCTTGTTCCCTAGTCCAACAAATAATACACTACATTTACTACTTAACTTCAAATAATCAAGTATAGACTTAATACTACTACAAATAGTATCAATGAGACACTCTAATTCACTACTTAACTTATTCTTATTGAATGTAATAGTTATATATTTACCCTTACTTTTTCCTATTTTCTTAGCTTCCTTATTATTAAGTTCAATATCACTAATACTAATATTTTCACTAACATTCACTTTACTTTGAATTTCACTAGAATTTATTAGATTTTCACCACTATCTAAAAACATCATATCTTTATACATTAAAATCACCCATTATTAAAATGAAGTATTTACTTGCATTTTATACATATTTTTGGTAAAATTTATATGTATTTACGAAATGGAGGTGCATTATGGCTAATATTAAGAGTCAAAAGAAGAGAATCATTACAAATAAAAAAGCTCAAGTATTAAATAATGACGTTAAACAATCAATGAAAACTGCTATTAAGAAATTTGAAAAAGCTCTAAATGAAAGTGTTGAAACTGCTAATGAAAAATTAAATATTGCAGTTAAGACTATTGACAAAGCAGAAGCAAAAGGCGTTATTAAAAAGAATACAGCTGCTAGATATAAAAGTAATATAGTTAAGAAATTTAATGAAAAGAAAAACAACTAATTTAATCCTAGTTGTTTTTTTTAATATCTATTTTCTCTTTCTAAATCTCTTTTCTTTATAGTCTCACGTTTATCATAAAGTTTTTTTCCTTTACACAAACCAAGTAGTACTTTAGCATTATTTTTTTTCATATATATTTTTAAAGGTATAAGTGTATAACTATCTTGTTCTAACTTTTTACTCAACTTAATAATTTCACTTTTATGAAGAAGTAACTTTCTTTCTCTTCTTTCATCATGGTTAAAAATATTACCTTCTTCATATTTAGCAATATACATATTAATTAAATATACTTCCCCATTTTTAATTCTAGCATATGTATCTTCTATACTACATTTCCCATTTCTAATACTTTTAATTTCAGTACCTTTAAGTTCTATACCAGCTTCCATTTCATCAATTATAAAATAGTTAAATCTAGCTTTTCTATTTAATATCTCCATATTATCAACCTCACTAAGTAATAAAATTATAACACACTAAATATACAATAACAAGTTATTAAAAAAGAACATAATGTTGTTCTTTAATTTTCTTCTAAAAAATATTTAGCCATTTTCGTATAATTATCTTGACTATTTAAATATGTAAGCACTCCCTAAACATAATCATTCTTCCAACTCTTCCATTATCATAGGAATATGCCTTCCAGCTTTATCCTCCGCATAATCTAAATACATTGTAACAATTCTTTCTAAAGACTTTAATTCTTCTTTAGTTAGATAATTTTTAGCAATAATAACATCTAAATTATAATATTTTGTTTTATATTTTTTTCCATCTCTAGCAGTATGTAAGAATTCCTTACATACTGAATTTTCACTTAATTCTTTTTCAAAAACATTAGAAATATGCATTGTTATATTATTTCTTGTCGTTACGAAAAGTTCAGCCATCAATTTTTGACTAAGTCAAAATGTTTATCCTTATCTTGAAAAGGATGTATTTCAAGAAATCTAACATGAAATTCTATGATATCTTCTAACGTTATATTAGTTAAGTTATGATACCACAAAAGTAAGTCTTCCATATCACTTGAAACATTGTCAGGTAAACTAGTTTCTATATTTCCTACATATTTTTTTAACTTTTCCAAGTTTTTTTATCCCATCAAAGCATCTTTTATAATTTTAGCATTCATAATTATTCTCCCTTCACAAGAATAAAATCAATATGTCTAGTCTCCTTATTAGCAGCAATACACTTAACTCTTACTTTATCTCCAAGTCTCAAAGCAATTCTCTTCTTTCTATCAAAATAATATGTCATCTCATCATTTATTGTATAATAATCATTAATTGTATCTAAACTAACAAATCCTTCAACATAATTACTAGTTTCAACGAAAAATCCATTTTTAAGTAAAGTATCTACTGTAGCATCATACTCTTCTCCAATATGACCTTCCATATATTCAGCCATTTTCATATCCTCAACAGCATACTCACATTCATCACTTCTTCTTTCAGTCATACTAATATGATCACATGCTTCAACAAGTCCACGACCTATTTCATTTATTGATACTCCCATATTCCATTTAAATAAAACTATCTTAATCATATAATGAAGAAGCAAATCAGAGAATCTTCTAATAGGACTAGTTTCATGAGTATACTTTTTACTACCAAGACCAAAATGTCCAATATTATCTGTACTATAAACTGCTTTTTGCATACTTCTAAGTAACTTTCTACTTAAAATATCTTCATCCTTAACACCCTTTATCTCATTTAAAATCATTTGAATATTCTTATTACTTATATCACTATAATTAAATTTACCCTTTGTAGAATAACCTAAACTACTCATAAACTTAACAAAATCTTCTATCTTCTTAGGAGCTGGTTTAGCATGCACTCTATAAATTCCATATTCGCATTCACTAGTAAGTAAATCAATACTTGCTTCATTACTTGCTATCATAAACTCTTCTATTAAGTTTTCACCTAAATCTTGTACTCTCTTTTTAATATCAATTACTTTACCATTTTCATCTACTATTAACTTAATTTCATCAGATGGAAACTCAATTTCACCACGTTCTAATTTCTTTTTCTTTAACTTCTTAGAAAGTTCTAACATATTAAGTAAAGTACTTTCAAACTCTTCATACCCACTTACATGTCCACCTTTTAAAATTATATTAACATCATCATAATTCATTTTCTTTCTAGACTTTATAATACTTGGATACATTCTCTTATTAACAACATTACCATTAGTATCAAACTCTATTTCAGTAGTAACTGCACACCTTAAAACATTAGGATTTAAACTACATATTCCATTAGAAAGTTCTATTGGTAACATAGGTTCTACTTTATCAGCCATATATGTAGAATTACCTTTATTATATGCATCATTAAATATACTACTATTCCATTTAACATAGTTAGTAACATCTGCTATACTTACATTTAGTAAATAGTTCCCATTATCAAGCATTTTTAGTCCAACAGCATCATCTATATCCTTTGTATCTTTCCCATCTATTGTAAATATCATTTCATTACTAATATCAGTTCTACAATTATAATCACTTTTTAATACTTCAGTAGGAAGAGTTTTAACTTCATTCATAGTCTCTTCACTAAATCCAGCAGGAACATCTAACTCAGCCATTATCTTAAGAGTATCTATATCCGGACTATTCTTATGTCCTATTTTTTTTATTACTTTAACTATGTTGAGGTGTTGGGGGCATTTTTTAACGCATCTGCCGCAACCTACGCAGGAATACAATCCGCCGTGCTGCGCGGGATAGTACACGAGTTTGTGCATAAACCGCTGACGGTATCTTTGCATTTGCGTGGTACGCGGATTTGCCGCCGCCATCTGCGTGAAGTCGGAATACATGCAACTGTCCCAACAACGGAAACGCACTATATCCTTATCCGTCTTAAAGTCCCTTATATCGAAACATTGACAGGTGGGGCAGACGAACGTACACGCGCCGCAACCGAGGCACGCCTCGGAAAGTTCCTGCCATACGGGCAGATTGAAAAGTTCGTTTAAGTTTTCGGGTTTAAAGCGGGATAAGTCGAGGTCTTTAAGCGGGAGTTTTTCCATAACGCTCTTAATTCTCGCCTTTTCTTCGTTTACCGCCTTATCGTCGGCTTTTTCGCCCGTCTTTGCCGCCGCGAGAACTTCTTTAGCCTTTTGAGTGTTGGCGTTTATATAGATATATTCGCCTACGCAATAGCAGGTCGCGTCGCCTTGGGGCGCGGACGAATCTATGCCGAACGCCGTGCAGAAACAACTTTCTTCGGGGTTGGAGCAAGCCAGCGTGAATATTATCGCCGCCTCTCTGCGCGATTTATAGTAAGTGTCTACGGGGTCTGCAAGAAATACGTTGTCGAGTACCTCGAAGGCTTTAAGGTCGCACGCGCGCACGCCGAAAATCACGAACGGCGATTTTTCGTCGCGAACGTCGATTATATCTATCTTCTTGCCCTCGGTGCGGAATTTCATCATATTCTCGCTCTGGGGGAAGAACGCGTCCTTGGGGGATTTTACGGTTTTAAGCGTTGCGATATCCACCGTCTTTTCGCCGTCGTACCAGCCGAAGTTGGTCTGCTCGCCGCTTTTAAGCGGTATATACAGCGGATAATTTTTTGCTATCGCGTCGAAAAACGCTTTCGCGTCGGATTTTTTTACCTTTATCATACTTTACCTCCGACTTTCTCGACCGCCTCGGTAGGTTCGGCGTCTTTTTCGGTGTAAGAGGTAAGCGGAGTTTTGCCGTCCGCGGTTTCGCCCGCCTGAAATTCGCCGTATTTCGTATCGATGTCCTTGATGAATTTACGGTTTAAAAGGTGCAGAGGAATTCCCTGCGGACATACCCGCGAACACTCTCCGCAATCGGTGCAGCGCCCCGCTACGTGGAACGCGCGGATGACGTGATACAGCTGTTCTTCGAACGACGTATCGTTCGCCTTTGCCGAAATGCCCGATTCGGGGTTATCGAACACGCACTTCACGCACGTGCACGCGGGGCATACGTTGCGGCACGCGTTGCAGCGGATGCAGCGGGACAGCTCGCCCTGCCAGAACGCGAACCGCTCCTGCGGTGTCAT
>ERZ779851.3437-NODE-3437-length-10559-cov-2.956207_pt1 | contig 10559 bp, 8 predicted proteins | sample MGYA00511094_ERZ779851 | MGnify/ENA primary metagenome ERZ779851 (study PRJEB29588, sample SAMEA2155512) | human gut metagenome | biome: human gut; feature: human-associated habitat; material: faeces | place: Denmark | collected 2008/2010 ... | reverse complement strand
CAAAGCTTACCTGGAAGGCATGAAGAAGTAAGGTTTATAAAAGTCTTATTTATTCGGAATAAAACGAAAGAGCCCCTGCGGCGGAAATGAGGAGAAAATGGATTACAAGAAAGCTGGAGTAGACATCGAAGCAGGCTACAAGTCTGTAGAACTGATGAAGAAGTACGTGAAGGAGACCATGCGTCCCGAAGTAATGGGCGGCATCGGTGGTTTCTCCGGAGCATTTTCCTTAAGTGCCATCAAAGATATGGAGGATCCCGTGCTCCTGTCCGGCACCGATGGTGTAGGTACCAAGCTGAAGCTGGCATTTTTAATGGACAAGCATGATACCATTGTAATCGACTGTGTAGCCATGTGTGTAAATGATGTGGCATGTGCAGGTGGTGAACCTTTATTTTTCCTGGATTATATCGCATGCGGACGCAATATTCCCGAGAAGATCGCTACTATCGTAAAGGGCGTGGCAGAGGGCTGTAAGCAGTCTGACGCAGCACTGGTAGGCGGTGAGACCGCAGAACATCCCGGACTGATGCCCGAGGATGAGTATGATCTGGCAGGATTTGCCGTAGGCGTGGTAGAACGTAAAGATCTGATCACCGGTGAGAATATCAAGCCCGGTGATGTACTGGTGGGCATCGCTTCCTCCGGTGTACATTCCAATGGTTTTTCTCTGGTGAGAAAAGTATTCGATATGACAAAAGAGAGCTTGGATACCTATTATGACGAGCTGGGCAAGACTCTTGGTGAGGCACTGCTTGCTCCTACCAGAATCTACGTGAAGGCTATGAAGTCTGTGAAGAACGCAGGCGTTAAGGTAAAGGGCTGCAGCCATATCACCGGTGGTGGTTTCTATGAGAACATTCCCAGAATGCTTCCCGACGGCATCCGTGCAGTCGTGAAGAAAGACAGCTATGAAGTGCCTGCTATTTTCCGCCTGATGCAGAAGAAAGGCAATATCACAGACGAGATGATGTATAATACTTACAACATGGGTCTGGGCATGGTACTGGCACTGGATCCCGCAGATGTGGATAAGACTATGGAAGCTCTGAAGGCAGCAGGCGAGACTGCTTATGTGGTAGGTACCTGTGAGGCCGGTGAAAAGGGTGTGACCATATGTTAAGAGTAGTCGTACTGGTATCCGGCGGCGGCACGAATTTACAGGCCATCATTGATGCTATTGCAGCAGGAAAGGTTACCAATGCACAGATCGTGGGTGTCATCAGCAATAACAAGACGGTAAAGAGCTTAGAGAGAGCACAGAATGCCGGGATTCCCGCAGTCTGTGTGTCTCCGAAGGATTATGAGAGCAGAGAAGTATTTAACGATGCGTTGCTTGCAAAGGTGAAGGAATTTACCCCGGATCTGATCGTGCTGGCAGGCTTCCTGGTGAAGATCCCGGAGGCAATGGTACATGAATACAGCAACCGGATCATCAATATCCACCCGTCCCTGATCCCTTCTTTCTGCGGTGTGGGATACTACGGACTACATGTGCATGAAAAAGCACTGGAGCGCGGTGTGAAAGTGACAGGAGCTACGGTACATTTTGTGAATGAAGGCATGGACGAGGGTCCTATCATTGCACAGAAGGCAGTGGCAGTGGAGGACGACGACACTCCGGAGACGTTGCAGAGACGTGTGATGGAACAGGCAGAGTGGCTGCTTCTTCCGAAGGCAGTGGATGACATTGCCAACGGACGGATCTGTGTCGTGAACGGAAAAGTAAAGCATACAAACAACGAAAATTAAGGAAGGCAGAAGATATGGGTATGAAAGTATTGATCGTAGGCGGTGGCGGCAGAGAGCACGCCATTGCAACCTGTGTGGCAAAAAGTCCTAAAGTAGATAAGATCTATTGTGCTCCGGGCAATGCCGGGATCGGTCAGATCGCAGAATGTGTTCCCATCGGAGCCATGGAATTTGATAAGATCGTGGCATTTGCGAAGGAACAGGCCATTGACCTGACCATCGTAGGCATGGATGATCCCCTGGTCGGCGGACTGGTGGATGCACTGGAGGCAGAGGGTCTGCGGGCTTTCGGACCCCGTAAAAATGCAGCGATCCTGGAAGGTAGCAAGGCCTTTTCCAAGGATCTCATGAAGAAATACAACATTCCCACCGCAGCTTATGAGAATTTTGATAACGCGGAGGAGGCTATTAAGTACCTGAAGGAGCAGGCAAGCTTTCCCATCGTGCTGAAGGCGGACGGTCTTGCACTGGGCAAGGGCGTATTGATCTGCAATACTTTAGAAGAAGCGCTGGCAGGCGTGGATGAGATCATGCTGGATAAAAAGTTCGGTGCAGCCGGCAACCGCATGGTCATCGAAGAGTTTATGACAGGCAGAGAAGTCAGTGTACTTTCTTTTGTGGACGGCAAGACCATCCGCATCATGACTTCTGCGCAGGACCATAAGAGAGCAAAGGACGGCGATCAGGGGCTGAACACCGGTGGTATGGGAACCTTTTCTCCCAGCCCCTTCTATACAGAGGAAGTGGATGCATTCAGTAAGAAATACATCTACCAGGCTACCGTGGATGCCATGGCAGCGGAAGGCAGACCTTTCAAGGGAGTTATTTTCTTCGGACTGATGCTGACTCCAAACGGCCCCAAGGTATTAGAATACAATGCCAGATTCGGTGATCCGGAGGCGCAGGTGGTACTGCCGCGTATGAAAAATGATATTATCGAAGTGATGGAAGCCTGTGTGGACGGCACACTGGATCAGATCGACCTGCAATTTGAGGACAATGCTGCGGTATGTGTGGTCCTGGCAAGCGACGGCTATCCCGTATCCTATGAGAAGGGATTTGTAATAAGCGGTCTGGAGAACTTCGACGGAAAAGACGGTTATTATTGCTTCCATGCCGGAACGAAGCTTACGGACAAGGGAATCGTTACAAACGGTGGTCGTGTCCTGGGGGTGACGGCGAAGGGAGCAGATCTGAAAGAAGCCCGTGCCAACGCTTATGCGGCAACGGAATGGATCTCTTTCGAGAATAAATACATGCGTCATGACATTGGCAAGGCAATCGATGAAGCGTAAGACAAGGTCAGGATACAAAAGGAGTTGCAGATGAAAAAGACAGTACAGAGAATAAGTAAATGTAAGGTTTTCTGGGGAATGCTGGCACTGGTATTTGTGTTGGGAGCAGGACTTTTTAGTGAGAATCTGGCAATTGTCAGCCATGCGGAAAGTGCAGCCAAGGTAACAGCATCCAGTGCTAAGATCCGTAAAACTGCGGATTCTTCCAGTGAAGTGATCGGCAGCGCAGCCAAGGATAAGGCGATCTCCATCAAAAGTCAGACCAAGGGAGCAGACGGTTATACCTGGTATGAAGTATATGTGGATGCGAATACGCTGGGATATATTCGTTCCGATCTGGTAAGCATTACCGACGGATCTACCCCGCCGTCTTCTTCAGGTACAACAACTACAACAACTACTACAACGACTACGACCACAGCAACACCGGCGCCTGTTGTGAATGAGACTCCTGTGGAGGTTACTGCAGTGGAACCCCTGAGTGCGACCGTGACCGGAGGTCAGTCTGTTCGTGTGCGCAGCAATGCGTCTACCACCAGCCAGATCGTGACTACTGCGGAGAATGGAATGGCACTGACTGTGACCGGACAGGCAACAGGAACCGATGGAAAGACATGGTATCAGATAAGCTTTATTTCCAACAGTGTCGAGGTGACAGGCTTCATTCGTTCGGATTATGTTGCATTATCCGGAGAGCTGCAGGCACCGGTAGAAGAACAGCCGGTAGAGGAACAACCCACAGACGAGCAGCCTGCGGAAGATACACAGACCACATCCAAAGACTGGGATACTCAGATGCAGGGAGATGCATGGTATCTGCTGGACATGGCAGGGCAGAAGCAATATAAGATTGAAGATCTGTTCAATTCCCTGAACCAGATCACAGAGATCAATGCACAGTATGAGACCAATCAGAAAAAGATCAGCAGCCAGAAAGCAGTCATCATTATTTTGGTGATTCTGCTTGTAGCGGCGGTAGCAGCGGTGACACTGTTGATCTTCAAAATCAAAGATATGAATGACGCATCCTATTTCTCCGGCGTGGAAGAGGAAACGGCCCGCAGAAGAAGAGTGGACAGACCCCAGGGAGGCAGACCCCAAAACGGAAGACCCGCACCTCAGGGAGGCAGACCGCAAGGCAGCCAGAAAGTAATGCATGAAGTGGGAGCCGAGAGAAGACCGGCATCCAGACCGACAGGCCAGGGAACACGTCCAGATGGCAGACCCGCACCTCGGGGCGAGAGACCCATTGGACAGACCGTAAGACCTGCGGCACCGCAGGAGAGAAGACCTGCACCTCAGGGAGGCAGACCGGTGACACCCGGACAGGGAAGACCTGCACCTCAGGGAGGCAGACCCACGGCACCGCAGAGCGAAAGACCCGCGCCGCAGGCCGGCAGACCGGTGGCAAGACCCACAAAGCCTGTTCCGCAGAGTGAAGGTAATCAGAATCCCGGCTGGAAGTCCAAAAACTTCATGTCAGATGATGATGAATTTGAATTTGAATTCCTGAACTGGGACGGAGACGAAGATCAATAAAATGCAAACGGCATCTTGCACAAGTGAGATGCCGTTTTTGATTAAAAAACGATAAACTTTCCCAGGTTACAGTTGACAGTACTGCGTTCACTGTTATAATAGGAATATAACAATCAGTGACATGGGAAGGGAGCGAGTTTGATGATAATAGAGATAGATTTCAACAGTGATGAAGCACTCTATATGCAATTACGCAATCAGATCATCATGGGAATTGCCACGTCACAATTTCATGAAGGAGATTCTCTGCCCAGCGTGCGCCAGCTGGCGGATACGATCGGGATCAATATGCATACAGTAAATAAGGCATATACGGTTCTGAAGCAGGAAGGTTATGTTAAGGTAGACCGGCGAAAAGGCGCGGTAATTGCACTCGATGTGGATCGCATGCGTGCGGTAGATGAATTGCGGAAGGAATTGCAGGTAATACTGGCTAAGAGCAGCTGCAAGAATATTTCCAGGCAGGAAGTTCATGAGCTGATTGATGAAATATATGAAGAGTATGGAGGACTGAATTGATGCAGTCACAGTTTACGGATAAAGCGCAGAATGCGCTTGCCCAGGCCGGCAGATGTGCCAGAGGCCTGAAACAGGGCTATATCGGGACCGAACACATTCTGGTGGGACTCCTGAAGGAAGATACCGGTGTAGCCGCAAAAGTGTTGGCGGATAACGGAATAGAAGTGGATCAGGTCATGGAAATGATCCGGGATCTGATCGCCTTTGAAAACGGTGTGGCCGTGAAGGACAAAGAGGGATATTCTCCCAGAGCTGCCCGGATTCTGGAAGAGGCACACCGCCAGGCTGCCCGTTTCGGACAGAAGCAGACCGGCACGGAGCATCTGCTTCTTGCACTGATCAAAGAGGGCGAGAATGTTGCCGTGCGTTTGCTGAACACGTTGGGAGCCAATGTGCAGAAGATCTATGTAGATACCCTGATCGCCATCGGACAGGACGGCAATCTGTACAAGGAAGATCTGGGGAAAAAGGGAGACCGCAAGGCGAAGCAGTCTACACTGGAACAATACAGCAGAGACCTGACGGCTCTGGCCAGAGAAGGAAAATTGGATCCTGTGGTAGGCAGAGAAGAAGAGATCCGCAGAGTAGTGCAGATCTTAAGCCGCCGCACGAAGAACAATCCCTGTCTCGTCGGAGAACCCGGTGTAGGTAAGACCGCCGTGGTAGAAGGTCTGGCAGCCCGCATTGTGGCAGGAGACGTACCTTTTACCGTGCAGAATAAGAGAGTACTGACACTAGATTTGTCGGGAATGGTGGCAGGAAGTAAGTACCGTGGCGAGTTCGAGGAACGTATCAAGAAGGTATTGAAGGAAGTGACGGAGGACGGGAATATTATTTTATTCCTGGATGAATTGCATACGATCATCGGTGCCGGAGGTGCCGAGGGGGCTATTGATGCGTCCAATATCATGAAACCGTCTCTGGCCCGCGGAGAGATCCAACTGATCGGTGCGACCACGATCGCGGAGTATCGCAAGTATATTGAGAAGGATGCTGCACTGGAGCGGAGATTCCAGCCGGTTACGGTGGAAGAACCCACAGAGGAAGAGGCTGTCCGCATCCTGGAGGGTATCAAGGGGAAGTACGAAGCACATCACCATGTGACCATTACACCGGAAGCGGTGGAGGCGGCAGTGAGACTGTCCAGTCGTTATATCAATGATAGGAATCTGCCCGACAAGGCGATTGACCTGATCGATGAGGCAGCGGCCAGTGCCAGACTGCATGCAATGGATGCACCGGATAAGGCAAAGGAGATCTCGGATAAGATCCGGGAGCTGGACTGGGAGATGGAGAAGGCTATCCGCGTGGAAGCTTTTGCCCAGATGGCAGAGATCAAGAAGAAACAGGATGCTCTGGTAAAGAAGCAGGAGCGTTTGCTGAAAAAGCGTGAAAAAAGGGAAGAGGAAAATACTTTAAGCATCGGTGAAAATGAGATCGCCGAGGTGGTGGCCCAGTGGACCAAAATCCCGGTGCAGAAGCTGGCAGAGAAGGAAAGCGAGAGACTTCTGAAGCTGGAGAAGACATTGCATAAGCGTGTGATTGGTCAGGAAGAGGCAGTTACCGCCGTGGCCAAAGCCATCCGCAGAGGCCGTGTGGGACTGAAGGATCCGAACCGTCCCATCGGTTCTTTCCTGTTCTTAGGACCTACCGGCGTCGGCAAGACGGAATTATCCAAGGCGCTTGCAGAGGCTATGTTCGGCTCGGAAGATGCCATGATCCGTGTGGATATGTCGGAGTATATGGAAGGTCATTCGGTATCCAAGATGATCGGTTCCCCGCCCGGATATGTGGGATTTGAAGAAGGTGGCCAGTTGAGCGAGAAGGTCCGCAGGAATCCTTATTCTGTCGTTCTGTTTGATGAGATCGAAAAGGCTCATCCGGATGTGTTCAACGTACTTTTGCAGGTGCTGGATGACGGTCATATTACGGATTCCAAGGGCAGAAAGGTCAGCTTCAAGAATACGGTGCTGATCATGACATCCAACGCCGGAGCACAGCGGATTGTAGATCCCAAGAATCTCGGCTTCGCAACGGAGAAGAGCGAGACGAAGGATTATGAGAAAATGAAATCCAATGTCATGGAAGAGGTAAAGCGCAGCTTCAAGCCGGAATTCATCAACCGTATCGATGACATTATCGTGTTCCACCAGCTGAACAATGAGAATATGAAAGAGATCGTAAATCTGCTGGCATCCAATCTGTATAAGAGATGCGAGGACCAGCTGGGCATCCATCTGACGATCACTGCAGCACTGAAGGAGCATTTGGTGAAAAAATATGCTGACAATAAGATGGGAGCGAGACCCTTAAAGCGTGCGATCCAGTCAGTGGTAGAGGATGCTCTGGCAGAAGAGATACTGCTGAAAAAGGTGGTGCCGGGAGATAAGGTTTCTGCAGGATTTAAGAATGGTAAAGTCGTATTTACGGTTAAGAATTAAGCATTTGTAACTATTCAGTCACTCAATTCGCAAAATCGCTCTTGCAGAGCTTTCCTTTTGCTCATTGAGGTTACTTCGTCTTATAAATATCATGAAATATTCTTACGAATGCAAGCATTCGACGAATATTCAATGATATTTAAATGACTCTGAATAGTTACAAAATTTAAAAATTTTTTTGTAGAAAAACAGGGTGAGATATATTATACTGTAACTATTCAAACCCCATTCGCAAAGAACGAAAGAGAAAGATGTATTGCGGATGCAGTTACTTTCAGGAGGACAGACAGATGGCAGTAGTGGAAGAAATACTTCGCAGTGAAGCAGACGGATCTATCAGTTTTGGTAATCACAAGCTGGCCAAGAAGGCAAAAGTGGAAGATTATGAGCATGCAGGAGATCTGCTGAAGGTTAAGACCTACAATGAGATGACAAAGCTGGAGAAGAACGGTATGTTTTTATATGAATCTGTTCCCGGAACCAGTGTGCTGGAGTTCAAAGAGTCCGATAACAGTGTAGAATTCATCGTAGAAGGTGATGAAGATTCTCAGATCACAGTAGGATTAAAGGACGACACCGAGTACGAAGTATTTATTGACGGTAAGAACGTAGGAACCATGAAGACCGGACTTGGCGGCAAGCTGAGCCTGAGTGTAGAACTGGAAGCAGCAGGGGAAGTACCTGTGAAGATCGTAGAGGCGTAAAGGCGCACTGCAAAGGAGTCCAGACACGGAGGATATTGTAGTACTTCGTGTCTGGGCTCTTTTTTATAACGATTGAGGAGAGAGCATGGCAAAAGGTAAGACAGCCACCGTTTTTTTCTGTCAGAACTGTGGCTATGAATCCACGAAATGGCTGGGACAATGTCCCGGCTGCAGAGAGTGGAATACTTTCGTGGAAGAGACGATAGATAAAACGGTATTGAAAAACACCGGCACCGGGAGCAGAAGAGAGCGCAGAGAGGCTTCCGAACCCTGTGTATTATCTGAAATCGCGATCCGTGAGGAGAACAAGACACTCACCGGGATAAAAGAACTGGACCGGGTGCTCGGTGGCGGAATCGTACAGGGTTCCCTGACTCTGGTAGGAGGCGATCCGGGGATCGGTAAATCTACCCTGCTGCTTCAGGTGTGTCACAATCTGTCAGAGGCCGGACATAAGGTATTGTATATCTCCGGAGAGGAATCCAAGGTACAGATCAAGATGCGGGCGGACAGGCTTGGCACATTTTCGGAACATATGCTCCTGCTGTGTGAGACGAATCTGGACATCATCGGCGAAGTGATCCGCAGGAGCAAGCCGGAGGTCGTGATCATAGATTCTATTCAGACCATGTATAATGAAAATGTATCTGCAGCACCGGGAAGCGTATCACAGGTGCGGGAATCCACAGGCATCCTGTTGCAACTGGCAAAAGGATTGGGGATTTCTATTTTTATTGTGGGACATGTAACAAAAGAAGGAACCGTAGCGGGACCCAGAGTGTTGGAACATATGGTGGACACGGTACTTTATTTTGAAGGGGACAGACATGCTTCCTACCGTATCCTGCGTGGGGTGAAGAACCGTTTCGGGTCCACGAACGAGATCGGTGTTTTCGAGATGCGGGAGACGGGACTCGCGGAGGTGAAGAACCCTTCGGAATATATGTTGAACGGACGGCCGGAGAATGCCAGTGGCTCTGTGGTGGCATGTACTATGGAGGGCACCAGGCCGCTTCTGATCGAACTGCAGGCGCTGGTGTGCCACAGCAATTTCGGAATTCCCAGAAGACAGACCACCGGTACGGATTTCAACCGTGTAAATCTCCTGATGGCAGTGCTGGAGAAACGTTCCGGAGTGCAATTATCTTCCTGTGATGCCTACGTGAATATCACCGGAGGTATCAAGATCCAGGAACCGGCGATCGATCTGGGAATCGTGCTGGCGATTCTGTCCAGCTTCCGGAATAAGGCACTGAATCCGAAACTGGTCGCTTTCGGTGAAGTGGGATTAAGCGGCGAGGTCCGGGCAGTCAGCATGGCAAAACAACGCGTGGCAGAGGCAGAGAAGCTGGGCTTCGAAGAATGTGTGGTGCCGCTTGTCTCGTTGGAAGAGTGTAAAAAAGGAAGTAAGATCCGGGTCATTGGCGTCAGTTCTGTACAGGATGCTGTGGATAAAGTGTTTGGCTGACGGTCTCGAACTGTGGAAATGTATCTGGAAATGAGACGATGAACAGTTAAGTGATATGAGGAGGTTGAAAACATGCCTGTCAAAATAGGAATCGATATCGGTAGCAGTACGACAAAAATCGTAGCTTTTGAAGGAGAACATATGCTTCCGCCCATGGCGGTCAAGGCAGATAGCCAGGTGGCATCTCTCTATGGTGCATTCGGAAGATATCTGTATGAGAATAATCTGGAATTGGCTGATGTGGAGGGAGTCTATATCACCGGTGTGGGAAGCAAATATGTGGAGAAAGCGGTATATGATCGTCCTACCTATAAAGTGGATGAATTCGTCGCTACAGGTACCGGAGGATATTATCTTACGGATAAAAAGGAAGTCATTGTCATCAGTATGGGTACCGGAAGCTTCTTCGTCAAAGTGACGGAGAAGGAGATGAAGCACCTGGGTGGTGTCGGCTTAGGAGGCGGAACGATCTGTGGACTGTCCTCGATCATGCTGAATACCGGCGACATTCATGAAATTGTGCCGTTGTCCCGTAAGGGTGATGTGGCGAAGATAGACCTGCGGATCGCAGATCTGGCCAAAGAAAAGTTGCCGGGCCTGAATCTGGATGTGACGGCTTCTAATTTTGGTAAGGCAGATGCCCAGTCCAAACCGGAGGATATCGCGGCAGGTATTGTACATATGGTGATCGAGAATATCTGCCAGGCAGGAATCCTGGCATCTATGAGCACCGGCATCAAAGAGTATATCCTGATCGGCGGACTGACTAAATTCTTCGAGTGCCGCCAGATCATCGAGGATTTCAAGAGCCTGTGGGATGTGAAGATCAGCATTCCGGAGT
>ERZ779851.3436-NODE-3436-length-10561-cov-2.586808_pt1 | contig 10561 bp, 9 predicted proteins | sample MGYA00511094_ERZ779851 | MGnify/ENA primary metagenome ERZ779851 (study PRJEB29588, sample SAMEA2155512) | human gut metagenome | biome: human gut; feature: human-associated habitat; material: faeces | place: Denmark | collected 2008/2010 ... | reverse complement strand
CTGGCCAGATCCCCGTCATAAGCATACACAGGCTCGGAAGCAGCCAGATAAGCATTGTACCGTTTATGCGGTGCAAACGGATGAGCGGATCTACAATATATTCCATTTAATTCCCTGTCAAAGGAAGTTTCAAGGCAACGGTACATTTCATAATAACGGGGATATGAGAACCCCTCCAGTTCAAAAGTTACCGCTGAAAATGTACTGAGCATACGGGCTCTGTCACTCTTGTTCCTGAGTCGAAACGTCCACACTTCCTGGAATCCGGTCTGCGGCACAAAAATTCTCCAGGAGCTTTCTATCCCCTGACACTCGGACTGAAGTCTGGAAAATCCGATACTGTGCTCACACTGATAGCTTTCTACCTGTTCATTCAGCGGTGCCGCACCGATATTCCAGCTTTTATTCGTTTCATCATCCCGGATATAGAAATATCTTGCATCATTGTTATTGATCATGCACATATCTGCTCTTTCATTCAGGTAATAGCTGCGTCCATGCCCGTTCTGGGAAACCTGCGCGCAGTAGCCGTTTTCATTCCACAGATAGTTAAACCAGTATCTTGGCGGCTTTGCATCATAAATCACACAGGAATTGCCGTCGTTTGTAAATTCATATATCTTCTTTTCCATTCTTTCCATTTCTTCCTTTCAAACTCTTGATTACCCGCAGCAGATGACTCGCCGCTGTCTCCAGCTGCCTGCGTGTCACTCGCCCTTCCCGGTATCCGTTCAGGATCTGGTTAATCCCCGGCGGCCCGCCGGGCATGACAACATCATTTCCGGCCGCAACTGCATCCGTGCCATCCACCACAATATCCATATCCCCCCAGTCAGTCACCAGAAATCCTTCATATCCCCATTCTTCCCGCAGAATCTGGTTGCACAGGTCACTGTTTCCGCCTGCGAACATCCCATTAATTTTGTTAAAAGAAGTCATAATACAGCGTACATCGGCTTTTTTCACCAGCATTTCAAATGGCTTCAGATACAGTTCCCGGGCTGCCCGTTCCGTAATTACAGAATCCACTGCGTCATACTGTTTCTTTGCGTTTCCCCTGCGGTAGGTTTCCTGCTCATTAACTGCGAAATGCTTTGGACACACCAGTACCTGATGATTTTCCTGTACGCCTTTTGTAATTGCGCAGGCACACACTCCTGTAAGAAAAGGATCTTCTGAAAAATACTCGAAGTTTCTACCACAAAGCGGAGATCGTTTGATATTGATCCCCGGTCCCAATACAACCGATACGCCCAATGCTTTTGCTTCCTGTGCTAATCCCTGTGCCATCTTTCCGATCAGATCTACATTCCAGGAACAGGCTATGCTGCTGGCTGTCGGGAAACAGGTCGCCTCATAGCTGTTATTATTCTTCGCGCCGTCTTCCTGTGCACGTATGCCATGCGGTCCATCTGCAACCTGGATCTCTCCTATATGCCATGCGCCATGTCCGGTCACAGCCCTACACATTTCTTCAAGACTTTTCCCCATAAAACACCTCCGCTCCGATGCTTTTCTATAGTCTCAACATAACATCTCCTGCTCGTTATCTATATTATTTTTATGTTGTTATATATCAAATTTATTATATAATAGAAACAGAATCAGAATGGAGAAATGCAATGGATAAAAATGCTTCGAAAATCAATTTTGAATTTTTAGATTCGTCCAGGAATTTTATTTATGATGCGCGAGAAACGGGCAAAACACATACCTCGTTTCAATATGAAATCGTATTGTTTACAGCTATTAGAAATGGGGATATTCAAGGTGTTAAGATGTCTTTGGAGCTGTATCAGAAATCAGGACTCATTATCGGTCATATGTCCAACAATCCTTTAAGAGAGATTCACTACTGGGCTGTTGCCACCATTGCGGTCGCTATCCATTATGCCATTTTAGGCGGACTGGACGAAAGTGAAGCATACCAGTTAAGTGACAGATATATTCAGGAAATTGATTTGCAAAAGACGATGGACGAATGTATCGATTATCTCTGTCGAAAAGCGATCGAACTGGTTACAAAAGTAAATGAAAATACAATTCCGCAATGTTACAGTCACCTGATCAACAACTGTATCCATCTGATCCATATAAATCTGCATGACCGGCTCAAGATTGAATACATCGCTGCCTCCTTGCACGTATCCCGTGATTATCTGTCTCAGGTGTTTAAGAAAGAGACCGGTATATCACTCCATCAGTATATTTTACAGCAAAAATTAGAAGAGTCTAAGAAAATGCTCGAACAGGGAATGTCCATCAATCAGATTAGTTATACCTTGTGTTTTTGCAATGAGAGTCATTTTATACAGGCATTTAAAAAACGCTATCACATAACACCTACTGCATATATTGCAAGTCTTTAAAAAAGTCAAGAAGAGAACAGGGAATACCCCGTTCTCTTGCTGTTTGTTCCACGATTCTCGTTACCGGACATGCGTCCGCATCTACAAAGATCTGCATATACTTCTCCTACGCTGTCTTTCCTGTATACAACTGGTAGTATCTGCCCTTCTGCTCCAGGAGCTGCTCGTGGGTACCACGCTCGATGATGCGTCCCTGCTCCATGACCATGATGCAGTCTGCATTGCGGACTGTGGAAAGTCTGTGCGCAATGACAAAGCTTGTTCTGCCTTTCATGAGGGCATCCATACCACGCTGCACCAGTACCTCCGTACGTGTATCGATAGAGGAAGTTGCCTCATCAAGGATCAGGGCAGGTGGATCTGCAACAGCCGCGCGTGCGATCGCGATCAGCTGTCTCTGACCCTGACTTAAATTGGCCCCATCACCTGTCAGCACTGTGTCATAGCCATTTGGCAGTCTTCGGATGAAACCATCTGCATTGGCAAGCTTTGCTGCTTTTTTACAGTCTTCATCTGTGGCATCCAGACGACCATAGCGGATGTTCTCCATTACCGTTCCGGTAAACAAGTGCGTATCCTGCAATACAATACCAAGACTTCGGCGAAGGTCTGCCTTTTTGATCTTGTTGACATTGATATCATCATAACGGATCTTACCGTCCTGAATATCATAGAAACGATTGATCAGGTTTGTGATCGTTGTCTTACCAGCACCGGTACTGCCGACAAATGCCAGCTTCTGCCCCGGCTCTGCAAACATCTTAATATCATGCAGCACCATCTTGTCATCATTGTAACCAAAATCAACACCGTCAAAGGTTACCTTGCCTTCCAGTTTCTTATAGGTAACACTGCCATCTGCCTGATGTGGATGCTTCCATGCCCACATGCCGGTTCTTTCCTTCGTTTCCGTAATATTGCCATCCGTATCTTCTTTAGCGCGGACAAGCTCTACATAGCCGTCATCTGCTTCCGGCTCTGCTTCCATCAGGTTAAAGACACGCTCTGCACCGGCTGAAGCCATGATGATACTGCCAAGTTGCTGGCTGACCTGTGTCACAGGCTGTGTAAAGCCTTTGTTCAGACTCAGGAATGCAACCAATGTTCCGATCGTCAGCCCGGAAAATCCGTTCAGTGCCAGCACACCGCCGACGATCGCGCAGAGCACATAGCTGATATTACCGAGGTTGTTGTTGATCGGCATGATAATATTGGCAACAGCATTGGCATTTCTGGCACTGTCACAAAGCTGACGATTCAGCTTTTCAAAGTCCTCCATGCTCTTTTCCTCATGACAGAATACTTTGACAACCTTCTGTCCTTCCATCATTTCTTCGATATAACCGTTGACCGCCCCCAGATCCTTCTGCTGCTGCATAAAGTATTTACCGGACAGGTTGCTCATCTTAGAAGTCACAAACATCATGACACCAACCATCAACAGAGAAACAAGTGTCAGGGGAATATCCAGCACGATCATACTGATCAGTGTCGATACCAGAGAGATCACGGAGTTGATCGTCTGCGGAATACTCTGGCTGATGAGCTGTCTGAGCGTATCCACATCATTCGTATAAACCGACATGATATCGCCGTGTGCATGGGTATCAAAATATTTGATAGGCAGCGATTCCATATGGGAAAACAACTGCACTCTGAGTCTTTTCATGGTTCCCTGGCTGACTGTTACCATGATCCTGTTATAAGCATAGGTTGAAATAATACCTGCTGCCAGCACCACGCCAAGCTTGATAAGCCGGTTTGCAAGCGGTGTGAAATCCGGATCAGCCTGCCCCATCAGAGGCATGATATACTGGTCGATCAAGGTCTGCATAAATAAGGTCATTGTCAAAATACCAAGTGCCGATATGATAATACCGATCACCACGATCACACACGCTGCCTTATATTTTTCCATGACATAACGAAGTACTTTTCCAAGAGATTTCTTCGGATCTGCACTCTTTCCACCGTTTTTCGGTCCTCTCGGTCCCGGTCCGCGCATTGGTCCTCTTGCCATTATTCAAGACCTCCTTCCTGCATCTTCTGGTCAAAATCTCCACCTGACTGCATTTGTACATTATAAATTTCCTGATAGATCTGGTTGTTTGCAAGCAACTCTTCATGCGGTGCAAAACCACTGACCCTGCCATCGTCCAGCACAAGGATACGATCTGCATCCTGTACACTGGAAATACGCTGTGAAATGATCAGCTTGGTCGTGCCCGGAATCTTTGTGGCAAATGCTGCCCGGATCTTTGCATCCGTTGCAGTATCTACCGCACTTGTGGAATCATCCAGGATCAGCACCTTCGGATCCTTTAACAGTGCTCTGGCAATACAAAGACGCTGTTTCTGTCCGCCGGATACGTTATTTCCGCCCTGCTCGATATGCGTATTGTATTTCTGCGGAAAACGCTCAATAAATTCATCCGCACAGGCAAGCTCGCAGACCTGTCTGCACTCTTCTTCCGTGGCGTCCTCCTTGCCCCAGCGCAGATTGTCGAGGATCGTACCGGAAAACAGGACATTTTTCTGCAGAACTACCGCTACTTTATCACGCAGCACTTCCATATCATAGTTTCTGACATCGACGCCACCGACACAGATACTGCCTTCCGTCACATCATACAGACGGGAGATCAGATTGACAAAGCTGGATTTACCACAGCCCGTTCCGCCGATAATACCGATCGTTTCTCCCGCATGGATATGCAGATTGATATCCTTTAAGGTATCTTCCCCGGTTCCTGCTTTATAAGAAAAGCTGACATGATTAAAATCAATACTGCCGTCCTTGACTTCCTTCAGCGGCTCCTGCGGATCTGTCAGATCTGCCTTTTCATTCAGTACTTCCACGATTCGTTTTGCACTTGCTGTACTCATGGTTAACATAACAAATATCATAGATAACATCATCAGTGACATCATTATACTGAGCACATAGCTGAATAGTGACATCAGATTTCCTGTTGTCAGATCTCCCGCCACGATAAGCTGTGCGCCGATCCAGGAAAGTCCAAGCATCGATGCAAAGATAACGGTCATCATGATCGGGGCGTTGAATACGATAATGCTTTCTGCCTTTACAAATAGTTTACATAATACTTCTGCTGCTTTTCCGAATTTCTGATTTTCAAAATCTTCTCTGACAAATGCCTTTACAACTCGGATCGCTGTTACGTTTTCCTGCACGCTGGCATTTAAGTCATCGTATTTGGAAAAGACCTCCTGAAAAACAGGCATTGCATGCATCATAATGTAGATAAGTGCTGCTGCCAGTACGCATAAGGCAACTAAAAAGATCAGGCTCAGCTTTACATTGATGATAAAGCACATGACCATGCTGCAGATCAGTGTCATAGGAGCTCTGACCGCAATACGCAGGATCATCTGATATGCATTCTGCATGTTTGTGACATCCGTCGTCATTCTCGTAACAAGACCTGCCGTGCTGAATTTATCAATATTGGAAAAGGAAAAGGTCTGTATGTTCCGATACATACTCTCCCGCAGATTGCAGGCAAATCCGGTAGATGCACTGGCTGCCTTCCTGCCCGCCTGAATACCGAAAAACAGGCTAAGGAGTGCGAGCACGATCATGATCACGCCGTACTGCAGCACCTTCTGCATATTGCCTGCCTGAATACCTTCATCTATGATCGCAGCCGTTACAAAAGGGATCAGAATTTCCATGATGACTTCCGCCGCTGCATAGATTGGTGTCAGTATGGAATCTTTTTTATAGGCACCGATCTGGTGAAATAGTGTTTTTATCACAGTGATTTTCCTCCTTATTTCATTCTTTTAAAAACTTGACAGTTGCTATTGTAACTGATACAGTATATTCATGCAAGTTGCATTTTGTATCATCCTTGAAACAGTATAGTTACACATTTTTATAAAATCAACCAAAAATTTTTAAATGAAACAAAAAAAGGAGATTTTGTATCATGCACGAACCGCGTAATGCAAAAGAACAGATTGAAAAGGCGTTTCTGGATCTTCTGGAAGAAAAACCGTATATGGATATTACGGTAACGGACATTGTCAAAAAAGCGGATGTTGCCCGTGTGACCTACTATCGGAATTTTGATTCCATTTCCGATATTATAGAAAGCATCACAGACCACATGGCAGATGAATTTGTTACGGAGCTTGCACCGATGCTTGATTATGGTGATGACCGGAGCCTGCGTGAATTCCTGTTTCACTTTTTTTATCATCTTTCCCGTAACAGTAAGACTATTTTTATTCCGCATTCGCAGAACAAAAATATCATCTTCTACCGCCTGCACGATAAGGTCCGTGCCATGGAAGAAGCAAATGATATGCACTCTGCGCCCGAAAAGTATAACAGATCTGCGAAAATGGCTATTTTAAATGATGTCGGTCAGAAATGGGTTTTGGACGGTATGGAAGAAACTCCGGAAGAAATGATAGATTATATGATGAAAATCCTGCGATCTTTCTGACCGCAGGATTTTCTTTCCTGTGAAACACCTGTCTCACAACTCTGATCTTTTAAACAGGAGCAGAAATACAGTATACAAGTATATGGAAAAAGAAGTCTTTTTCTTTGTCATGACAGTTTCTGCCCACACATCTGCAAAAAGTAAGCGTGCACGCGGTTGTCCTCTGTTACCTCCGGATGGAAGGAAAGCCCGAGCTGGTTTTCATATCTGACTGCTACGATATTACCGTCTACACTGGACAGTACCTTTACTGTATCTTCTGCCTTTTCAATATAGGGGGCACGGATAAAGGTAAACGGAAGCTGCTTCCCGATCTCTTCCACATCAGCGGTGCACTGAAAGCTGCCAAGCTGTCTGCCATAAGCATTCCGCTTTACAGTGACCGGAAGCGTGCCAAAGTGCACGGTAGGATCATCCGCAATATGCTCTGCCAAAAGGATCAGTCCCGCACAGGTTGCCATAACGGGCAGTCCCGCTCTGATCTTCTCCTGCAGAGGTACAAACAGTCCAAGCTCCCGTAAAAGCTTTCCCTGTACCGTGCTCTCTCCGCCGGGCAGCACCAGTCCGTCAAAATGCCGTTCCAGATCTTTTGCCTGTCTGATCTCAAATACATCTGCGCCGAGCGCCTGCAGCTTTTTTTCATGTTCGATAAAGGCGCCCTGCACTGCCAAAACTGCAATCGTCATTCTTTCACCGCCTTTTATTTTCCACGTTCTGCCATTAACAGTTCGATTTCCTGCTCATTGATACCGACCATTGCTTCTCCGAGATCCTCGGAAAGCTCTGCCAGCATTTTGGCATCGTTAAAATTCGTCACTGCTTTGACGATCGCTGCAGCTCTCTTTTTCGGATCACCGGATTTGAAAATACCGGAACCGACAAAGACACCTTCCGCACCGAGCTGCATCATCAGTGCTGCATCTGCAGGTGTTGCCACGCCGCCTGCTGCGAAATTAACAACAGGTAACTTTCCGTTTTCATGCACATAAGCAACCAGCTCATACGGAACCTGCAGCTCTTTTGCTGCCTGGAACAGTTCATCCTCCCGCATGGAAGTCAGTCTTGCGATCTCCTGGTTCATTTTACGCATATGACGGACTGCCTGTACCACATCACCTGTACCGGGCTCGCCCTTTGTACGGATCATGGAAGCCCCTTCATTGATTCTGCGGAGTGCTTCTCCCAGATCCTTTGCACCGCATACAAACGGTACTTTGAACTTTGTCTTGTCAATATGGTACACATCATCCGCCGGTGAAAGCACTTCACTTTCATCGATATAATCAATCTCAATTGCTTCCAGGATCTGCGCTTCTACAAAATGTCCGATTCTGCATTTTGCCATAACCGGAATGGATACCGCTTCCTGAATGCCGCGGATCATCTTCGGATCGCTCATGCGGGATACGCCGCCTGCTGCACGGATATCTGCCGGGATTCTTTCCAGTGCCATGACTGCACATGCACCTGCTTCCTCTGCGATCTTTGCCTGTTCCGGAGTTGTTACATCCATGATAACTCCGCCTTTTAACATCTGTGCCAGCTGCTTATTTAATTCATATCTGTTCTCTTTCATAATTCCTGTACCTTTCCTATCTGTTTTCTGTGAATTTTCTTTGAGTCCTATCATACGCTCATCTGGTATTTTTTAAACAGCCAGTTTTTATGTTTTTGTGCATGCCAATTTTGCATAAAAAAGACCTTTTGAAACCCAACGTTTTCAAAAGATCCTTTTTAGCCTTCTCTTTAATTAAAATCATTCTATTTCAAATGTCTTATTTTTCAAGCCCGAACGTTTCCACAACCACAATCCAGACACGATAACTAATAAACCTCCGCCTATCATTTCAACTTCATAGACTACATTTTCTTTAAAAGTTGTCATAACTGGAAGTGCCGAGCACACAATCGCAATCACGCAGATTACCAATTCCATATACCCAAGAAAGCATCCCCACTTTTTATTTTTTGTCATCTGATACAACCCAGGTTTATCAACCTTTTTCCGTTTAATTTTAATATATGCCGCAAACAAAAGAACATACGGAAACAACGATGTCAACGCGGTCATAGTAATTAATACATTGTAAATCGTTTCAACTGCCGGGAAAACTGCCACGCCTGCAAGCAGCAGAGAAACAAGTATCGCCTGAAATAAAATCGCCTTCTCCGGAATGTCATGCTCATTTTTCTTCGTAATCTTCTCCGGAAAGATTCCCGGTTCAGAATATCCAAACAACATCTTTGTCGGTTGCGCAATATACAGCACTACCGCTCCAAATATCGACAAAGTAATTCCAAATGCTACGATCTGAACAAAAAATTGAGGAACTTCCAGGAGATTGCAGGCAATTACTAATGCATCCAAAGTCCCTGTATACGCAAAGATTTCTGACGTCGGCATCAGCATTGTCATACATACCGAACCAATCACATATAATACGCAGATTGTTCCGGCAGCAATCATGATTGCTCTTGGATAATCTTTCTGAGGATTTTTCATTTCAGAAGCGAAGTTTGCTGTAAATTCAGCTCCTGTATACGCAAATGTAATTCCCGAAATTGCAACCAGCGAATTCATATTTAGCTTAGGGGTCAATGTTGCTATCGTATACTCAGATGCACTTGGTGCCTTTTTGAACACTACCACTGCCAGAATTGCCATACCAATCAGACACACCGTCGGTACCACCGAACCCAGCGCACCTACACTGGTAAAGTATTTTCCAAATTTCATACCACGCATACTCGCAAATGACAGCGCCCAGAAAACAACCAACGACATGATCAATACTAATATTTTGTTATCTGCAAGTTCTGGTTTCCCAATCATGTAAGTAAAATTGATTGAGAAAAATGTCAGAAAAGATGCATACCAGAAAATAAGTGCCGTCCAATGCATCCAGGATACTAAAAATCCATATTTTGTTCCGAATGCAATTTTAACCCAGTCATTCAGACCTCCATCTGTAGGATATGCTGTTGCCAGTTCCGCACACATCAGCGCCTGCGGCACAAAGAATATCAGCATAAATATGATCCACATCGGGATTGCTCCCAACCCCAGGCCAAAACTGTCTGAGGTTGATTTTGCAATCCAGCGGATTCCATAAAGGGCAGATACATTCATAAGCACAAGTTCCCAGAATGTAATACTTTTTTCTTTCAATCGCCTCGCCCCTTTTTAAATTCCATTTCTCTTTACTTTGTAGTCATAATCTCTGTGGAATACATGTTCATCATTAATTGATGCATCCATGTGTCCGGTAATATAGAAGTTATCTTTATCAGCAGTCTGAGTAACAACGATATCACAATCTGTCAGCCATCCATCACGGCCGTTCTTCATCTTCTGCGTAATAGTATATTTGGCTGACAACGGATCTTTGTTGCTCATCGTCAGTTCTCTCTTGAGGTTATGTTCTACTACCGTTCCAATATCATCAAAGCGATAGATACCCTCTCCAAACACTCCACCAACACCGTTTGTAATAGATGTCCATGAATCCGTGAGCAGATCATACTCAATTGTACGGTCTACACGACCAGGTGATAATGTTGTCATCGGAGTAAGCGGCGCACATCTGGCTTCCATATTCGGACCTTCCGCATCTTTTCCTGAGAACATCGGTAATGCAAATTTAGCAGTAGACAGATCCAGTTTTAATGTTGCAAGCTCCGGTGATGGCCAGATCATTGGCCAGAATGAGTTTGCAA
>ERZ779851.3435-NODE-3435-length-10569-cov-7.691649_pt1 | contig 10569 bp, 8 predicted proteins | sample MGYA00511094_ERZ779851 | MGnify/ENA primary metagenome ERZ779851 (study PRJEB29588, sample SAMEA2155512) | human gut metagenome | biome: human gut; feature: human-associated habitat; material: faeces | place: Denmark | collected 2008/2010 ... | reverse complement strand
CGCTCGGGCGGCTGATCTACCACTCGGACGACGCAGGGCGCTACATCCGGCTGCTGGCGCCGCTCGTGCCGGTGATGTATCTCGACACCGTGACCGACGGCTGCCTGCGCGGGCTCGGCCAGCAGATGCGCTGCATGGCCATCAACGTGCTCGACGCCACGCTCGGCGTGGTGCTCGTGTGGGTGCTGCTGCCGCGGTTCGGGCTGGCCGGATATCTCTTTGTCCTGTATTTCAATGAGTCCGTGAACTTTACGCTCAGCTTCACATTGCTGCTGCGCACGGTGCGCCGCATCTGCGGCGGCAAAAAACCGCCTGCAGGCTGATGTCTGCAGGCGGTTTGCTATGTACGATCTCAGTGCTGCGGGGTGGGATCCTTCGACTGGACCTGCGGCTGGACCTTGTCCTTCTTACGCAGTTCCGGGAAGAGCAGGAACTCCACGCGCTTATACAGCAGATACGTCAGTGCCGAGTCCACGATGCCCTTGATGAGGTTGAACGGGACGACGGCGAACAGCACGAGCGTCGGCACGCTGGTGATGCCCTTGTTCACGGCCGTGCCCATGGCGACGATCTGATCGATCGGCAGGTGGAACAGCTCGGCGAACTTCGGGATCAGGTACAGGGCGTTGAAGAGGCTGCCGAACACCGTCATGCACAGCGTGCCGACGGCCATGCCGATGATGGCGGTGCGGCGGGTCTTGTGGTGGTGGTAGATGACAGCGGCGGGCAGGACGAACGTGCAGCCGACGACGAAGTTGGCAAAGTCGCCGACGAAGGCCGTGCTCGTGCCCTTGAGCAGGAGCTTGAGCAGCACCTTGAGCAGCTCGGTGATAACACCGGCCACAGGTCCGAGATAGAACGCGCTCATGAGCACCGGCAGCTCGCTCAGGTCCATCTTATAGAAGCCGGGCGCGAAGAACAGCGGGATCTCGAGCAGCATCAGCACGCCGCCGAGAGCGGAGAACATGGCCACATAGCTGATGTTGCGGCTGCGGCTGCGGCGCTGCAGATCGTGGCAGACCGTGCGCTCAAACAGATACGCAAGGCCGAGCAATGCCGCGAACACAAGCGCGCAGACACCGATAAAGGACAGGTTTTCTTTCAACATGACAAAGCACCTCCATGGAATGAAAAACACCTGAAAGAACATGTCCTTCAGGCGCTGCGAACTATGGAGGTCCGTAACATCTTCTATCATCCAGACTATACTGTCGGTATCGGAATTGCACCGATTCAACCTTGCTCGGCTCCCGCGGACTATCACCGCCGGTCGGGAATTACACCCTGCCCCGAAGACATCTCGATTCAGTTGTTTAACTACTGTCTGCATTATAGCACAGTGCCCGGAGATTGCAAGTACTTTTTTCAGGAAAGGTTTGACAGGCGCTTTTTTGACGCGTACAATGGATGCCACCACTGAAAAGGAGGCTGCCGCCATGCCCAAGCGCGAAAACACCTGCTGCTTCACCGGTCACCGGGAATACAAGCTGCCCTGGGGCAGCGATGAGAATGACCCCCGCTGCCGCAAGCTGCAGCAGCGCCTGCTCGGCCAGCTCCGTCTACGCCGCCGGTATCCGCCACTTCATCTGCGGCATGGCCAACGGCTGCGACCTGTATTTTTTCGACGCCGCGCGCTATCTGCGCCTGCAGCACCCGGAGGTCACGATCGAGGCGGCCATCCCCTTCTCCGGCCAGGCCGACCGCTGGCGGCCGGAGCTGCGCGAGCGCTATGCCTACGACCTGCGCCAGTGCGACTATCAGACGCTCGTGCAGGAGACGTACACCCCCGGGTGCATGATGCGCCGCAACCGCTACATGGTCGATGCCTCGCGCATCCTCATCGCGGCGTTTGACGGCCGGCCCGGCGGCACGGCCCGCACGCTCGAATACGCCGCCCAACGCCGGCTGGAGATCATCCAGATCCCGATCGACAGCGCGCCGGTCGGGATATGATATATACCAAAAAACACGGAGAACGATTTTTCGTTCTCCGTGTTCGTTTTGGGGATGCTAGCAGGCCTCGATCTCTTTGATGTTATATTCGTTGCCTGACACCAGATAGGTATGCTCGCTTTTACAGTGCGGGCATATTTTTGCGTATTTTACCGTGGGATATGTCTGCTTGCAGTCCTCGCAGAAGGTCACGGCGGGAACGGTCTCGATCTTCAGCTCCGCCTCTTTCAGATACTGCGATTTCTGGATCGCCCACTGCCAGCAGTCCGTCAGATAATACGGAATGATGCCGCTGACCTCGCCGATCTCCAGCGTGACGCTGGCAACCTTGGTCAGGTGGTTTTCCTCGACGACCTGCTCGACCTCGCGAATGACATAGAACACGGTTCCGAGTTCATGCATGGGTATGTTCCTCCGGCGGGTTTACTTCGCGCACTTTTCCTTGATGTCCTTGATGGTGAGCTTCGCAGCGCGCTTGACCATGTGCGGCAGGATGGCCTTCATCTTGTCCTCGGTGCGGTACATACGGCTGGCCTCCGGCACGTCGCGGGTCAGATGGATGGCATCAAACTCGCAGCGGGTGGTGCACAGGCCGCAGCCGATGCACTTGTTCTGATCAACGATCGTCACGCCGCAGCCCAGGCAGCGGCTGGCTTCCGCCTTTACCTGCTCCTCGGTGAAGGTGACGCGGTCGTTCTTCATGGTCTTTGCCTTGCGCGGATCGTGCTTGACTTCCTGGCGCACGGGCGCATCGAAGCAGTTTATATCGAGCACGACGTTGTCCTTATCCAGCTCGTAGAAATCGCGCGGATTACGGGCAAGGGTAAGGCTCTGGCCGGGCTGAACATAGCGGTGCAGGCTGATAGCTCCCTCACGGCCGGCGGCTATCGCGTCGATAGCGAACTTCGGTCCGGTGTAGCAGTCGCCGCCGACGAAGATATCCTCCTGTGCGGTCTGGAGAGTTACGGGATCTGCCATTGCAACGCCCTTTGTAGCGGTCTTGAGCGCGCCGACATCCAGCTCGCCCCAGTCGATGGTCTGGCCGATAGCGCCGATGACGGAATTGACCTTGATGGTCTTGAACTTGCCGGTACCGACGGGCTTTCTTCTGCCCTTCTCGTCAGGCTCGCCAAGCTCCATGATCTCGACCTTCAGGCCGTTGACCTTGCCAGCTGCGGTGCCGGTGATCTCAACGGGAGCGTTGAGGTAGCAGAACTTCACGCCCTCTGCCATTGCTTCGGCGACCTCTTCCTTATCTGCCGGCATCTCGTCCTCGCTGCGGCGATAGACTATGTAAGCCTCCTCGGCGCCGAGGCGGACAGCCGTGCGCACAACGTCCATTGCGACGTTGCCGCCGCCGATAACGGCGACCTTCTTGCCGATCTCAACCTTATTGCCGAGGTTGACGTCGCGCAGGAAATCAACGCCGCCGTAAACGCCCTTAAGCTCCTCGCCCGTTATGCCGAGCTTTGCCGACTTCTGTGCGCCGATGGCAACGAAGAAGCCCTTATAGCCCTGCTTGCGCAGCTCGTCGATGGTGATATCCTTGCCGACCTCGACGCCGCACTTGAACTTGACGCCCATTTTCTTAAGCACGTCGATCTCGGCATTTATGACCTTGCGCTCAAGGCGGAAGGACGGGATTCCGAGGGTGAGCATGCCTCCGGGTACCGGGTTGCGGTCGAAAACGGTGACGTTTGTGTAGCCCATCTCGGCCAGGTAATAAGCACAGCTCATGCCGGCAGGGCCTGCGCCGATCACTGCGATCTTCTCGACATAGTCGGTATCTGGAGTCTTATGACGGCGCTTTTCGGGGATGTAGCGAGTTTTTTCGCTCAGCTCCTTCTCGGCGATGAACTTCTTGATCTCGTCGATGGCAACCGCACGGTCAAGTTGACCGCGGGTGCATGCGTCCTCGCATCTTCTGTTGCAGATGCTGCCGCAGACCGCCGGGAACGGGTTATCCTGCTTTATAAGCTTGAGAGCATCAAGATATCTGCCCTCGCCTGCCATTTTGATATAACCCTGAACGGCGATATGTGCCGGGCAAGCTGCCTTACAGGGAGCGGTGCCGCTCTCGTGGCAGTTTTTCTGGTTATTGTTTTTGTAGTCCACATCCCACATGTGCTCGCCCCAGTGGTTGTCATCGGGCAGAGGCTGCTTGGGATATACAACAGGGCCGTCTTTAGTGCAGAGCTTCTGGCCGAGCTTTGCCGCGCCTGCAGGACAGACCTCAACACACTTGCCGCAGGCAACGCACTTTTCCTTATCGACATGTGCGCGATACGCGGAAGCGGACATATTGGGGGTATTGAAAAGCTGGGAGGTGCGCAGGGCAAAGCAGGAGCCGAGCGCACAGTTGCAGATGGCGAAGATCTTGTTCTCGCCGTCGATATTGGTTATCTGGTGGACATAGCCGTTTTCCTCGGAGCGCTTGAGGATGCGCAGCGCCTCTTCGTGGGTGATATAGCGGCCCTTGCCTGTCTCGACGCAGTATCTTGCAAAGGTGCCGACCGCTATACACAGCTCCTCCTGAAGCTCGCCGCAGCCCTCGCCCATAAGGCGCATTGCATTACGGCAGGAGCAGTAGCCTACACCGAGCTGTCCCTCATACTTCTTGAGCCAGTGGGAGATATGCTCAATGCTCACAGACTCGTTGGTCGCCGGGATGGCCTTTTCGACAGGGATAACGTGCATGCCTATGCCGTTGCCTCCGGGAGGTACCATAGGAGTGATCTTGGTCAGCGGCAGAAACGCCATACGCTCGAAGAATTTTGCTATCTGGGGGTACTTCTCGACCTGCTCGAGATTCATATTCATAAGCTCGGCAGCGCCGGGAACGAAGATGGGCAGAACATACTGACGGCTGCCGTCGGGAGTATCGTAGTTGTACTCCAGAACGCCCTTGGCGGACAGATCGTCCATGATCTTCTGAACGTAGGAAACGGGCTTGCCCATTTTCTTTGCGATCTTCTCGGGAGTTGTGGGCTTGCGGAGATCCATTGCCAGTGCAACGTCGGCCTCATCGTCGGTCACGACGCACTCAAGGCCGTAATACTCGGGATCGGACTCTGTGAGCTTCTCAAGTCCGAGCTTGTAGGGTATGCGGTCGGTCATTTTCTTGCCGAGCGCAATGATTTTTTCTCTTGCCATATGTAGCTCCTTCCTTATTCCTTATACTCTTACTATGAAAAATTTTAGGTCTTTTTATCAGTATAACACACAAGTCCGCATTAACACAACACGCAATTGTCAGATATTTTGCAATTGAATGTGATCACAGATAAAACTTGGGCTCCTTGCGCTCGGAGCACAGCTTCTTGAGCGTAAGATGCGCGGCAAGGCGCATCGGCGCCGGAACCTTGCGCGACTCGGTCGAGCACATGCTCACGCAGCGCATGCAGCTTATGCACTTTGTGGGAACGGTGCGCATATGCTTGCCCTTGATTGCGCCTGCCGGGCAGTATTTTTCACAGATGCCGCAGCCGATGCATTCCTTAGACGCAACGGGGTAAAGCGGAAGCGCCGCGCTTTTTTTCTTGGCATAGCCGGGATCGCCGGGCATTCTAACTGGACTGAAGCTTTCGGCTGCCTTGAGCTTTTCGAGGAACTCGTGCAGCTTTGCCTTATCGCTTGCGTCGGGACGGCCTGCGCCGAACTGAGGATCGATCGAGTGCGGAGCTACCATCTCGCAGCCGGCAACGGTCACAAAGCCGCACTTTTCGGCAAGCTCGCTCATCTCGAGCAGCGCATCGTCAACGGCACGGTTGCCGAAAACGGCAACGGGAACGCAGGGCGTCTTATCGCCGCTTATGATCTTCATTCGATCGTACATGGGCTTGGGTATCCTGCCGCCGTAAACCGGGAAGCAGAAGAACGTGAGCGTATCATGGTCGATTGCCGTGTTCATGCTCGGAGTGGTCAGCTCCTGCATGGGAGCGTCGCCCAGCTCCTTGCTGATGATGTCCGCAACGGATTTTGTTCCGCCGCAGGGGCTGAAGTAAAAAATCGCGTATTTCATTGTCTTTTTCCCTTCCTTTTTCCTTTTACCTCTATATGTACAAATTAACCCACCTGTATGCAATATGTGCGCATTGCGCGCGTTCCGACGACAGCATAGTTGCCGTACATTGCCGGTGAAGCCTCGATATTGCCGCCGAGGTTCATATAGTCAAGCTGTTCGCCTGTTTTTCCGTCGATCAGGAACATATTAAAGCCCGAGTTGCAGTAGAGCAGATACCCGTTGCCGTCGGCATCATAGAAATCGACGGGGCTGCTCCAGCTGTACATTGACGTTTCCTTTTCCCAGATGACCTCGCCGGTGTCCTTTTTGAGCGCCGCGAGCGTGCCGGAGCTTGCGCCCGGAGTGCGCGCAACGGGAACAAATATCATATCCGAGAGCTTATTCTTGCCGACTGCGATGGTGCCCTGAACGCCGCCGGAGAGATCCTGCACGGTGTAGCAGGTGTAATCCGTGCGCCAGACTATCTCGCCGGTTTCGGCATCTATCTTGAAAATGGGTATCTCCGCCGTTGAGTACGAGCGCCATCCGTAGTGGAACGAGGTGCTGATGTAAATATATGGGTGGCCGTCCTCAACATCGACAACAGGCGAGCAGTTTGTGTCGTCGAGCACATCCTGCACCCATACGAGCTTCAGTGTGTTCAGATCAAGGCACATGAGGTTGCCGCCGTTATCGGCAAGGAAAATGTAGTTATTGATTATCGCCGCCGATGACTCAACGCCAAGCCAGTACCGGCTGCCGCTGCGCACACCGTTATACTTCCATTTGACTATATTGTCCGGATCAACGGACAGCTCACCTGTCTGCTCGTTGTATTTTGTATTCAAATGAATGATGTAGAGTATTCCGTTTTCACCCGGATAGATGAGCTGGTCGGTCTCCGCGCTCACGAGGGGCGAGGAGTCGAACATATGCCAGCCGCGGTTTGCAAACGTTTCGTTATGGCCGAACTCGAACATAACGCTGTTGTCGATGAGATTTACGACCTTGACGCGGGATCTTCCGTTTACGCTGTCAACGCCAGAGCCGACATAGAGTATCGGATATCCGCGCGGATCGAGAGCGCCCGCTCCCTTGTAGTTAAATCCGAGGTTAAGCGGATCGCGCGTGTATTCGCCGCTTGTCAGCTCATAGAAATACACATGTCCGTCAAGCGTTGCGTATATGACCTCGACAAGGCCTTCCTTTTCGCGCGCCCAGTCGTACATTGCGCTTATATTCTTGCGCGTTGCCTCGGGCCACTTTACGATGAGCGGCTGACCCGTCCAGCCGCTGCCGGACCAATAGGTACCGTCGGTATCGCTAAGGCCGCTTGTCGATTTCGACCAGACCTTCGTGAGCGTTTTGCTGCTGACGGAGGCCGTGCCGTAGGCTGCGCCGCTGCGGAAGTTATCGCCGCGGAAGGTGACGATGCCCTCAAGCTCTGTGTATCTCTCCGGCAGGTCGAAGTTTATCTCGTAGTCGCTTTCGTACTCATCGACGACCTCGCCGTCAACCATGATCGCCGTACTGGAAATGAGTCTTTCCGGCTCTGTCCCGTCAACGGAATGGGGCTTGAAGTCCGGCAGGCCCACGGGAGTCGGCGTAGGCTCCGGAGTCGGTGTCGGCGTAGGCTGCACCGTTACGGCCGGGCTTTCCGCGGTTTCTTCAAGCGCTTTGTTTGCCGCAATGCCGCGCATCACGACCATGACAAGCACTGCAATGAGCGCAACAAATATCACTATGCCAACGACTGTCTTAGCCGTTATTTTCTTCTCTTCCATATCCTTATCCACCCTGTTTTATCGTTATTCAGTGAAATGAACGTGGTTGTTTATATGGTCCTGACAGAAGCAGTGGTAGCCTGCGCATTTTGAGCAGTAACGAAATTCAAGATTGGGAAAATCCACGTCTGTTCTGCCGCAGACACTGCACTTATAGGTGTAGTTTTTCTGGCGCTGCTCGTATTTGATCTTCTGCTTTTCGCGGTTGAAGTTGACCGTTGTTTTGCTGTAGTGCACGCGCTTCGACCGCAGCTCCGATATGAGATCCGCGCCGAAGAATATGAAGTAGTTGAACATTGCGATAAGCGGCAGCAGATTGAACGGGAACGGTGTTGCTATCATTTCAAAGATGAAGAACGCAGCGTCGATATACGCAAGCCACTTGATCTTGACCGGAATAATGAACATGAAAAGAACCTGGGTATCCGGATAAAGCGTAGCAAAGGAGAAGAACATCGAAAGATAGATGTAGTACGTTCCGATGCTTGCCGACTGCTTGGTGATAAGATAGATCACCATGCCGTAGATGATGGTGAGCAGAACACCGGAGAAGATGAATATATTAAATCGCGCCGTGCCCCACTCGCGTTCGAGCGTGCTGCCTATCCAGTAATAAAAATAGAAAAACAGCAGCGCCCACATGCTCGTATCCTGCGGAATGAACATAAACGTGATAAGGCGCCATACCTGTCCTTTTAGTATAAGCTCGGGCGAAAATGCGAAGTAGCTCATCAGCGTCCTGCTGCTGTCCATAATGCTCAGCAGCCATACGGCAAGGCTTATAACGACAATGTACAGCATGAGGTTCGGAACGCCGAATCTCGGGTGCCTGTAGCAGAACATGTCGATCTTATTATTGAGTTTTTTCATATTGCTTTCCTTTCGCAGGATATAATTACACTAATTTTATATTACAGTATGCTACCTTGCATCTTACAACCAAATTGTGATAATGTCCACAAAAAAATTGTCGCAGGGAAAAACTTTTCCCTTTAAACTTTTGCAAGCATATGTTAATATGTATTTTGTATTATTATCTGCAAATGTGAGCACGGGTGAAGAAATGCAAAACAAAGAAAACAATTTTGAGATCAAAAACGATATAATCGAGGGCAGAAATGCCGTTGTCGAGGCTCTGCGCGTAGGCCGCAGCATAGATAAGATTTTCATTGCCAAGGGCGAGACGGACAAGACCCTCGGCCATATCGCGTCGAAAGCGCGCGAGGCCGGAATAGTCGTTGTCGATGCCGACCGCCGGAAGCTTGACAACATGTCGGTCACGAAGGCGCATCAGGGCGTTATCGCCCTTGTAGGCGTTAACGAATACTGCGAGGTGTCTGACATCCTTGCTCTTGCGCGCGAAAGAGGCGAGCAGCCTTTTATCATCGTCTGCGACGAGGTAAGCGATCCGCGAAATTTAGGTGCGATAATCCGCAGCGCGGAATGTGCCGGCGCGCACGGAGTTATAATCCCCAAGCGCCGCAGTGCAGGGCTTACCGCCATCGTCGGCAAGGCTTCGGCCGGTGCTGCCGAGCACATGAAGATAGCCCGCGTTCCGAACATCCCATCCGTTCTCAAGGAGCTTAAGGATGAGGGCGTTTGGGTCTACGGCGCGGCAGCCGGCGGCAGCAGTGAGCTTTGGAGCACGGATTTCACAGGCTCCTGCGCGATCGTTATAGGCTCCGAGGGCGACGGTATGGGCAGGCTCGTGCGCGAAAGCTGCGACTTTATCGTGAGCATCCCCATGGCCGGCAAGATAAACTCCCTGAATGCTTCCGCCGCCGCCTCAATAATCATGTACGAAGTCCTGCGACAGCGCAGAGGCTGACCGAGGGATATTTATGAGTTCATCTTCAAATGACAAAAACTCTGTCAATTTCGACTTTGATCTTGACAGTATATTAAGTGAGTTCGGGGCGCTTGACGAGGAGCCTGTATCCGAAAAGCCGTTTTTTGAGCCGAGTGTGCCGGTAATGGACACATCGAAAAAGTCCGACCAGGTGTTCTCAGCTGTAGTAAACGACGGCTTTGAGGCTTCGGCACCGCAGGACGGCTTTGACTTTGACGCAACGCAGATCATCGAGGAGTTTGAAGCGGAAGACGACGGCGCAGAGAGCACGTCAAAGCTCGATCCCGAGCGGATACGGCGTGAGTTTGAGTCCGACGGCGCGCCTGTTGAGACAAACGAGGCAAATCCCGAGTCTGCCGAGCCTATCAGCTCCGCAATGCCGGATAGCGGCTCGGAGCTTGACGAGGTTGACCGCATAATCGCCGAGTTTAAGCATTCTCCCCGGCCGCAGTGGCGCATCATCGAGCCTGAACCTGTCCGGGAGGATGCGGCGCAGTCCGAACCGGAGCCGACAAAGCTGCGCGAGCAGGAAGCTTCGCTTTCCGCTAAGACCTTTGAGCCGCCCGTATCTGCCGCAGAGCAGACAAAGGGGCGCGACGAGGTTTCCGACGATCATGAGCAGGAAGCGGAACCCGAGCTTTACGAAGGCTCGGGCATAAATGAGGAAACCGGCGACAAATATGCCGCCGACGCCGATTACACCGTCATTGAACCCGAGCCGCCGAAAAAGGAGAAGGCTCGCAAAGAGCCTAAATCGTTCCGCGAATCCGTCGCCGTTCCCGTGATAAGCGCGCTTGCATTTATCGCAATGAAGATAAAACAGAGTCAGGTGACTCTCGGCGAGACGAGTTACGAGTCGGAAGATCTCGGCGAGGAGATGCAGCCGGACAAGGCCGCAAGGTTTTACGATAAGCACATTGCCGGACTGAGGCTCAGAACGCGGATAGCATTTGTGCTTTGCGTTTTGATGGCTTACATAT